>Ga0209258_100159_pt1 | contig 155141 bp, 133 predicted proteins | sample Araplaol_mTSA_r2_FD_184281 | JGI IMG/M metagenome (GOLD analysis project Ga0209258, IMG submission 184281) | Arabidopsis root microbial communities from North Carolina, USA - plate scrape CL_Col_mTSA_r2 (SPAdes) (version 2) | ecosystem: Host-associated > Plants > Roots > Endosphere | place...
CCACGTAGATGTGTTGTCCCGTAAAATCGGTAACTTTAAGTGACTTTGTAAACATGGCTAAGAGATTTTGTAATTAAAGTTACATTTCATCTCGAAGCCATGTTTCCTTTTTCAAACATAAGAACTCAAAAGTAATTTTATCCGATTTAATTCGGATACCTGATGGAGAGTAATTTCGTTTACGCAATTCTCAAGCCCATCAGATTACTTTTGCGACAACCTCTTTTTTAGTATCTTTTAAAGGCTTCTGAATAGTTTGTGAACAGGAACTGAATAGCTTCTGGAAAGGAACCAAAAAGGAACCCAAAAGGAATTGAACAGGTTCATCCTCCGTTCATCCTCCGCTTTTTAACGGAGGATGAACGGAGGATGAACCTGTTCAAGAGCTATTTTATTCCCGTTCAAGAGCCGTTTTGTTCCTATTTAGGAGCTATTTTGTTCCTGTTCAAGTGCCGTTTTATTCCTGTTTAAATGTCTGTATGGAGTAGTAACCCCAAGTCATCAATACAACAGGGCCGTGGTGCAATTGAATACTGATCAAAGCATTGTTTGCTGTACCGGCTTATCATGGCATAGCCTTCTCTCATAAACGCCAGACTTACTACCGGGGATAAGCGGATAGGAAATCTTTTATTAGGATGTAACAACGACCGGATTATACGCATAATAGCCGTTTTTTCACAACCAACAGGGCCGGTAATGATTAACCCTTTGTACAGGTCTATACCCGGATGATCAGCCAGGCTTTCATCCTGAAAGAAATATGTTATCAGTCTGAGGATAGGTGCACGATCAATACTATAATCCGCATGAAGCATCTCTTTTCCCTTAGCAATCAGAAGTTGTAAAATTGTATAATAGCCATAGAGGGTCACAAAACTTTGCCTCTTTTTTGGGGTCACGGAAATCTTTGTTTGCATACTTTGAATATTTTTATGCAAAGCAAAAAAAATAAAGCACACAAGAAAAGGTGCGCAGGGGTTTAAACCCCTTCACACCATATTCATTATCAACAAATTAACAAGAAATGAAGTTTACAAACTTCTTAGATAGCGGATCATTTTTGTAAAAAATCTAATGGTTTCGTCAATATCTGCCCGCTCAGGACTATGATAATTTTACCTAAACGTTGTAATCGTCAGATCATCCGTTTTTTTTGAATTGAAATGCGCAACGGCATAAGGTATAATTTCTTCCTGGAATTTATCGGGTGTTTTCCCATCATCCACCCATTTGCAGAATGATGGAAAAAAAAGGACATTTTCTGTCACCGTACCTCTCCCGGTAAACCGGGTAAGCACCTCTTCCCTGGAAGGAATTGATAAAAACTGATACTGCTGCGAGTGTGCAACACACTCATTGTTTTCATTGTTTATATATTGTTTTATAATAGGTATCATTTTTGACATAGTAGAAGTATCATTTTTGACATGGCTCACTGTCAAATCTGATACCGCGCCAGTATCATTATTGATATCTATAGATGTCAATAATGATACACCAGGCAATTCGTTATTCTCAAAATTCCTCGTTTATAAACAATACTGCTTATCCATAAAGGCCGTTCGCAATTTCCCTTGTCTTTTTACATTTATTTTGGTATAGTTGGATATAGTTTTCCAGCTAATTTTCCGGGATATGATATCTTCCGGTTGAGAACCTTCCTTCATGCCTCCTTCATATTTCCTTCATATTTCCTTCATATTTCCTTCATATCTCCTTCATATCTCCTTCATATCTCCTTCATGTCTCCTTCATACCTGATGCATGGTTTAAGCATGAACCCCGTATGAATGATGCATCCCCCATGTAAATGATGCATATTTTATCAATAACTATTCGTTAATCCACAACAACAGCATTCATTGCTGACAATCTCTCGTGGTATTTCTCCCTTGCAGCTTTTAACTTCGCTTTAAACAACGCTGGATTATTCCAGTGAATAATACCAAACATCTTCCTGTGTTTTCTAACTTCTGCAACGGCATCATACGGTTTTGATTCTTTCATATTGGATGGTTTTTAAAATTAAAGAAGGTGTCATCATCTCTATTTGTTTGTAACCATATAGTGTATTTACATGATTACACATTTTTATGCTGTCAAAATTTCCAATGTGTTTAAAGTTCCAGCTGGCAAGTGCATCCGCCTTATTGAATGTTGCCAGGGCAATATGAATGGCATCATCATAACTTTTCCTGGGTAATGCCCCTGAATAAATATATTCGGATGCCAATTCATTTACTTCATCAGTAGTTATTACTTCTATAATGCTAACAAATGGGATCTCAAATATTTTATTCCTTATTTCTTCCCTTGCAGGTTCCAACTCCTGCAAGGTCATATCCGAAAGAAGTAGTTTCAGTCTGCCTGTCTTAAATGCATCAAACAATGAGAGGCTGTGTCCTTTAAATTCATTATCAAAACATCCTCCAATAACAGAAGTGTCAGCATATATATTTTTCATAAAAAGCATGAATTTAAAAAATAGTTAACAAACGTACATCCTTACCCCGTAAGAGTTCAAATGAATTTTAAATAAATAGTTGAGATTATAATTATTGGGAACAGGTACTGGGAATACCTGGCTAACAAACCATTAATGCATCCATAAGCCATGTGCCGAAAAGATGCAGTGAAGGAATCTTACGATCATGAAACACCTTCTGCTTCATGTATCTTACGTCGTACATTTTTGTTTTTGTCATGTTGTTCTCGTCGTTCCTTTTTTGCGTTGTCATTTGTTTCAGTTTTAATTTTTGAAATAATCAACTTGTTTTTCAAAACGGTAATAACAATCGGCTCGCCAACCGGAAAACCCGCTTTTTGCAACCATTGCCCTGATAAGTTAAGCCAGGGTACCTGAATGTAGTTAGTCCAGGCTAATCGCTGGCTCTGTACATTTTTGTAATGCATTTTACCTAATCGTGTTTGTAGCTTCATAACGTTATTGTTTATACGAATATACTAAAAGTGCTAAAATAAATCATAAATTATGTGTTATTTATGCACTTTTAATGTCATGGAAATGTCATTTATAAGATTATATTATAATCTGGATTAGGTAAAAAATAAGCCTGGTATGTATTTCACATTAAATTGTAAATTCATTTCTTAAATAGTGCAAAATGACAATAGGCGAAAGGATTGCTATTCTAAGAGGCAAAAAAAACTGGAGTCAAAAAGAGCTGGGAGAATATATTGAAGCTTCCAGAGATGCTGTAGGGAAATATGAAAGAGGAGAAATGCTACCACCTCTTGACATAGCATCAAAAATTGCAGTAGTATTTAATGTAACCTTAGATTACCTTGTAGGCCTTACAGAAGAACTCCCATCCCGAGATAAAGATGCGATACCATGGGAATCAGCAGTACTGTTAACCAAAATAGAGAAGTTGCCTAAATCAGACAGAAACATTATAGAATCTGTCGTAGACGCATTTACCAAAGCCAATTTAAACTCAACAAAATAGAAAGGCCCTACCCAACCGACAGGAGCCTCCCGTATCAGAGTCTTCCGGGTTTGTTTTTTTTCTAGTTTTCGGGGGATTCAATTTATTTTTAAGAATCATTTTAGATTGAAATAGTACAGGTTTAAAGAGCTTAGATTAATCAATTTTTAAGATGAAGTATTATGATGTATAGAAATATTATATATTAACAAATTAGCCTTAAAATTGTTCGACCCTTTCAAATATTTAATACGTTAAACTCGGTTTGGGATAGTTGATGAAGCTGAAACATTTGACTGGATAAGAGGTTAAGCAATATGCAATACCCTAAAGGATGTCGTAAAGGAAGGATATTATAAAACAAAAATATATAGGGATGAGCCTAGAACCGCTCATAGACGTAGTAATTTATCAAATTTAACATCAGGACTACTAAGGTGGCTACTTACCTAATACCTCTAATCTTTACTCTACTGAAAGGCTGTATAGAATACTGTATCAATAAAGAAAAGTGTGTTGGCTTTCACAATAACGTTTTCATCATGTATATCTTCGAGAATTAATCCTAACTCTTTATTGTAATAATTGTTGGTAGGAAGTCCATTCCTTAATGTATTTTCAAAACCATTGTATGCCAATAATTTTTTAACATCGGCCAGATCAACTGCATCGTCAGATGTAACAAACGGTTGTTTTAATACGGTGTAAAATGTATCTTCGGTTTCAATGAATCCAAGAAGACTATAAGCTGTATTGGGGAAAAGAAGATTGTGAATCACAATACTGTTAAAGAACTCCAACCAGGTAGCGTAATAAATTCCATCATTTAATTTAATAACACTGTTAGTTTCTGCTTCAAAATAAACTTTGGATTCACCACCTCTGGCAAGATATTGGGATTCGTTTGGGGCTTGTTTTATCGAAAGATTTTTTTCCGACGCATAGGTTTTTAAGAATTCGACCTGTTCTTTTTTTGTGATTGCTTTACTTTCGAAATCTCTTTTAACCGTTGTACTTGTGCTAAAGCTTGTGCATAAGATATTCCTGGTTGCTGTGCAATTATCTGCTGCCCCCTCAATGATAACTCCGTCAATGATATTTTTAAGTTTGCTTCTGGTATCATTAGTGTTCATTTGAAGCAAAATTACTAAAAATCAAGGGATTTTTGAATTTTACGCCGACCATGCTATGCAATTAGCTGGTTTTCAATAAAATAAGTATATTATTAACTTGAAAAACTCCGTTCCTAAATTACAATTTTGTTTAAATACTGTTATTCAATTATTAGATCATAAAAAAAGCTTGGGTATAATATGAAATATAATAGTAAAATTCCAGGTAGTGCCTCAGTTTAATCTTCGCGCCAGATGGTGTTAATGCTAAATACACCTTATCTGACGTGAATATCAGGTGAAGTTAAATTGAAAAACAAATCCTGAGCCCATATTCTAAAGCTACATCAGGGAACTAAACAGTCAGATGCAGTGTATTTATCATTAACACCATCTGCCAATGAACGCTGTAATAATATCTTCACGTCAGATAACAATATTAAACTAAGTTCCCTTTTTTCAGTTCAGAAACTGCATGGTCTACCGCCCTTGCCGTTAAGGCCATATAAGTCAGGGATGGATTTTGAGTAGAGGTGGAAGTCATGCAGGCGCCATCTGTCACGTATACGTTATTGCAGGCATGCAATTGGTTCCATTTATTCAGCATGGACGTTTTAGGATCATGTCCCATGCGTACCCCGCCCATTTCATGGATATCCAGTCCGGGAGCCTGATGGGAATCACTCGTATGGATATTGGTAAAGCCTGCTTTTGTATACATTTCAGTCATCTGCTCAAAGAAATCCTTCAGCATTTTCTCATCATTATCATCATAACCAACATTGATGTGTAATGTGGGAATACCCCATTCATCTTTGCTGGTTTTATCCAATGTAAGCTGACTCTCTTCTTTAGGGATCGTTTCTCCCATCATATGAGAACCTACATACCAGGGGCCCAGTTCTTCATTGGAGATCCTGTCTTTCAATCCAACACCAAACCCACTGCCATCTGAAGTTAAACGGCGTCCGCCATCAAAGCCGGCAGCATAACCACGCAGAAAATCAGTTTCCTGTTTCTGCACATTCCTGAACCGGGGCAGGTAAGCACTGGTGGGACGGCGCCCATCTGTCGTTATATCTTTAAATCCATCGTACTGCGCAGAAATATGACCACGGTAATTATGGAAAGCAAAGTATTTACCTAATACGCCGCTATCATTGCCTAAGCCCTGTGGGAAGCGGTGAGAGGTGGAGTTAAGTAATATAAGATTGGTATTTACAGCTGCAGCATTTACAAAGATGACATTGGCATAATACTCCGTCATCTCTTTGGTGTTGGTATCTACCACCCTTACGCCGGTAGCCTTCCCTTTCTTTTCATCATAGATGATAGAATGCACCACGGAGAAAGGACGCATAGTAAGATTGCCGGTCTTTTCTGCCCAGGGCAGTGTAGAAGAGTTACTGCTGAAATATCCTCCGAAAGGACAACCACGCTGACACAGGTTTCTCTTCTGGCATTTTACCCTACCCTGCTCAATATGAACAGGCTGCGGTTCTGTGAGGTGTGCACAACGACCATAGATCACATGGCGGTCTTTATAGTTAGCCGCTACAAAGTCCTTAAAATAGGTTTCTACCCTGGTGAGGTCCAGGGCAGGCAGGAACTCTCCATCCGGCAGGTTGGGAATACCATCCTTATTACCCGAAATACCCACGAATTTCTCTACGTAGCTATACCAGGGAGCGATATCTTCATAACGGATAGGCCAATCAACTGCAAAGCCATCCCTTGCAGGACCTTCAAAGTCAAAGTTACTCCAGCGTTGTGTCTGTCTTGCCCACATCAGGGACTTACCCCCTACCTGGTATCCACGGATCAGGTCAAAGGGTTTGTCCTGGATATAAGGATGTTCCTTATCCTTTACAAAGAAGTGCATAGCATCTTCTTTAAAAGCATAACAACGGCTGATAGAGGGGTTTTCTGCCTTTATCGCCTCGGGAATCTCTCCTCTGTGAGGAAATTCCCAGGGATACATATTTGTGGTAGGATAATCTTTTAAGTGTTTAACGTCCCGGCCTCTTTCCAGCACCAGGGTTTTGAGTCCCTTTTCCGTGAATTCTTTTGCAGCCCATCCGCCGCTGATACCTGAGCCTATAACAATGGCATCGAAGGTGCGGTCTTTAGCACTTGTGTTGATGTTAGCCATACTAATTTAGAGCGTCTTTTTAGTGAGATCTTTAACGGGAATACTTCCGTGGAAACGTGCTGGTACCAGTTCGTACTCTTCCACCTTTGTCAAAAAATATTCTGAATTGGTGTAAGCCTGTACAGTCAGACGTTTGGTCACCTGGTAAAAATGAGCGGCAGGTACTTTTGATGCGTCTTCTTTTTCCAGTGACTGCAACAGGGATTCCCTTTCTGCCGGCGTGGATTTTACAAAAGAATGTCCGTTCTTCTTTTGGCAAAACGCTTCAAAGTCTTTCATCCCAACTGTCCATTTCTGTTGTGCTTCCTTATTGAAGCAATCATCCATCATGGTGAGGGCAAACTGCTGCGCCTTTACTTCCCTGGCGCCGGGTGTTTTAGTAGTGGGGATAATGGTAGCGGCCAGTTCTTCCAGCATCTTCTCATCATCTCCATTTACATCTAAATTTTTCAGCTTTATAGAAGCAGGAGTAGCGGTGTGCAGACATGAAGGCAGCAATGCTATTCCTGCAGACACTAACAGGACCTGTTTTAACGCGGTACGTCTACTTACTTGCATGATAATATTTACTTAAACGGGCAATAAGGTATCAGTTATATTTAATATTTCCAAATAAGTGCGGCTATCTTTGGCATGAATGACAAAAAGACGCTAAATATTGATACTATTTTTACCTAACTAATACAAATTTATCAATGTAAACACCGCAGCGCTTTTAACTCCGACGGTGCTTTAACGAATTTATCTAGAACTTTTAACTCCAACGGCGCTTTAACAAACTTATCCATTAAAATTTATCACTGCAAACTCCAACGGTGCTTCAACAAACTTATCCGCTAAGATATATAACTGCAAACGCCGCAAAGCTTTTGGCTCTGACGGCGCTCCAGGGGTTAAATAGGCTTTAAACAGGACTGGTCAACTACTTTTCAGGCGGACATACCTGCATCATTTCAACCGCACTACTTGCCTCGTATGACTGCACGATACCTGTGGGGCAGGCCACTTTATAGTTCCTGTAGGTGATGCCACGGGTAGCATCACGGTTGCCCCAGGCAGTATTAATATTCTTCCTGATCCAGGGTAAGTATTGTTGCTGACCGGCATCTGTAATGAGCGTCATGATGTAATGGCCAAAGATGGCTTTCAATACACCCTGTTCGTTCCAGTCACCTTCTGCTGGCATGATCCCGTCTTTATCACACATGCTTTTCTGTGTGTAATCAGCTGCCAGTTTAGCATTATCAAGATAAGACTGCTCCCCTGTTTCTTTATACAACATGACGGCAGCACCAATGAAGGTGCCGGGGTTGTAGGTGTAATCAGACCAGCCTTTATTACCATTGATATTGTTATCAGCGACTCTGCCGGTGGTGTTATCATAGAGATTAGCTACCCCCCAGCTGTATACACTCTTCGCTTTATCCAGGTAAGTCTTATCTCCGGTGATATTATATAATGTCATAGCAGCGATCACGGTCGGGAAATTAATACAGGAATTTTTACCCGTATGATTAAAATCCCACCACATACCGCCATTCGTGCTATCATAAGCGTTATCCCATACATGCCGGAATCCGGCTATGGAATTAGCAAGATAGTCTGCATTGCCGGTGAGCTGGCTGGCACGGGCCAGGGAGATGATCCACCACATCATATCATCATAAATAAACCAGGTGGTTTTATTATTCCAGTTATAATGATCATAGCGATTGTAACCACCCTGGTAGATATCGTTGATCATGGCCAGATGGGCTGGATCTTTGGTACGTTTGTAGGTATCCATTGCAAGGTCCCAGTAAACGGCCTGTGCCCATATAGCGCCGATATCTTTTCGCTCTGTGTTCGAGTAATACAGCTTGTCTGTAGTGCTGTAGAAAGTTGTGTTGAACGAATTAAAAGCGGCAGTAGCATCCTTTGCGGTAAAAGAGACGGCAGGCAATACTACTACCGGTGGATCAACTTTACTGCTGCTCTTACTACAGGATGTAGAGAGCAGCAATAAGGTTGCAAAGATGAAAGTCTTCATGATAAAAGTTCTTTAATTGATTACCATCCCGGGTTCTGCACCAGCTGCTTGTCGTTGTTTACATCATTGGACGGGATCGGGAAGAAATAGTGGCGTTTGTTAAATACGCGTGTTTCAAAGGTGACCACATTCAGAAAGTCTGGCAAATCCGCACTGATGTTTAATCCATACATAGGACCATTCTCAGTTTGTTCGGCAATTTTCCATCTGCGCACGTCGAAGAAGCGGTTGTTCTCAAACGCTAATTCCACCCGGCGTTCCTTATGGATCGCTTCGCGCATTTCGGACTGGCCAGCGGGAGCGGGTAATTCTGCAGAACCGTACAATGGAATGCCAGCTCTTTCACGAATGAGATTGATGTACTTCAGTGCATCTGGGTTAGAAGGATCTGCTTCATTTATGCATTCTGCATAGCTGAGGTAGATCTCCGCCAGGCGGATCAGGATCAGTGTGCGGCCACCCACGTCCCAGTTACCCAGCCCCATTGCCTTACGTACAACATAACCTGTTGTGGTGTGGTCTCCACCACCTGCTTTCAGACCGGAATTACCGGTGTAATAAAAGCGGGAATCAATTTCTCCGAAAGATGTATTTAACCAGGTGCTGTTATCATATGTGATATTCACATAAAAACGGGGCTCACGGTTAACCCACTGGTTGTAGATGTTCTTTGTATGGGTATCATATGGCGACTGGAAACTAGAAAAACCAGTGCGTACATAGCCGGATAAAGGATCGCTGATACTCCTTCCATTCGCAGTGAAGAAAGCGTCCACCATATTCTGCGTAGCACCAAGGCCACCACTTCCTTTTACATCACGGGAACTTTGCCCGTTGTGATAAGGAGTGAGCTCATACTGACGGGAGCCGAGCGAGTTCTTTACCCTTGCGAAGATCACTTCAGGGTTCCAGTCGGTCAGTATCACATCGCGGCACGACAGATAAGGACTGTAATTACCGCTGGCATCGTTCTTTTTGAACAGGCTATAAGTACCGGGTACGAACTGGTCTAAAAAGGCCTTATAGGCATCTGCGGCTGTCTTCCATTTGTTCACATCAAAAGACTGGCTGATGAGTTGTTTACCGTCTTTGTTCGTCAAACCTGCAAGGTCTGCATTACCATTGTATAAAGGGCTTGCTGCAAACATCAGCGCATTAGCCCTGAATGCCAGTGCAACACCCTTTGTGATATGACCGTAATCCTGGTCATTGGCAGGCGTAACCGGCAGGTCTGCTGATGCTTTTTCCAGTTCGGCGGCAACATAAGCAGCACATTCATCGAAAGAGCTGCGGGGCATCTGCAGATTCGCATCTACAGGTACTGCCTTTTCTTCCAGTAATACAACAGGGCCATAGATACGCATCAGGTAGAAATAGTACATGGCGCGCAGCGCTCTTGCCTCTGCCTTGTAACGGGTGATCAGGGCAGGGCTCAGGTCTGTGATCTTATCTGCATTTTCAATAAACACAGAAGCAGCACGGATACCACGATAATAGTTTCTCCAGTAATCACCTACGAAACCGGAATTAGCATCCCAGTTACCGATGTTTACATCATTGGATTGTACAAAGCTCCACACGTAATCTGCTTCATCACAACCGCCTGTCCACAGGCCCCGGCATTCATCAGAGCCAGGATTACGTTGTCCGAATTCATCCGGAACACGGCGGTATACATCTGCCAGGAACTGCTGTGCAGTACCCCATGTTCTGAATGTTTCATCAGTAGTGAGCCTGTCATCCGGTACCTGGTCCAGGTATTTGGAGCAGGATGAAAATATAATTAAAGCCGTGAAAGTGTATAATAGCTTTTTCATAATCGTTTGCTTAGTAGATTAAAATCTTAAGTTCATGCCAAGGGAAACCGTTCTCACATTCGGATAGCTGGTCCCGTTATTTGTATTCAGCTCAGGGTCCCAGAGTTTGAACTTACTGAGGGTAAGCAGGTTGATACCCTGCAGGTAGACAGATGCATTGCGGATACCTGCCCTGTTCAGGAATGTGGAAGGCAGGTTATAGGCAATCTGCGCGGATTTCAAACGCATGAAGCTTACATCTTTTACCCACCAGGAACTGGCCTGTGTATTGTTCTTGTTTTCAGACTCCCCATATGCAAGACGTGGGTAGAATGCATCCTGACGGGGATTGTCTACCGTCCATCTGTCTTCCGCAATAGTATAAGCGTTGGTTACACCACCACCACCGTTGAAAGGAATGATAGCAGAACCCTGCAGCATACGGTCTGCGTTTGAAATACCCTGGAACATCAGGCCGATATTAAAGCCTTTGTAAGCAACGTTAAAACCAAAGCCGTATACTAAAGAAGGTAAATCACCCCGGCCGATCTTTGTTACATCATAGTTATTGATCAGCCCATCTCCATTTAAATCTTTGTATTTGATATCACCTGGCATAACAGCGTTCCTGTCGCCCGGAACTGCACTCGCCTTGATCTCTGCATCATCTTTGAATAATCCTTCTGCGATATAACCATAACGGGCCAGTACATTGTTACCGCGATGTTCCATCCATGGATAGCTCTGCGGAGGGGTATCGTCTTCAATCAATACGTCTTTTGTATAAGTGACGTTACCACGGAACTGCACATCAACCTCACCGATACGGGTGCTGTATTCCACTGTTGCATCCAGGCCTTTGTTATTCACGATACCCAGGTTTGCATACTGCTGGTTCTGAAGTCCCATGAAATCCACATTAGAAGCCCTTCTCAGGAAGATACCGGTACGGTGTTCCTTGAACAGGTCAAAGATGACAGACAGGTGATCATTTAAAGTATGGAATTCCATACCCAGGTCCTGTTTGTTAGATACAGACCATTGTACGTTTGTGGCGTATCTGTCTATATTAATACCACCGGTATTGTTGAATGCTTTACCGAAACCGTATGCATCATTATAGGTACTCAGGTTGGTGATGTACAGGAATCTTGTACCTGTACTGCTTAAACCGGAGTTACCATTTGAATAACGGAATTTCAGGAAGGAAACAGCATTTTTAAGTGGAGAGAAGAATTTTTCGTTAGATACGATCCAGCCAAAACCTATAGCCGGGAAGAACCCGAAACGGTTTTGCGGAGCGAATGTTTCAGAACCGTTATAACCGAAGTTGAATTCAGCGAAGTACCTGTCATCATAAGAGTAAGCTACCCTACCTGCAGTACCTAATGATCTTTCAGGAATAGAGCTGATGAAATCTCCCGCCAGCGTGTTTGACAGGTCGCTGGAATAGAATAATCCCAATGCGCCTACACGGTGTTTACCAAAACTTCTGTCGTAGTTAAGGGCTGCTTCCGTATAAAATTTACGGGTAGTCCGCCGGTCGTTGTCATCTTTATCAAAGCTCAGGTAATCATCCCCGGTAAATGTTTTGATCAGGTTCAATGATCCATCTGCTTTATAAGGATTGGCCTGGTCCGGGAAGTAAGTATCTTCTCTTTTAGACCTGGTGATGAAGTTCTGATTGTAGGTATCAAACGCGAACATAGCAGTAGCGGTCAGCCCTTTGGTCAGCGCTCCTAAGTCCTGCGTAGCCCTGATATTGGAGAAGAGCTGGTTTTTAAATTCATTGCGGTAGCCTCTGCGGGTAAGGTCGGCATATGGGTTCCTGAAACCGCCATTGGAAGACTGACCGGGAACCAGCCCGCCAGGATACATGATCGGATAGGCTACCGGAGCAGCGTCCATAGCGCTCTGGAAGATATCGCCCGTGTTGATACCGGGATAGTTACCATTAGAGAAATATCCCTGTAAACCCACATCCAGTTTAGTCGTTTTAGTGACTTTCAGGTTGAGGTTACTGGTGAAATTATAACGGTTATATTTCAGGGAAGAGTTATACTTAGCCAGTTCGTCTGTTTTCAGGAAACCGGTTTCGTTGAAGTAACCCAGCGACACGTAGTACTGTGCATTTTCCACACCACCGCTGGCGTTCAGGTTAGCACTGCGGGTATGACCATATTTATTAAATACAGCACTCATCCAGTCAACGTTTGGATATAACAAAGGATCTACCCCCTTCTTTGTATTATCGATATATTCCTGAGAGTAAACAGGTGTACGGTTGCGGGTAGTCACTGCTTCGTTGGCCAGGTTCATATAAGAGATACCGTCCAGCATTTCCGGCCTTTTCGTGAAGGTGTTTACCCCTTCATTATAATCGAAATAGATCTGTGGTTTTCCTACTTTACCGCTTTTCGTTTTCACCAGGATGACACCGTTCGCACCGCGGACACCATATACAGCAGTACCCGCAGCATCTTTCAGGATGGTGAATGATTCAATATCTTCTGCAGAGATATTGTTGATAGAACGTTCTACTCCATCTACCAGAATCAATGGCGTTGAGCTGTTACCATCCCCGAAAGTAGAGATCCCACGGATCCAGATATCAGCACCGCTTTTGCCCGGTTCGCCGGAGCGCTGTACACCCACGACACCGGCTACACGGCCTGCCAGCATAGTAGTGATATCAGCAGCAGGCTGTTTGAATTCAGCCGCTCTGATGGTAGATTGAGCACCTACCAGGCTTACTTTACGTTGTACACCAAAACCTACTACCGCCACTTCACTGAGTGATTTGCTGGCTACTTTCATCTGGATATTGAAAGTAGTTTTTGTACCAACAGGCATTTCTACCGTTTCATAACCGATGAAGCTGAAGGCTAATACGGCCTCCGGCGACTGCACGATGATTTTGAATTTACCATCCGTACCGGTGGTAGTCATGGTACTTACACCCCGAACGGCTACACTTACGCCGGGCATACCTTTGCCATTTTCATCTACGACGGTACCTGAGATAATGATATCTGCGCGTTTGGCAGGAGTTTCCGGTGTAGCAGCAGCAGGCAGTTTGCTGATGACAACGATGTCATTTACCTCTTGGAAGCCCAGTTGTTTGTTTTGCAATAACGTTTTCAGCACATTATCCAGGCGTTCATTGGAAAAAGAGTAATTGCCAACGGGATATGAGCTGAGCAGTTGTTTGTCGTACGCAAAAGTAACTTTTGTGGACTGCTGCAGTTCCCTGATGGCCGATTCCAGCGAACCGCTTTTCAGGTTGATGGTGACATTCGTTTCTTTCAGGATCTGCCCCTGACCAGCATAAGCAGGTAATAGGGCGGACGTGAAAATAAGGACAATTGCCAGCACTCTCTTTCTGAGTGTTTTGATCAATTTTTTCATACGTAATTCAGGCATTGAGTGATGAGTGACATGGAATTTCAGCACAGAGGTCTGTACTTCATTTATTTGTAAATCAGGATTTGATTGGTTGTTACTTTGATTTTAAGCTGGTGGATAGCTGCCAGTACTTCTGCTGCCTTTACGGGTTCCATAGTGGTAGACAATTCAGTGGTATACCTGGTAGCTTTCACTTCCTCCTGGTTAGCGGTGATGGTGATACCGAAGTTCTTCTGCATCATCACTACCATCTCATTGAAAGAGACATCGTTGAGCAGGAGTTTACCGTGCTGCCATTCAAGTGAGTGCTGGTCGAGGGAGTCGATTGTACCCCTGCCTGTTTGTTTATCATATACCAGGGCCTGGTTCTTCGTCAGAATACCGTACCCCTTCACGCTGACCTTACCGCTTACTACACCCACGCTGAGGTTGTGCAGCGCTTTATAGGCGGTAATATTAAATGAGGTACCCAGAACGGTGGTGGTGAGCGGACCGCTTTCTACGGTAAATGCTTTGCGGGGATCTCCTTTCACGTCGAAGAACACTTCCCCGTCGAGGATGCTGAGGGTCCTTGCGGCGGTGATACGAATGGTAGAACCGGCGTTAATGGAAAGAACGGTACCGTCCGGTAAGGTCACTGTTTTCTTTTCACCTGCTTGTGTGGTGATTTCGGTGAATGCAGCGGGTTGTTTCTTTACCAGGAAATAGGTAAGTCCTGCCCCTGTCAGTAATAAGGCGATCGCGGCTGCCTTTGCAGCCCGGATATAAAAGGTTTTAGCAACCTTAATTTGCGGATGGATGTGTTGCCACATTTCCTGGCGCAGCTGCTCTTCCTGTTCTTTGGTAAGATGCAGGTCTTCATTAAAGGAGTCATACCATTGGTCTATGACCCCGGACTCTTTTTCCGGTGCCTTTCCCAGCAGGTATTGTCTGAGGAGTTGTTTGATGTTATTCGCTTGCAACGTGGACTAGTTTATTACCTTATCTCGGAAAAAGGGGTTTGGTACTAGTCGGTTTTAAAATTTATTTAAAATAATACAGAGGATGACCAGGGCCCACTCACCGGGTGTATTGGTATGCAGGGAGGTACGGAGCCTTTTAAGTGCTTCAGTTAGTTGATTCTTAACGGTTTGTTCGGAAAGATTAAGGATTCTGGCAATGTCTGCAATAGAGTGATCGTCTTCCCGGCTCATCCGGAAAATTTGTTGCATACGGGCAGGCAACCGGTTTACGGCAGCTTCTATCAGGGCTTTCAGCTCCTTTGTTTCTAATGCATCAGTATGATTATCAAGTACATCAAACAGTTCTGCATTCTTTACTTCAGTGGCATTAAAAGCATAATGACTGATCACCCTATATTTAACAGCTGTAAAAAGGTAACGTCCCAGCTCCCCGTCCTTATCAGCGGAAACGGCATCCCTGCGTCGCCACAGGCTTAACATGACCTCCTGTACGATATCTTTGGCTTCGTCTTTATCTACCCGCTGACAAGCTTTGAGATATAATGCTTTCCAGTAACGATCGTACAGGATCTCGAATGCAGCAGTGTCGTTCCTTTTAATAGCTTGCAGTAACTCCCCATCACTCATTTCCATATAAATAGAAAATAATGGGTAAAAATAATATTCTCTCTTTAATTTAAGGGGTTAATTTCTAATAAGAGCTGGCGCTGACCGTTTAGCTGGTCCAGCATCTCCTTTAAATATTGTTTGGTTTCCTTTTTGAAAGAAGGGAGCAGGTTTTTATAGTATTCAATGCCTTCCAGCAGGTTATCCCTGAATTTCTGCTTTACATTGTTATTTTTCAGGTAATCAATATATAGCTGTATTTCATTGATGAACATATTGGGCCGCGGTAAATTATTTAAGATGTTCGTCTTACCATAAATATGATCTACCATCTGTTTGAGGGAGAATACGCCTGAGAAATAAGCCAGGTTGGGGCCGGGACAAATGGTGACTGCCGTCAGGTTATGTGGTACGGAGATATTGTTTTTAAGGTATACGGATACGCTGAGCCCTTCACAGAGGCAGTCTTTACTGGTAACATTATCCAGTTCTGCCTGAAGCTCTTCTTCGGGCAGACCTTTGGCTTTCAGTTGTTTTATTTTTAGATCCTGGTACTGACGGGAAGCCGTGCAGATAGGAGTTGCAGTAAATTCAGTATCTGTAGCCAGGAATTTTTTATAACAGGGGCTACCCGGCCTGTTTTTCTCAATACGTTGTTTGCGTTGTTCTTCTGAGGTACTGGGTCTGAAATTCTGGAAGGCAACGCCTAAGGGAGACGCTTTACTCAGAAAATAATCTTCTTTTTTGGCGGTAGCCAGTTGTTGTAACGTATGTTCTTCTACGTTGGTCGCTTCCGGAACAAGCAGGAAGGGACTCCCCCAACCGGTACCATCTACCCCATAATATTCTGTCATGAACTGGTCTTCATTGGCGGTGCCGATGCCCCCCTGTACCGTTATTTTCAGCGGCAGGTCTTTTACCTTGGCCAGTTCTTCCAGTTCTGCTCTCAGTACTGCGCGTTTGTCTTTAAACTCTTCCAGAATGGGCCCCAGCAGCATTCCTTCTGTAGCAAAAGCATGGCCCCCACAGTTTAGTCCGGATTCTACCCGGAACTCTGATACCCAGATACCTTTCTTAGCCAGCAGCTTTCCCTGTACCAGGGCAGAACGGTAATCACTTACTTTAAGGATGATCTTTTTATCACCGTAAGGGTGGAAGCAGCTGAAATTCGCCACATAATTATAGAGACGGGGATTGTACCCTGCGGATAACACAACACTTGTTTTCAGCGTGCTGTTCGCCACACCTCTTAATGCTGCCAGTGCATCGGAGTTTTCGCCGGTACCATTATCTATCTTTGACATGATGTTTACATCAATAGCGCCCTGTGCTATTTCTTTCCTTAATTGTGCCTGTAGTATGGCTTTATTATCTGCAGCCAGCATCTGATTATACAATACTTTCGCATTAGCCTGTGCGGGCAGCATTTCGAAGTACTTCACGATATCTTTACCTTCTTCAAAAGGTTCTTCTCTTATCACTTTCATCTGCTTTTCCACTATCCTGCCCAGTAAATCCAGGTAGGCTGTTATTCTCCTGGCACGGTAATCCTCGTCTTTTACGGTAATCGCTATATATTCTTCCCCCGACTGCGTACAATAATATTCTCTCATCTTCTCTATCAGCTCATCCTCCACTATTGATACAACGGATGAAATGCCGAACCGGGCCACTTTTACAGGTGTATCAATAGAATAACTCAATCCTAATACGGGTATGTGAAAACTGTGCAACATTGTAGTTCTTTTAAACCATGCAAAGGTTATTGTATTCTTTTTAAAGAATTATGACGAAGATCAGCAGGAGGAATGACGAAGATTGCCCGAATGTATTGTTGATAAATACACTGGATCTGACTGTTTAGTTCTCTGATCTGGCTTGAAATATAGGTTCAGGATTTGTTTTTTAATTTAGCCTCAATAATTTCTCAGGAGGACTATCAGCCTTTTTCTTTTACCAGCGTGCAGGAGTAGTAAAAAATGATTGCGGTGTCTGACCGGTGAAAGATTTAAACGTCTTTATGAAGTGTGCCTGATCGAAGTACCCTGCAGCATGAGCAATACCGGTTAAACTCGTGGTATCAGAATATTGTGCGATGATGCTTTTCAGCCTTACTATACCGGCGAACTGCTTGGGGGATGTCCCTGTTATCTTCCTGAATCTCTTTTCGAATGCATCCTGACTGATATACAAATCAGCTGATAAATCTTTTATCCGGAGACCTCCGTTCGTATTTTTTATCTGCTGTATAGCACTGAGAATAAGCGCATCTGAGTGGGGAAATTTTAACCTGGATAAAAGGAAATGCTGTATGATGCTGATCCGTGCTTCATTGCCGCCTGCACTCATCAACTGATCTTCTATTTCATATGTAGGCATGAAATTATCCAGTGGAATACTATTGCCGAACAATTCATGTAAGGGCAATGGGAAGAATGCGGCCGCCCCTCCTTCTGTAAATGTAACCAGCAATGTGGCAGCACCTTTTGAATAACTTATTAAACGGGGAGCATTTCTTAATCCTGTGATGGATGATGCTGATAGTGTTTCTGCGGAATCTGTGATCTTACCTCTTAACCTGAAAGCCATTACAAGGGAAGTATCCGGTAGTATCTTATTCTCCATACCCTGATCGCTTTCAATGATCATGAAAGTCTTAATGAATGGCTGTAAAGCTTTAACAGGTATGTACCGGGTTATTTTCATGGCTAATACCTCAAATTTAATGCTTTTCCCAATGAGATTTGTATTTTGGGAACGTTATGAAAAAATTCCTCGTACCCATTTTACAACTGTTGTTTTTAACCAGCTTCGGCCAGGCAGCGAAACATCCTATCATTTTTAACAGACCCGCTCCGGGATTTTTTGACGGTGCCCTTTTAGGGAACGGAGCTATGGGTGTGGTGGTAACTACCCGGCCCGATGCGATCGTTCTTTACTTCGGACATAATAATGTGTGGGATATACGACTGGCAGAAGAGCATAAAGAAGAGCTGAAAGACTTTAATTACGTGTTTAATAAGGTGAAACAGATCTCCGATACGCTCACTAACCTTGCCGATGACCCATGGTACAATCAATACAACCAGATGTCCGGTGATAACTACCGTAAAAAATACCCAAGGCCTTTCCCCTGCGGATCTGTGGTATTAGGTTTTGACGGAAGGAAAGTACAGCTGCTGGGGCATACATTGGATATCTCTGACGGGTTATGTACCGTACGGTTGCTGGCAGACCATAAAGAACTGGAACTACGGATCTTTACAGAGATGCAGCATGATGTACTGCAGATGAAACTGGTGGACAAAGCAGGACATTCCCAACCTAATATTTTTGAACGGATCAGGATAATGCCCGACCCTTCTACTCCGGCAGAATTTCCTGCTTATACAGTAAAAGAAGATTTACCGCAGGGCGAGCTTTCTTTCAGCCAGGTATTGCCTTCTGCAGACAATAAAGGGAATAAGGCATTTAAACTGCACGTGAAAGTGAACCAGGCATTGGAGAAAACAAGCAGGATCAACTGGAACGGGAATAAGGAAGAGATGAAAACCCTGGAAGCTGCCTTACTGAAAAAAGATAATTTTTCCGCACAGGTAATACTGCTGGAAGGGAAAGAAGAGAATGTGATCAAAGATGCAGGAAAGGCTTTTATACCCGATTTTAATACCGCATTTGAGAAGAACGTAACCATATGGAACGAGTACTGGAGTAAATCTTCTGTGCAGTTAAGTGATACATTCCTGGAAGAGACCTGGTATCGTAATCTTTACTTTTTCAATTGTGCAGCAAAGGACGGCGCTATTTGTCCGGGTATATTTGCCAACTGGAGTTATAACAATATCGGTACGGCATGGCATGGGGATTATCATATGAACTATAATACCCAGCAGCCTTTCTGGATGACCTTCAGCAGCAATCACCTGGAAAAAAACCTTCCGTATGTGAACCTGATAGAATCCCTGATGCCGGTCAGCCGGAAATGGGCGAAAGAATATTATGGTTTACCGGGGGCTTACTTCCCCCACTCTGCTTACCCGGTGAATATGACGATGAACCCTTACCCTGTTCCAGACTGGGGCTGGGAAGTATGTGAAACGCCCTGGGCCGTGCAGGGATTATGGTGGCATTACCTGTATTCGGGGGATACCGCCTTTCTGAGGAACAGGGCGTATGAACCTATTAAAGCTGCGGTGGAGTTCTTAACGGCGTATATGAAACGGCCGGATGCTCATGGTGGTAATCGCTGGGCAGATAATAACTATCACATCTTCCCTACAATTCCTCCGGAATTATATGGTTTAAGACCAGGATTTAAATATAATTATGACTGTTCTGTTGATCTTACTTTAACTAAGTTCGTTTTTAATGCTTTTAAAGAGGCGGCAGCAGTGCTGAAAGTACATGAACCTTTACTGGCTGATGTGGACGAGATACTGGCACATTTTCCTGCCTATCCTATGGCCCGTTCTGCCCAATACGGGGATGTTTATGTATCTGTGCCGGGGGAACATGATAAGGTGGTCTACAATGTCCCTAATGCGCTTATAACGGTATTTCCCGGGGAGGACCATGGGTTGCATTCGGACGATACCACTATGCAGCTGTTAAAGAACACCTATTATAACCAGCAGAGCGAAGGTGGGAATGCACTTGTATTTATGAACCTGCAGGCAGCGAGGATAGGGATGCTGGACATTGAGCGTTTTAAACGGCAGGTGCAATATGCATTGTTACCAAATGGAACTGCAACGGATGTGGTCATGCAGGTGCACGGGCGTTATAATGACCAGACGGATTATATGTATATGGCGCATATGGGCATCTGGTTTGAAAACTTTGCATTACCGGTAGTGATCAATGAATGTTTAATGCAGAGTTATGATGGGGTGATACGCTTTTTCCCTAACTGGCATACCGACGGGCGTTTTACGAACCTGCGGGCAGCAGGTGCCTTTTTAGTAAGCGCACAGCAGGTGAATGGCCGCATTGGTAATATACATATCCTTAGTGAAAAAGGAAATGAGTTAAGGGTGATAGTTCCCTGGAAGAAAGGGGCTGTTGTGAACGGGAAAAAGATCACGACTTCCATGCTTAGATTGAAGACTTCTCCCGGACAGGTGATTACACTATCTGAAAATATATAAGGCAGCCGGCGGCAGCAGTCATGAAAATAAAGGTAATCCAGCCCAGGATATTTGACCAGGGTTTGTTTACATATTCTCCCATCACGGTTTTGTTGTTGCTGATATGCATGATAACCAGGATCATGACCGGCGCTGTTAAGCCGTATAGTACGGCAGTGTAAAACAGGCTTTTAACAGGACTGATACCTATATAATTAGTTGCCAGTGCAATGAGCATGGAAAGGATAATGATACCATAAAAGGGCTGTGCCTGGTAGAACTTTTTATCAAGCCCTTCTTCCCATTCGAAGGTTTCGGCAACCATATAAGACAAGGCACCACATAATACAGGGATAGCCAGCAGGCCGGTGCCTATGACGCCTATTGCGAAAAGGAGATAGGAGAACTCTCCTGCTATGGGCCTTAATGCATTGGCAGCCTGTTGTACCGTATCGATCTGATGTTTCCCGTTATTGAAAAGTACACTTCCACAAGTGAGAATGATAAACATCATCACCAGGTTAGAGGCGAACATTCCGCCGGTTACATCCTCTGTTATATCTGTCAGCACTTTTTTATCCACTACCAGGTTTTTATGATCTTCGGCTTCCATAGTGGCCTGCCAGAAAAATAAATACGGAGAGATAGTAGTCCCTAAGATGGCAACTAAAGTGGTGATATAATCCTTGGAGAAGCTGATATGAGGAATAAAGACCGCTTTCAATACCTTCGGCCAGTCTGTTTTAGTCAGGAATGGAACGATGAGATATACCAGTAAAACCATGCAGGTGTATTTGAGTATACCCGCTATCTGCTGATAAGAAAAAAAGATCATGCTAACAATGATAAGTGCCGTGAACCCTACGGTGAATACGTAAGAAGGGACTGAAGGTATGATCATGCTTGAAACAGCTCCCATGCCGGCAATATCTGCTCCTATGTTTAAAATGATAGCGGGGAAGCTGGCCAGCAACATCATGTAAAGTATCCATTTCGGATAATGTGATTTTAAGGTGCCGGTTAAGCCTTTTGAGGTGACAGCCCCTATCCTGGCACACATTTCCTGTATGGCCGCCATCATTGGGAAAGTGATGAGGGCCGTCCACAACGTACCGAAACCGAACTGTGCACCTGCCTGCGAATAAGTTGTAATACCGGATGGATCATCATCGCTGGCGCCGGTAATCAGTCCTGGCCCCAGCTTCTTTAAGAAATTTCTCATTCAGTTATTTTGTGATAAAGCTTATTCTGCCATTTGTTTCCATATAAGCTTTTTCGATGTGATCCAGTGATTGTTGTTTGGTTTCGAGCCTGAGGCTTTCCATTAGGTCGGATTCGGTTAGTGAGGCCGTTCTCATATTCTTCCAGAGGATATGCCCTGATTCATAAATCAATAATGGCTTTCCTTTAATCAGGTTGTTGATCCTTTTATATCTTTCCGATAACCAGGCTAATCCCCTGTTGATACCTATCATTACGGCGGAAGCTGCTACTGTAGACCAATAAGGGGATGCACCTACGATTCCCCTGGCAAGCACAGCACCTAACATAATAATAATGATCGTATCGAAAGCTGACTTTTTACCGAAGATACGCATCCCGCCTAAACGAATCAATAATAGTGCAATAAAAAACATTACAAAGGCACGGACAGACATTTGCAATATATCAAGATGCTCTCCTTCTCCCCATAGCATACTGGTCATATAGAAAATTTAAGTTGTGCTAACAAAAAAAGTACCAACTGGCGCATCTTTTGATACAGGTATTTCATTATTAACCTTTAAATTCCATGACATGGCAAAGTACTCAAAAAAAAGCGGTGAAAAAGTGGAGAGAGCGATGAAAGAAATGGAAACAGGGAAACTTAAAAGTGGTCGTAGCGGGAAGAAGGTCACAAACCCCAAGCAGGCAATTGCAATAGGATTATCTGAAGCGAGAGCTGAAGGCGATAAAGTTCCAAAGAAAGCCGCAGCGAAAAAGGCTGCACCTAAAAAGAAAGCGGCTACGCGTAAAAAAGCAACGGCTAAAAAGGCTGCCCCAAAGAAAGCGGCTGCAAAGAAGGCTGCTCCTAAAAAGAAAGCAGCTACGCGTAAAAAAGCAACAGCTAAAAAGGCTGCCCCCAGGAAAGCGGCAGCAAAAAAGGCTGCTCCTAAAAAGAAAGCAGCTACACGTAAAAAAGCAACTGAATAATATAGTGGGTTTGTAACAAAACACGGAGGTCGTATCAAAAATAAATAAAGGGCCTGAGAATCGTCTAAATGACCATAAGTCCCCATCAGGTACCCGAATGAATAAAGGTTGTATCAAAAGTACAACCTCTATTTTATCTTGTGGTAAGCATCTTCAAAAAAACGGATGGCCCCAACGTTATCCGGCCAGGCTATCTGATATAATACAAATACAGGCACAGGCTCGTTCAGGTGCATTACTACAGGTTTACCGGCAGGCGCTATACAGGTACCTGCCAGTTCATTTATTTCATCCGTCCTTTCGGGTAATACGGCTTTTGCTAATGCGGTCGCTTCCTCTACCCTCATACATCCATGACTGAAATAACGTTTATTATAGGAGAAGAAGTTCTTCCAGGGCGTATCATGCAGGTATACATCATAAGGATTGTAAAAATTAAGTTTCATAATACCCAGGGAATTATCACAGCCATTCACCTGCCTGATCGTGTACGGAAAGTTCTTGGTGTTCAGCGCCTTCCAGTTAATCTTGTAAGGGTCCAGTATATTGCCTCCCTTGTCTAACACCTGATAATTACCCGCTTCCAGGTAAGGAATATTGTTTTTAATAGCAGGCAATAGCTCCCTGGTGGCGATCTTATAGGGTACCGTCCAGTAAGGGAACATCACCAGTTCCGTGATTTTGCCGGACAAGGTAGGTGTAGGTGTAGCAGGTTTCCCAGCTACTATGCGGGAGCGCAACAATATACTGTCCCCTGCATACAGGAAAAGGTTCGCTGAAGGAATATTTACAACAACTATCTTTGATTGCCTGTAGCAATTTAACCAACGGAATACATTCAGGGAGGATTGCAGTTCTTTTATTTTTTCTGTCAGTGGGACATTGAGTGCATGTATTACATCCGGCCGCAGTCCGCCATCTTCATAAAACTCAAACATGTGCTGCGCTTTGCGCAACTGAGCTCTCATTACTGTTTCCGGTAAATGATAATCCAGTGAGTCCAGGAACCCTAACTGGTATAACTTCTCTGTTAAGGGACGGTTCGTACTGTCTACAAGATAGGATACTATTGTTCCGGAATGTAACGCAGTATCGGACAGTTCCTTTAAATACTGTATTATTTTCTTTTTGATGTTTATATATTCAGGGCTGTCCGGCTCCAGTTTCTTTAACAATTCATTGAAGGTATTTGTTTCCAATGCATGATACAATTTACCCGGGATGTCTATACAGGCAGGTACCTCATTGATACCATTGAATTCCAGCCGGGGAATAGCATTCCCATAAGCAACATCATGGAAAAACTGAATAGCAGATGAGGTGATGGACTTATCAATACTAATAGAATCGTCAGTAAGCGGCTTTTCTTCGAGCGACTGCAGGAGATCAAAGTTATAGGCATTTTTATCCAGTCCCAGAGAATCGCATTGTTCCAGGTATTGTAAAAGGATATGACGGTTTGCTTTACATTGTTCCGGTAGCCAGTGCATTTTATTTTGAGCACTGATACGAGGTACAGTAAAGAAAATCAGCCATAATATGAATACATATTTCATCAGACGCAATTATTGATTTTCTACGGCCAATGCATACTGACGTGCCAGTTTAAATTGTTCGATAGCATCCCAATGCATCGTATTCAGTACATTTGCACGACCACATGATCCACGCCGGGCAATGGTTATTCCCAGCTGTAAGTAATCACATTGTGCAAGGGTTTCGGCACAACTGCTGATAGCAAAATATACCTTTTTCTCTATTGCTTTTTTTACGAGTTCATACCGCAGGTCCATTCTGTAAGGAAGTGCATTAATTTCTAATGCGGTAGCTGTAGCAGCAGCCCTTTGGAACAGTTCTTTCCAGTTCACCGTAGATGGAAGCCGTTTCCCAATGATCCTGTTGGAAGGATTACCGATGCAATTGACCAGCGGGTGTTCACAGACAGCCAGCAGGCGACTGGTAATATCTGTATCTAACCTTTTACAGGCAACGGCTGTTACCCAGTCGAATTGTTGTAACAGTTCATCGGGTAAGTCCAGTGTACCGTCAGGCAATATCTCCACGGTCACCCCTTTCTTCAGGAAGTTCCATCCCAGGCTGGCATTGGCAGCATCAATCATATGCAACCAATCCCGGTTATTCCCGTGATGGAAGTATTCACTATTTTCCGTAACCACGATGTACTCATACTGAGGAAAAACTTTCGTCACATAATGCGCCATTGTATCGAGGCCATCATTCGTATGATGATCTGCATACAAACGCATATCTCCTTTTACATAATGGCGGGTAATTAATTCGGGCAGCATATGGCGGCAGGCCAGGTTGATCTCTTTTCCGCCTTCTCTGAGTTCGGGTGGAATATATTGGATATTCAGTTTCTCATAAATACTTTCTTCTGTTTTCCCGGCAACACAGGTATTGGTAGCCGTTTCAAAAAGCCCGTCCCTGTTCAGTGTATATCCTTTTTGTTCTGCCAGTAATTCCAGGTGCGCTACGTGATCTTTTGAACCGGTATAATACAATAAAGCCGCCCCAAAGGAAGACGCTGTAGTCATCCTGATATCCAGCTGAAGGTTGTTATATAATATCGCACAGATCCTATTCCAGCCGGACCCTACAACGCTCTCTACGTGTGGCAGCTGCAGGAAGTGAACAAGGAACTCCTCCCGGTTGCATTCTGCCACCTGGAGAACAACATCTATATCTCCTATCGTGTCACAACCTCTGCGCAGGCTGCCGGAAAAAGAAGCATTTTCCACCCCAGGGATCTGTTTCAGCGAGCTGAGGATCTCATTTCCTTTTGAAATAGCATCCCATAGTAATATTTTTGATTCCGGGTCTTTATATAGTTTCAGGCTTCGTTTTAAATGTTCTGTTTTCTGAGGGTTCAAGCCTGTAACATCACTCAGCTTTCCCGCTTCTACTGCGTAGGTCAGTTGCTCCAGGTTATCTACACGTAATTGTTCATGCAGTGCTTTTACGATAGCAGGCCCAAAACCTCTTATTTCCATCAATTCCAGCAGGTCCAGCGGCACTTTATGTTTAAAGCGCTGGTAATGACTGATCATACCTGTTTCGAGGAATTCCTTTATTTCATTACGGATTACATCTGTGAAACCAATTTCTTTTTCAGGTATAGTACTAATGTCTTCTTTCAGTTTGTGTAAGGTAGCAGCTGCCCTGTCATAACATTTCATCTGATCATAATGATCGTTCCCAAGATACCTGTAGCAGGATGCGATCCGATGAAAAATATTAGCAATAGCCGTATTACTTGTCATATTAAAAGGGTTTGTAAAGCAAAGGAACATCTAATGTAACAGGGATTCAATGAGCGGCATCATCAAAAAAGCTGATCCCAATCAACTGCCTACCAGCTTTATGGTCATTGTATGGCACAGAATCTGGGGATAATTTTAGGATATAAACCCACTTCATATGAAAAAGATATTATTATCCTTCGACGGTAATCACTTTTCCCCAGCTGCCTTTGATTTTGCCAAAAATATGAATGCATATGAGCCGATCCTGCTGACCGGCGTATTTCTGCCACCGGCAGATTTTACAGGCGCCCAGAGTTATGCCTATGTTGGCAGCGCTGCGTACCTTATCCCATTAGTAGAGAACAGGGACCCTAAGCTTACACAGGAAAGTATTGATAAATTTGAAGATCAATGTCTGCAAAATGGGATAGAATTCCGTATCCATCAGGACACTTCCGCCTATGCATTACAGGAATTAAAAAAGGAAAGCCGCTTTGCAGATCTGATGATTATTGGCAGTGAGAAATTTTACGAAAATCTTGGGCAGGAAACACCTAACGAATACCTGAAAGATGCATTACATGATACGGAATGCCCGGTCATTGTTACGCCTGAAAATGTAGAATTTCCGGAGAGTATTGTACTGGCTTATGACGGCAGTAAATCATCTGTATATGCTATCAGGAGTTTTGCGGCTTTATTTCCCCAGTTATGCGATAAAAAAACAATTTTGCTGTATGCAGAACAGCAACCAGGGGAAGGCATTCCGGATGAAAAGCTCATCAGGGAGTTTGCAGCCAACCACTTCAGTAATATCAGCTTCCATGAGATGGATGCAGATCCTAAAAAATACCTGAATACCTGGCTGAGTGAAATCGAAAAACCGATCCTTGTTTCCGGCGCCTATGGCCGGTCGGGATTATCGCAGATCTTCCGTCAAAGCTTTATAAAAAATGTAATGGAACAACATAGTGTGCCGGTATTTATTGCACACGTTTAATTTTTCCAGGTAAGGGCTGGCAGTGTTTTTTTAGCCGGCCCTCCTGTTTTCGCTATTAAATGTAATAGTGAATGTTGTTCCTTTATTCAATTCGCTTTCAACGGTAATATTACCTTCCATGAGTTCTACATATTTCCCGATAATATGTAGTCCAAGTCCTGTACCCTGTATATAAGTAACATTGGCGGCCCGGAAGAACCGTTCAAACAATTGAGGCTGATCTTCAGGAGGAATACCCATTCCCTGATCTTTTACTTTCAATACCAGCAACCCGTTATCATATTTTGTATTGATAAGGATGCTGCTTTCTTCCGGTGAGAATTTTATGGCATTGGATATGAGGTTGGTAATAATATGTCTTAACAGCGATGGGTCCAGTTCTACTTCCGGCTCCCCTTCATGCGTGTATCTGACTTCCTGTTTATGTTTTAACAGGCTATTCATTTCGTCAACAATATTTTTCAGGTAATCGCTGATATTAAACCCTACATACCTTACTTCTACCCTTCCTTCCTCTATTTTGCCCACAGACAGGAAATCATTCAGGATATCGGTGAGAAGATTAACGGACGCACTTATCTTTTTCAGGTGCTTTTCCTGTTGCTGCAAGTCGCCACTTTGGGCATATTTCGAAATCAGGAAAGTAGAGGAAAGAATAGCGCTCAGCGGTGTGCGGAATTCGTGAGAGGCCAGGGTTACAAACCTGGATTTTAGCTCATTCAATTGCTTTTCCTTATCTAGTGCAAGGAGCAATTCCTGATCTTTTGCTTCTATTTCACGCATTTGTTCTTCCAGCTGCAATACGATCTGGTTAAGGGAAGAGGTCCTTTCCGTTACTTTTTCTTCCAGCTCAGCATTCAGTTTCTTCAAATTATCTTCTGCTGCTATACGGTGAGAGATATCGCTGACAAAAGCGATTACATAATGCCTGTTTCCTGAGGTATAGGGTCCCAGGCTAACTTCCACCGGGAATTCCGTTCCGTCCCGGCGTGTACCAAAAAGGTTCAATCCGGCTCCCATTACACGGCCGCGTGGATGATGCTGAAAATCTGTACGGTGATGTACATGTTTTTCCCTGAATCTCGATGGCATCAGTAATTCTACATGTTTGCCAATAATTTCTTCTGCGGAATAACCAAACAGGGTCAGGAGGAAAGAATTTGCCTGCAGGATCCTGCTTTCCTCGTCTGTAATGATTATGCCGATTGATGCTCCGTTAAATAATGCATCAAAACCAATCTCTTTTGAAGCTTCAAAATCTTTCATAATTCTTGTGTCGTATTTAAGACCCGGCTGCCAACATACTAAACCCTAAATATAGCACTTTAAGGTTGTTGAGACAAACTCAACCATGACCATTATACGTTCTTTCAATGACCATGATCATTGATCCGTTTGGTGAACTGGCAGATATTTGCAGTGTTCACTAAATACCACAGTTATGAACCAGATTATCACCATCACTTTCAATCCTGCCATTGACAAAAGCACTACTATACGATCTCTATTGCATGAGAAAAAATTAGCCTGTACCACCCCTGTATTTGAACCCGGAGGCGGAGGCATAAATGTAGCAAGGGCTATTAAGAAACTGGGAGAACAAGCTACCGCAGTTTATCTCTCAGGAGGATATACCGGCAAGTACCTTTCAGAGCTTATAGAGAAAGAGGATATTCTTTCCATTAATATTCCTATCAGTGAGCATACCCGGGAAAACCTGGTGGTAAGGGATATATCAACTAACCAGCAATACCGTTTTGGAATGCCTGGTCCGGAAGTTACTGAAGCCGAATGGCAACCCTGTCTGGAACTATTAAAGAAGTGCGCTCCTGATACATTTATCGTGGTAAGTGGCAGCCTTCCTCCCGGTATGCCCCCATCTGTTCTGGAAGAGATCGCAGCGATCGCCAAACAGCAGGATGCAAAACTGGTAGTTGACACATCCAGTGATGCTTTAAAACAAGCGTTGAAAAGTGGCGTATACCTGTTGAAGCCGAACCTGGCAGAATTAACGGCTTTAACAGGCTATGACAATTTAATGGAAGATGAAATTGCAGCGGCAGCGCGTTCGATCATAAGAAAACGGCAAAGCACCGCAGTAGTAGTATCCCTGGGTGCATCAGGCGCGCTCCTTGTTACTGCTGATGAACAGGTATTAGTACCTGCCCCAGTGGTGAAAAGCATCAGTACCGTCGGGGCTGGCGACTGCATGCTTGCCGGTATTGTGCTGAAATTAGCCAATGGCGCAGGTTTCCTTTCAGCTACCAGATATGGGGTTGCCTGTGGAACGGCCGCCACTTTAAATCCCGGCACTTCCCTTTGCAGGAAAGAAGATGTGGACAGGCTGTATCAACTGGTGCTTAATAATGCGGCAGTAACGATGAGTACCTGGTAATGAAATAGCATAGGATTTGCGGCAGTAACGACGAGTACCTGGTAATGAAATAGCATAGGATTTGAGGCAGTAACGATGAGTACCTGGTAATGAAATAGTATAGGATTTGAGGCGGTAACGACGAGTACCTGGTAATGAAATAGCATAGGATTTGAGGCAGTAACGATGAGTACCTGGTAATGAAATAGTATAGGATTTGAGGATGAGCCCTGTTGCTGGTTTTGAATGCAGATGCAGTAGTAGTTCCTGATTTAAAGATAGCCGGCGGAGGTGAGTTGGATCACTTTTACCGGCTTTTTTTATTGATACAGATCATTGTCATCAGTGATCCAACTCATCGGAATAACGTCATTCACAGTCTACCTTTGGTAACATAAAACCCTCTTTCATGGAAAAGATACTTTTTGTAACTGACGCGATAAAGTTAAACACAAAAATGCTCGATTTTGCGGCATTTCTTTGTAATCTCTCTGACTCAAAACTAACAGGTGTATTCCTGGAAAACCAGGAAAATGAACTTCGCTCTGCTGATACGATCGCACAAACGGCAGCGATGTGTGGCACCAGCATAACCGAGGATATCAGTATGGTGAAAGAACATTGCTGTAATGATAATATAGAGCAATTTCAGGATATCTGTACAAGAAGAGAGATTGATTATACCGTGCACCGCGACATCGGAAATCCTTTACAGGAAATTATCAGGGAAAGCCGCTATGCAGATCTGCTCCTTTTAGACGTAGAAACCTCTTTTCTGCCTGAACAGGAAGCGATACCCACCAGCCTAGTAAAAGCAGTGCTGGCAGGTGCGGAATGCCCGGTTGTTATTTTACCGGTTGCCTTTGATGGTATAGAACAACTGGTATTCACGCTTGACGGAACGCCTTCATCTATCTTTGCGATCAAGCAGTTTACTTACCTGTTCCCTCAGCTGAACGAACAACGTACAGTTGTAGTCAGCATCAACGAAGAAGAAACGATCCCTGATCCTGAAGAACGTTATAAGCTGAAAGAATGGCTGCATATGCATTATAAGAATCTTGAGTTCGTCTCCTCACCGGGAAATGTAAGGATCGGCTTACTGGAGCTTGTATTACAGCGTTCAAAAGCATTCATCGTAATGGGAGCATATGGCAGGAACAAACTCTCTAATTTCCTGCATCCAAGCCATGCTGACCCCGTACTGCGGACTACCAATCAGCCAGTCTTTATTGCTCATCATTAAACTACGGGGTTATATGAAAAAGATCATTGCGGCCTTTGACGGGCTCAAGTTCTCTCAAAGCACTGTTGAATATGCAGTTGAGCTGGGCATACAGCACGATGCCTATATTGTAGGTGTTTTCCTGGAAGACGCAACCTATAGCAGCCGGAGTGTATATCAGCTCTATAATGACAAAGAGGATTCTTATCTGACTTTAAAGCAGCTTGCTGAACAGGACCTTAGTGAAAGGGACGAATCAGTTGCAAAGTTTGAATCTGCCTGCCGGCAGGCCGGATTAAATTACGCTGTGCACCGTGATAAAGATATTGCCCTGTCTGAACTTGTACATGAAAGTGTTTTTGCAGATCTGCTGATAATAGATGCGAATGAGACCCTTAACCGTTATACAGAGACACCTCCCACACACTTTATCAGTGAACTGCTGACACAGGTGCAATGTCCCGTATTGCTTGTACCCAAACACTATACAACTATCAGGCAGGTAAGCCTGTTATATGATGGTACACCGGTATCAATATATGCTATAAAAATGTTCAGCTACCTGTTACCGGTACTGAATGATCTGCCCACCGAAATAATAACCGTAAAAAGTAATGATGCAGATCTTCATCTGCCGGACAATAAACTGATGAAAGAGTTTATGAAACGGCACAACAACCAGGCTACCTATACCGTACTTAAAGGTCAGCCTGAAATAGAGATTACGGACCATTTACGCAAACAGGGTACTGAAATACTTATTGTACTGGGTGCTTATCAACGGAGTTTTGTATCAAGGATATTCCGCCCCAGCATGGCAGATGTACTTGTACAGGAATTACAATGGCCTCTTTTTATAGCGCACAATAAATAATCAGAACATGGTATCCTTTATAAAAATGCATCATTGGGAGAAATGTAAATACTAATCAATAATGATTGTCAACAAAGCAGGAAAAGGTTTAGGACCTGAACAGGTCCTGGAACTCAGGGAACGTTATGGAAAGAATATTTTCCAGGAAAAGCATGCAAGGAAATTCCCGGTTATCATCCTTAGTGTTGTACGTGAGCCCATGTTCCTGCTGTTGATAGCAGCCTGTCTTATTTATTTCATATTGGGGGATATAGCAGAAGGTATTACCATGCTTTCTGCCATGTTGCTGGTATCTGCTATTTCTGTTTACCAGGAAGCAAAAAGCAGTCGCGCGCTGGAAGCACTAAAACAGTATACCTCTCCCAAGGCGATAGTGATACGGAATGCCAGGGAAGAAATCATCAATACAGAAGAGCTGGTGCCGGGAGATATATTATTGCTGGCTGAAGGAGACCTGATCCCTGCAGATGCGGAGATCATTACCGCCAATGACCTTACCGTTAATGAATCCATCATGACCGGAGAGGCCCTGCCTGTTGCGAAGGACACCGGGCTTTTATACCAGGGAACGCTGATCAATACCGGCAAATGCGTAAGCAGGGTAACAGCCACCGGCAACAGTACCGCACTCGGTAAACTGGGCAAAGCCATCAGCGCCACTGAAATGTCCAAGACCCGTTTACAAATGCAGATGGGGCATACTGTTACCAGGCTATCTATATTCGGCGTTACTGCTTTTATCATTATTTGCGGGCTTAACTTTATAAAAAGCGGGGATATCACCGGCAGCATACTGCTGGGATTAACACTTGCAATGGCCGCCATACCGGAAGAGATCCCGGTGGCTTTTTCTTCTTTTATGGCACTGGGAGCTTATTATATGGCAGGCAGAGGTATTATCTCCCGGCAGCCACAAACAATTGAAAACCTGGGCGGGGTCAGTACGCTTTGCCTGGATAAAACAGGTACCATTACAGAGAACAGGATGAAAGTAGTGATGATCTATGATCATCACAGCGGAGCATTGACCGATAATGGCACTGTTTTGCGTTATGCGGCAATGGCCAGTGAGAAGCACCCGTTCGATAGCATGGAAAAAGCGATCCTGGAAGCGTTCAATCCACAGGATGCCAGTGGTAATACATTACCAGCAATGGTCCATGAGTATCCACTGGAAGGCAAACCTCCCATGATGACACATGTATATGCAGCTGGTACCGGTTTCATTGCAACGGCTAAAGGGGCACCGGAGAGGATCATGGATATTTGTAACCTGGATAAAGTGACCGTTGAAAAGGTACAAACCCAGATCCAGGCAATGGCTGTCAAAGGCTACCGGGTACTGGGTGTAGCCAGCGCCCCGCATGAAGGTCCTTTTCCGGAAAACCAGGATAATTTTAACTGGCATTTTGAAGGATTGCTTAGTTTGTATGATCCGCCGAAAGCGAATGCCGCCGACACCATCAGGCAACTGTATGCAGCCGGGATAGAAGTAAAACTGATAACGGGGGATTATCCTGAAACGGCCATAAATATTGCGGAGAAAACAGGGTTCAGCAATTATCAGCAATATACTACCGGCCAGGAAATAATGGATATGACAGATGACGAACTCCATCAAACCGTCATGAATATTTCGATATTTGCACGCATGTTCCCCGAGGCCAAACTGCGGGTAGTGGAAACGCTGAAGGCCAACGGAGAAACCGTGGCCATGACCGGGGATGGTGTAAATGACGGCCTGGCGTTGAAGGCAGCGGATATAGGTATTGCGATGGGTAAAAAGGGCACTGAAATAGCAAGGCTGGCATCAGACCTGGTGATTATAGATGATAACCTGGAAAAAATACCTGAGGCAATTATGCAGGGCAGGAAGATCTATAACAATCTTAAAAAGGCGATCCGTTATATCATTTCTATTCATATTCCTATTATACTAACAGCTACCATTCCTCCACTGCTTGGCTGGAAATATCCGACTATCTTCTCTCCTGTTCATATTATTTTCCTGGAGCTTATTATGGGGCCTACCTGTTCTCTTTTCTATGAAAAAGAGCCGGTAGAATATAACCTGATGCGGATGCCACCAAGAAAAACAAGCAAAAGCCTGTTCAGTTCAAATGAAATGATGATCAGTATTGTACAGGGGCTGATCATCGCAGCAGGAGTGCTTACCTTATACAATATTTCCATGGAACGTTATTCACTGGAAGAAACGCGCACACTTGTATTTACCTCGCTGCTTTTCAGTAATATCTTTCTCACATTTACAAACCGCTCCTTTACAGAGAATTTTGCAAAGACGATGAAGTACCAGAACCCACTGGCTCCGGTGATCATTGCCGCTTCGCTGGTATTTATAGCGATCATACTGTTCGTTCCGCCGGTACGTGCATTATTCGGTCTGGCAACTATTTCTCCTTTTCTATTCTTTCTTTGCCTGGTTACCGGGTTTATTAGTGTAGCCTGGTTTGAAGTATATAAAACCAATTTACCGGTAGCCGCCGGTTAGTTTAACATACCAGCTATCCTTTTACTATCTGTAATATAGATCTCTCCATCCCTGATCGCTATTAATTTTTCATCCCTGAAATCGCCCAGCGTACGGATAAGGGATTCTTTTGCGACGCCGGCAATGGCTGCCAGGTTATCCCGGCTGATATCGATGCTGAACTTTTCGCTGTTAGCCTGGTTATATTTTTTGGTGATAAACAGGAGCGCATCGGCTACTTTCTTCCGTAATGAACTATAAGCAATATTCAGGAGCTGTACTTCCTTTTCTACAATGTTTTGGGCAAGGATTTGCATAAACTTCTGTAAAACCTGCACATTACTATGGGTCAGTTCTTCAAAATCCTTACGTGGGATAATAGCCAGTTCTGTTTCTTCTATTGCATCCGCATTCTCTTTATAAACACTATTTTCCAGTAAAGGTATATATCCTATAAAATCCCCTTCTTTATATATTGCCGTGATCAGCTCTTTTCCATCCTCATTACGACGGTACGTTTTCACTTTACCTTTTACGATAAAATAAAGACAACTGGGATGATTACCTTCTGTGTATACAGATTGTTTCTTTTTATAATAATTTATATTACGTTCTTCTTTCAGGGTATGAAGGGCTTCCTTTCCGGAAGTAGCAGATAACAATACCTGCATACCATCCATACCAGCAGATATCTCTTTCTTCAGCAAGGCAGATTTCTTTAACCTGCATTCAATCGCATTCAGTAAATCAGTGGCATCAAATGGTTTTGTAATGTAATCATCCGCCCCTGCGTCCATTCCTTTTCTCATATCTGCCTGCTCTGCCTTTGCGGTAAGGAAAATGAAGGGGATATTACTGAGATGTTCTTTCTTCTGTAACAGGTGAATAACGCCATAGCCATCGAGCACAGGCATTGTAATATCACAAACAATAAGATCAGGGCGGCTTTCTTCCGCCAGTTGTACACCTATTTTACCATCGGGCGCTGTCAGGACTTTGTAATTGGCCATTTCCAGGATTTCGGCTGTATTTTCACGGATATCATTATTATCTTCTATAAGTAAAATCGTGGGCATATAAAAGAAGATTTAGGTATTATGTGTCTTTTTTTATTCAATTTACCATTTTGCTGACAAATTATAATTATTATGTTGGCAGATGTTGTACAGATAAATACACTGCATCTGACTGTTTAGTTCCCTGATATAGCTTTAGAATATGGTGCAGGATTTGTTTTCAATTTAGCTTCACCTAATAGTCACGTCAGACAAGGTGTATTTATCCTGTACAACATCTGGCGCGAAGATTAAACTGAGACACTACCCAGCTTATAGGTATTTATCAAAAAAAGTGCAGGAAACCCTGCACTTTAATATAAAAAAATATATTGATCAATTAATTGATTAATAATGTGTGATAAATACGGGTAATGGGGATAAGTCCAGAAACTGTTCCGCCATGCTATGATGGAAAAACCGGGATAATGTTCCTCTTCCATAGGCACCCATTACCACCAATGCATTTCTTTTCTTTATCAGGATATTAAACAGCTCCTTTTCAGCCGTTCCCTTTATGGTTTCAACATCCACATACCTGTAATTATCAGTCAGCCATTCTCTTACCTTGTTATTTTTCGTTTTTTTCACTTCATTTTCATCACTCACCTGTAATGCTGTTATTTTTGTGTTTTCCAGTCCGGGTAACAGATAAGTGAGTTGTTTCATAGCAAATACGGCAGACGCAGACCCATCATAACAAAGGATAATTTCGTCGATAGGTTCATACTCAGCGGGGGCAATTATAACCGGGCATTCTGCATTCGCCAGCAGTGACCTGGTGAGTTTGTCCCGTTCTTCTTTCTGATGGTGCTTTACATCAGCCGCAGTATCTAATATGATCATATCTGCCAGGCGGCTTTCTTCGATCAGTTCTTCTGTTGCCGTTTCATTTTCTTTCAACAGATGATAGGGAATACCCCTGGTTTCGCACATTTCAGAGAAAAGCTGCTGTTGTTTCTCCACTTCTATTACATAGGATTCATTTACTGACAGATCAGATTCCACAATAGATTCTACATAGGCCGATCCATACACTTGTTTCAACGCAGGTTCTTTTCCATATGGGATAGCATGCGGAAAGACAGCCGTTAGCCTGGCTTGTGTATAACCGGCCATATAACAGGCAAAAGAAATTGTATTGCGTGTATTTCCACCATTTAGTATGACTAAAATCTTTTTCATAATTGAGTTTTTATAAGAATAAAAGGGTTTTAATAATTAAGTTTCAGAAATATTGTAAACCAGGATTCCTTTTTTTCTGCTCTCAACAGTATCCCACAGGCCAATGCAAGTATTACGGTACAGGGAAAGGAAGCACCTGCACCCAGCGGAGCTATTGCCAGCAGGAATATGATTGCTCCTACGAGGGCAATGCTTTCGTACATCCCTTTCATGGCAAGCCCCAATCCTATCATCAGCTGGCCTATTGCGATGGTAATAATATAAGCGGTAATATGAAGGCTGAAAGGCCCGCGGATAAAATCTTCATATACAGGCAGTGCTGCAAGGCTCTCATATATTTTATATACATCAGGATTAGTAATTGCGATGACAGTATTAATAATCGCTGCTGCTATAAAAATGAGGGATAACAGCATTCTGCCGAATATAGGTTTGGCAAGAACAATAATCAGGATCAGTATACTGATCAGGTTAGAGATGATGTATGGCTGGGAGAAAATGTTACCTCTCATGGTAGTAAGATTTGAAACAAATTTACGGCCCGGTTTTTACCGGATAAATGACCGTCATTAACGGGCGGGAGATTCATATCATTAAAAGCCCTGACCGGCATCAATATTTCCCGGCAATTATGTATTTACCTTTATTCCATCATCAAAAAAAACCACCATGAAACTAAATATGGGTAAAGCAGACCGGATCATCCGCATATTGCTGGCACTGGCAGTAGGATATTTGTATTATATAAAGATGATAACAGGTACATTGAGTATAGTACTGATGATTATTGCCTTTATATTCTTAATTACCGGTATTGTAGGTAATTGTCCGTTATATACTTTATTTGGGATTAAAAGCCGCCGGCACGCGCATTAATATAGACTGTCAGGCATAAGACTGTCCCAAAAGTAATTTGATGGGCTTGAGAATTGCGTAAAACGAAATTTCTCTCCATCTAAGTATCCGAATAAAATCGGATAAAAATTACTTTTGAAACAGCCTTATGTCTGCAAACGCTTTTCCCCGCCTCTATCCTACTCCTGCTTTTTCGAATCTCCCTGTTTTTTCTTCGATATTGATGCGATATACTATGGTCCGTATTATTTCCGGTTTGTAAATCTCAGTACTATCCTGTCCTTCTATATGAGGCATCCTGGCTGTTTCGCTTATTGCAAGATGCATCAGCCGGCTTACAAGGAATTTCATTGCATAATACTTTTCTCTTTCGACCGTGATTTCTTCGTAAGCTCCCCAGGCTATGACACTGGACCAGTTTCTCATATCAGTCAGTTCATCTACCTCAAAACAAACATCAGGGTCCTTTCTCATCATTGTAATTTTTGTTCCTTCCTGTGAGTGTGCGATCACATGTTTGCCATTATAGGCATAGCTGACAGGTACTATACATATTCTGTTGCCATCATGGTAACCTATGCGTCCTGTCACATTCCGGAACAACACGTCGTCTATCTGTTGTTGTGTTAATGAACCTAACATATCAAGAAGTTTAGTTAATACAAATTGACACTATTATAGGATATATACAATGACCGGAATTAATTTAAAAATGATTAAAATCATTTTACTACAATAGCCTTTACTTTTTTTTGTAATGCAAAACTGTATGCTTTCATGTACCATTCGATCAGGGTATCCCAAAGGAACTGTTTGCTGATCCACTCAGCGGCTTGCTTTATAATGATCCTTTCACTTTCCGGGAATGCTGCATAAGACTTTATAATGTCCGCAATTTTTTGGGCCGCCTGTTGATCATTTTCGTCGTTCCGTTCCACTATGTACAATCCGTTCCCGTTATAGCCGGGTAATTTCTTCACTGCCATGCCAAATCCGGACAAGTTGGTTGTAATAGCCGGCACATGAAATGCAAGGCTTTCCATCGGAGTATATCCCCATGGTTCATAGTACGAAGGAAAAACAGAGAGATCGAAACCAGGCAGCAGATCATAATAAGACAGGTTAAAAATACCATCACGGCCCTCCAGGTATGCAGGTACAAACAATACTTTCAGATTATTTCCAGGGGAATTGTCGATACCTTTAAGGCGAATGCGTCTGCAAATAGGATCTCTGTCTTCTCCTACCAGCTGATGAGTAAGTATTTCTCCGGTAAGCGGATGCTGCATGTCCGGATGTTTCAACCGTTCTAATAATGCCGGGCGGGGGCCTGTATCCCATGCCGGTACAAATATGACGACTACGATGCTGCTTTCGGCCTTCAAAAGAGCAAGGCTATCAATAAGTATATCAATTCCCTTGTTCCTGAATTCATACCGGCCACTCTTGATCACTAAAAGGCTATTTTCAGGTACTTCCTGCTGGAGTAATGCTTTTACCACCTGTAATACACGGGTCCACGCCTGCGCTCTTTTAACATCAAATATGGCTGGTGCCGGTACAATAGCATCGTCAAATCCATTGGGCGTAATAAAATCGGGTTGTTTATCCAGGAACTGTATACATTCTTCTGCGGTAAATTCGCTCACGCAGGTAAAGCAATCTGCATTCACAGCAGCTGTTTTTTCCAGCGAATGTTTGAATACTACCTGGTATGCGGCGGCAATCTGATCACCTTTTTGTTTCTGAAAAAGGTGATAGAACGGCTGATCACTGCCCGCCAGCGTTCTGCCGGCAACGGTTGCATGTGTAGTGAATACAGTCGCGATTTCAGGTACGTACTCTTTAAGGTATAGTATGCCGGCCCCAGTCAGCCACTCATGGAATTGTGCAATAACAGTTCCGGCCGACTTTAACTGATAGTGGTAAAAACTGGTAATGACCATACCCGCCGCATAACCGAACAAAGCAGGATTAATATAGTCCCATTGCCCACTCAATGAATCCAGACCATATTTCTGCCACAGGTGACCAAAAAGTTCATTTTTTTGGGCATACAAATAAGTAAAATCGGTTAGTATGACCACCGGCCGGCTGGGAATATTCCAGTGGCCTATCCGTACGTGCAATCCATCTTTCAATGCCTGTTCTTTCCATGCAGGGAAAAGGCTGTTATCTTCAATAAATTCCTCCTGAATTTCAGCATCCTTTTGAAGTTCTGGTCCAATCATAATAAAATGATCGTCCCATTGCTGCAGCAGTCTTGCCTTGGTATATATTACGGTATGGATGCCCCCTACTTTATTACAAACCTCCCAGCTGGCTTCGAAAATATAATCGGGTTTTAGCATTTCCATATCTTTAAGTTAAAAAGAGGTTGTCGCAAAAGTAATCTGATGGGCTTGAGAATCGCGTAAACGAAATTTCTCTCCATCAGGTATCCGAATTAAATCGGATAAAAATTACTTTTGAGACAACTTCCTTATAAAAATAGCCTCCCCTGTTCATGGAGCCACAATAAGTTCATCTTTTACGCTCCATACGCCCGGAGTAGCCCATACGGCTCTTTCTACCTCCGAACGTTCGCTCCAGGAACGAACCTTACCTTTCATGGTAATACTACGGCCTTCCGTAATAATATCAATGCGGTCTGCTTCTACGTCGGCGATACGTTCCAATGCTTTTTTAATATGATCTCTTACAATTACCCCGGTAGGTGCAGGTCGCAGTTGTATCAGGTTACTGACTCCGTGTACACCTTGTAAGTCTTTCACGGCATTAACAGCAGCATCTTTCTGGTATTGCCATTCCAGTTCACCATCTAATGTTATCCATCCATTATCTACCTGTACTTTTACCTGACCGGCAGGCACGAATGTATTCCAGGTAAGTGCATCCATTGCAGCCTTTGCAATATCCCCGTCTGTTCTTTTTTCTTCAGAAGATAATCTAACATGGATATCTATCGCTACCGCATTCACATCTTTCACACGCTTCGCTGCTTTTTCCGCAGCCAGTTTTTTACTATAACTGTTTACGTTACCGCTTAAAGTAACTACACCTTCTTTTACCGATACCCCAATCTCTGCCGCTTCCAGGGCTGGTTCCCATAACAGTTCGTCCATAACGTCCTGTTGTAACTGAAGATCTGATTTCATGATAAAATTATTTTAGAAGTGAATAATTAATTGCTATGTTAAATTTATACTTATAGCATGCGCCGGACAATGATTTCAGAAGAAATAGCAATGATCTGTATCACTTTGTCAGCAATACCATGCGATGATATTTATCCAGTGACCCATTCTTCAGGGTAATTACTTCTCCCCCTTCTTCCAGTACTATCTTCATGATCTCGTTCACTACATCGGAAATAATGCGGTATGTTGTATGAGGAGGTTTTATGTGAATATCTCCATCTGACCGTTCCTGATAAGCCGGTAATGCATAATCTTTTTCGACCAGTAGTATTTTCCCCTTTCCGGCTACGGCAGCCTGCCATACTTCCCGGATGTCACAGATTTTGCCCAGTGCTTTTTTTGCCAGCCATTCACTTGCCAATACTTCTTTATGATTGTCCAGCCAGTCTTTCATTAATGGCCATACATCTTCTTCCAGTACGGAAAGCGGTTCATCTCTATAGTTGCCTGTAATGTTATCTACTATATGTGTCCAATGATTCGTTATTTCATGGAATTGCATAAGGTGTTTTTCAGGTCCAGCCAGAATAAGCAATTTTTCTCCCAGGTAGTGGGACAATCTATTATCTGCCGCCAGCAGGTAATTCTTTAACCTGTTTTTATTTAATGCAACGGTATCTTTTATCTGTATATCTCCGGTATATGCAAGCGTATATTGTTCCGGTAAATAAGGGAACCTTTTATCTTTTATTTTCTCTAACTTATTAAGTTTTCCTTTATATAAATTAATTACGCTTTCTGAAATCTGCAACACATAATAATCTACTTTATAATAATCCAGGCAGATCAATTCCTTTATCCAGAAGGTTTCCCCGATATGAATTTTCTCTTTGACCATAAAAGGGAACCGGGCCATTTTAACAAACCCTTCTGTAATATAAATTCCTATTCCCTGTTGAGACGAGGGGTATTGTAACCTGTTCAGCACTGTTAAGAATTTCCTTATTTCATCAGCAGAGTAGATTCCCAGCAATAAACATTCTACTTTCTCAATAGTTTTATCTATCTGTATTTTCATAGACAGTTTATCCTGAAAGGGAATAATAATAGAAATACAGGTCTTTCCTTTTTTCTGTGCATGAAATAAATCTGAAGGAGACATAACGGGTGTTTTTTATACATCCAAAAGTAGTATTACCTATGAGGCCGAACTATGACCCTGATTAATACCTCCAGTGATTTTTATCATAACTAAATGAGGGTCAATTGTGTTAATGACAGTCATCATTGATAATCCGGAGCGGGGAGGCTACATTTGCAGGTACTAAATCAAATCCCATGATTACAACATCATTACCGGATACGATGCAGGCCATGGTTATGGAAAAAGAGGGGTTTCCCCTTGTTATGAAAACGCTGCCGCTGCCTGTTCCGGCAGATGGCCAGGTGCTTATTAAAGTGATAGCCTGCGGGATATGCAGAACGGACCTTCATATTATAGACGGGGAATTAAAAAAGCCCAAACTACCATTGATACCGGGACATGAAATAATAGGAAGAGTGGTCAGCACCGGTAAAAATATTTCATATCTGCACCCTGGCGATATTGTAGGCGTACCATGGCTTGGCTATACCTGCGGGACCTGTAAATACTGCCTTCAGCATCATGAAAATCTTTGTGACAATGCGTTGTTTACCGGTTATACAATGGATGGCGGGTACGCGGAATATACAGTAGTATGGGAACAATATTGTTTCCTTATGCCTGCTATATATGCCAATGCCAGCGGCGCTCCTCTTTTATGTGCCGGGCTTATCGGATATCGTTCCTGGCAAATGATTGATGAGCATGCACAAAATATCGGTATATATGGTTTTGGCGCTGCCGCGCACATTCTGGCACAAATTGCCCGGTATAAGCATAAGTCTGTTTATGCCTTTACCAGGTCGGGGGATATAGCGGCACAAAAATTTGCACTTGCAGAAGGGGCTGTATGGTCTGGCAATTCCCTGGAAACGCCTCCTGAAAAACTGGATGCTGCGATCATTTTTGCCCCGTACGGGTCGCTGGTACCACTAGCCTTATCCTCTCTCGACAAAGGAGGTACAGTCATTTGCGGCGGTATACATATGAGTGATATTCCAGCCTTCTCATATGACATATTGTGGGAAGAACGATCTATAAAATCAGTCGCCAACCTTACCCGCGCAGATGGAGAGTCATTATTGGCAATAGCACAGCAGGTACCTGTTAAAACTACCATTAATCGCTTTGCGCTTCATCAGGCCAATGAAGCACTTGAAAAGCTGAGAAAGGGAAATATTGAAGGAGCAATTGTGTTAATCATTGAAGAGAGAATGGAAACAGACTTTCATTAAGCAACAACAGGCCGCCAAATATAAGAACTCCATGTAATGAATACATCTGCCATATATTAGCAAAAATAAATAAAGGGGCTGAGAAGTGTCTAAATGGCAATAAGTCTTCACCAGTTAACTGAATGAAAATGATGACGTATCAAAACTAAAAAGAGGGTTTGAGAAGTGCCTAAATGGTAATAAGTCTCCATCAGGTTCCTGAACAAAAAGAGCGTGTATCTTACTTACGATACACGCTCTTTTTAGTTTTGCGTTGTTTAATCGCAGCTTATATCCGGGTAATATTATGCAATGATTTCAGTTTTACTGAAAGTAGGATTCTAAAGGTCCCAACCCCAAAAAATGCCATCGCAGTAAACGCTACTATGAATAATGGTTTCCAGATCAGCAGGAAAGAAAATAACAGCGCCACCAGGCTAAGGACCAACAGCAAATTCCATCCCGGAACATGGTATGCTTTAAGATCAAATGAAAGTCCCATGATAATCATAGAACGGAACATCAATCCAAAGCCAACAAAAAAAGGAAGTACTATCATGGATATGCCCGGGATAGACATGAGGAGCGCCCCCAGGAGCAGATCTATAACACCGCCGGTGAATTGCCAGCCCCAGCCATCTAACCGCTCTTTATTAGCGATGGCAAAAAATATTTCCAGTATACCGTTTATAAAAAAGGTGATACTGAACAGCATGCTCAAGATGGTGTAGGATGCAAGAGGAGTAACCAATACACAGATACCTACAAGAATAAACAGGACACCCAGCAGCAGGGATATCCACCAATGTTTAATTGCATTTTCCGCTGTTTTGATATTCATGATCTAATTTTTTATTCAGATAATGTAATAACCGGTATGGCAGGATGCCAGCAGATCCTCTTTGAAATACTTTTATGAAAAACGGCAGCCAGCAGGTTCCGGCTTTTAGGGACCAGCAGCAACAAATCGATCTGATTTTCTGTTACAAACTGGTTGATCCCACTTTCTACACTATCGTTATGGATTGAATAGTAAGCAGGAGCTAATGCACTTAATTCATCTTCAACCAATACACTTTCGCTCTTTATGTTTTTTTCTGATGTCTTTATATTCAGCACCAGTAATTGTGCATTGAGAAGCCTGACGAATTTTTCTATTTTGCGGAAAGGCAGTGCCCTTGTATTCTGCATATCACAAGCCAGCAATATTTTTCTCACACTGGTATAAACGGCATCTGAAGGAATAACGAATATTGGATAACTCAGTCTTTGAATGGCCTCTCCGGTATTACTCCCCAGAAAAAACCTGTCCACTGCAGATTTCCCCTGTGCGCCCATTATTACGGCTAAAGGTCTTACCTCATTGCAAAGACCGGTCAATTCAGATATGACCAATCCACTTATATTATTAACAGAAACAGGTACCTTATTTCTTGTTCTCGTAATGAGTTCTTCTTTTAACAAGTTTAATTCCTCTTCTGTATCCTTTTCCATACCTGTATAAAAATCTGCGGCTACAGATACGCCGGAGATCAGTATCGAAATATCAATTACATGAAACAGGATAATTTCAGCCTTAATCTGTACGGCCATATCAGCAGCATATCTGGCGGCATTGCAGGAGGCTGTTGAGAAGTCAACTGCTACGATGAGCTTTTCCATAGTCGGATTTTTATATTACCCCAAATTTACGTCCGGGGACCATCATGGATTATGATCACAAGGAAATATGAGGGTGACATTAATCATTTACGGGCATGATCATCCTCAATTTTTTAATGTACATTCTCCCCGTTTTTATATACATTGCGAAGCTTTAATATAGACGTTCTATGATTGAATCTATCCCCTACGAGAAAGAACCCTCCTTTCCTTATCAATATACAGATGAAGTGATCAGTGGTTGTGAGTTGCTGGCCGGTAAACCCTTTCCGGATGATTTCAAATGGTATCTTTCACATGTAGGGTGGAGAAAGATCTCTTTTGATCATAGGTCCATGCTGGTAGAGAATGGGGAGTATATCTATCATTTACAGTTTGAGGCCGTAGAGCATCAAACCTTCGCCATTAATCGTTATAAGCAATATCTGCAGGAAAATACCTTATTGCCTCATAATAAATCTCTTTATTTTCCATTTGGGAAAGTCAGTGGAGAAATAAACCCTTCCGTCAGTTATCAATTGTTTATTAGTCTAAATGAGGAGGATTATGGCGCTGTGTGGGCAGTCTCTCCGAATATTGTACCGGTAAGAATAGCAGACAGTTTTACGTTGTTCCTTGCACAGATCAGTACAGCTGACAAGCTGAAGCCAATAGCAGCAGCTAATAACCAGGCATTGTTTCTCCGTTTGACGGCGAGTTATGTACCAGGAGTTTTACCCACTACCGCTGCAGAAGCTGATCAGTTGATCCTGCTGTTCTTCGCACAACCATTTGTTTTGAATGGCGTCCGTCATGTAGTGTTCCAGTACCTGTCCAATGGTATGCGGGTAGAAAATGAGCAACAATTTGCAATGCGGGCCGCTGCATTTGAAAACTGGGCTGACCCCAGTGCCGCTTTGTCAAGGCGGGAGGTTAAAATTGGTACGCCAGTATTATTTGATAATGGGGCTTATTTTAAATGGGAGCAACACAATTATTATCTTGTTACAGTGAATAGTATTGTTGGGGACCAAAGCCATCTAAAAGAAGAGTTTTTATTGTATCATGATATGGAGTGGTCTATGGTTCGCCGTTACCGGTCGGCCATAGAGGATGTAAAGGTAAAAGGACTGGGTACGTTCACATTCGATGATACTTATAAATGGACATTAAAGAAAAAAGTGACTCCTGCCTGGAGCGAATTCGCAGCTGAATTGAATATTAATGGGGAGGAAGATGCAATGAGCGCAACGCTTATTGCTTTTGTGAAAGAGGTGCTTGGCAAAGCAGATTTTAAGCCGGCGCTGGAAGCGTATATTTTCAATGATTATTTACAGATGCCTGATGAGGATAAACCAACACTGACTGCTCCGCATGAAGTATGGCAGCAATCAGGTAAGAACTGTAGCATCTGTATCGATAATGATCATACGTTTCACTTCCATATTGATTGCAACTGGGACCTGGAACATGGGGTAACGGTGAGGGTAAAGGATTGGGCGATTCAATGATTACTTCTATCGTATTATCGGGGCTCCAGGAGCCCTTACGGGCTTTGCAGGAGGATTAAAGCAGAGCCCGCCTGTTGTCTATCGAAGACCGGAAAAACGGGAAAATCCCCTGTATATGATTGAATTTCGCAAATAATGGATTGATATGTTCAAACAGCGGGTTTATATGTTACTGATCTTTGCAGTATAAAAAAACATACCCAATGGAACAGAAGAATAAAATAGTGCTCGTTACCGGCGGCAGCCGCGGATTGGGCAAAGACATGGCTTTACGCCTTGCAGAAAAAGGGATTGACGTAATCCTCACATATAACAGCCAGGTGCAGGACGCACAAAGCGTAGTAGCACAGATACAGCAGGCCGGGCAAAAAGCAGCAGCCCTTCAGCTCAATACCGGTGAAATAAAAAGCTTTGGCGCTTTTGTTACACAGCTACAGGATGTTTTGCGCCATACATTTGGTGTTACCCATTTTGATTATCTTGTTAATAACGCAGGTATTGGCGGATATACTCCTATTGCTGATGTGAGCGAAGAAATGTTTGATGAACTACTGAACATCCATTTTAAAGGTGTTTACTTTTTAACACAAAAACTGCTGCCTTTTATCAATGATGGCGGAGGTATTATAAATGTATCTTCCGGCCTCACCCGTATCGCAGTACCAGGTTCTTCCGTGTATGCATCTATGAAGGGAGCAATAGAGATATTCACCCGTTACCTCGCCAAAGAATATGGTGTACGGGGCATAAAGGCAAATACTATAGCTCCCGGCGCCATCATGACGGATTTTGGCGGAGGACACCTTAGAAATGATGAAAAGCTGCAACAGTTTATCAGCGATGTAACCGCCCTGGGCAGACCTGGTGTGGCAGAAGATATTGGCGGCGTAGTCGCTTTCTTATGCACAGAAGATGCCCGTTGGGTCAATGGACAGCGTATAGAGGTCTCCGGCGGCATGCAATTGTAAATGCAGAACGGGGCTCAGATTGTCTGTGCCCCGTTTTGTTTGTACCTTTGAATTTTAAATGATATGATCGGCAAAACATCCATAGATAATTTCTATCAGAGAGCGACTGCCAGTCTTCCGGAAGGAATTAGCAGGGAGATGGGGCATTTCAATGTATTTGAGACCGAGAAGCTATATGATAAAACAACTGGCAACCGCATCATGCCTTACAGCCGGAGGGATTATTATAAAATCAGCCTGATACGGGGAAAAAACAGGGCTGAATATGCAGATAAAGTGATTGATATTGAGGAAAGCGCACTTCTTTTTGCAACGCCTAAGATCCCTTATCACTGGCGGCCTAAGGATGCCAATCAACAAGGCTTCTTTTGCATATTTACGGCGGATTTTCTGTCTAAGAATAATGCGGGGATCATTCTGGATGATTTGCCCATATTTAAGCCCGGTGAATTACCGGTATTTCAGCTTTCAAGGGAAGATGCCAATGAGCTGGAAGCAATTTTCAGGAAGATGCATACAGAGCTGGCAGGTGATTATCTGTATAAATACGATCTGCTGCGGAACCTTGTACTGGAAGTGATCCATTACGGGCAGAAGTTGCAGCCTATGTCAGCATTGGGCTCTATGCAGAATGCATCTGAAAGGATTTCTTCGCTGTTTATTGAATTGCTGGAACGACAGTTCCCTATTGAATCATCACAGCAGCGATTAGCGCTCCGTACGCCCAAGGATTATGCGGACAGGCTGGCTGTGCATGTTAATCATCTGAATAAAGTATTAAAAGAAAATACTGGTCAGACGACTACTGAAATTATCAGTAAGAGAGTGATACAGGAAGCGAAGATCTTGCTCAGGCAAACCGACTGGAATATTTCCGAGATCGCTTATATATTAGGATATGATGACCTGGCACATTTCTCTAACTTCTTTAAGAAGCATACTTCTTTAACACCGATAGGATTTCGTTCGTAAGTTAGATATCATCATCTGCTTGTTGTGGAGCAATACCTGGTGGCACAGCAGCAATTGGAGCTGCGGCTTGTTGAGGAATACCAGCTTGTTGAGGAATACCAGCTTGTTGAGGAACACCAGCTTGTTGAGGAGCTACAACTTGTTGAGGCACTGCGGCTTGTTGAGGAACTGCAACAGGCAGCGCTACAACAGGTGCGGCAGCAACCTTAGCAGCAGCTTTTTTAGGTGGCTTATAAGCATCCGCTTTGGTAAGACCAAGATAAGATGTTGTATGTCTTGTCTCTACTAAAAACAGGGGCTGTTCATCTCCATTTATCTCTTCATCTGCAGGAGCATATGTATCTGGCCTGCCACCAATGATTTCTCTTCTATCATCAGAAATTGTTTTCTGTTCAGCAGGTTTCTTATCAATATCTGATTCATTTTCATGCTGTTTATCGATTGAGTTCAGCGTATCCAGCTTATTGAGTTGCTCAGTTAAAAATGTATTAATGGTACCGGCGGCATGGAATTCCTTTAATGCTGTAACCTGGGGAGTTGCTTTCAGGACAGCCAGTATCGAAGGCTTTTTCTTAGCAAGTACTTTCATCATATCATAAACCTCACGATATGCATCTGAAGGAACACCAGCTAATATCTGATCAAAAGATGCTTTTAACCACAGTGTAGCTCCATCTTTAATGTGACTGGCCGTATTGGAAAGCGTCTTACGGATTGCAGGCTTAGCTTTGGCTTTTGCAACCAGTGCTTTATTTGCCTCTATCCCGTATCCTTCATCTGGTTCTGCAGCGGGATGCTCATCATTATGTAACAGGATGCTGAAAGTTTCGTCTACCAACATTGATGGGATTTCCCGTAATTTTTGACACAATGCATATACATACGAGTTATCATCTTCTCCATCAAGTGCTAACTTATAGATCTGTTCTGTAAACGAATCCCCCTGTTTTCCATCTTCCCCACGATTAACTTCCATAAAATGCTGCAGGGTTGTCATGTAATTCAACTGCACATTTGTAAAACTATCCGCACCCGATTTATCAATATTGCCATAATTTATCTTATCAATCGGATCTGCGGGAACAGGCAATGCTAAAGAAAATGCCGCGTTAATTTCAGTTATGATAGTCCTTACTGATTTCTCTCCGGCAGAAGAAATATTCCGGAGAGTAGTTTCTATACCCTTTCTGACATCCTTTTCCCAAGCCGGATCTGGTATAACATCTGCTATCGCTTTTTCATTAGCTTCTTCTTTCCGGTCGTTTTCTGCAACTATCGCATCGTTTCCAAGCGCACCAGCAACTACGGGCTGTGCCTGCTCCTCTCTCAAAGGAGCTAATAACGGTGGGGTTACAAATTCCAAAGCAGCGCCGGCATCTGTTTCTAAAAGAAATTTCAAATGGGGATACAGCGCATATCCTCCCTGCTGTGTTACGATCACATGCGCTGTAGTCAATGCATTTTTAAGAGGCGGCCCCTGTAGCTGTTGTTGTTGTGCAAATTCAGATTCAACTCCCATGCTGGTGAAATAAGGCGTTAACGTCTTGTTCGCCTTATCTGCATCAGCTGCTAATGCTGCCTGAGCAGTCTTATTTGCCGTTAAAATATCCGGACCTGAACCTGTGGCAGCCAGAACCGCAGCCCTTTGTGCACGTAATACTACATCTGTATAAAGCTGCACCGGTTGTTGCGATGAAACAAACTGCCCCTGTACAGGTATTTCTTCTTCGTTATTTTCTTTATTGAACTGAAACGACGTCACCGCAGGATGAGATATACCTCCACCTGAAGTATTTGCTGCGGCTCTTGAAGCAGGTGCCGACCGGGTATTATCGCGGGATTGATCCATAGGTATTCGATGACAATGACTGATTTTCAGCCCAGGACGGAAAAGATACTAATTATACGTCTAACTTTTCTAAAATATATGTTTCAATTTTATCTGAGAGAATTTTGATCGTTTGCCCATCTTTAATTTCTACTAATTATCTACTTATGTCGTAATCGCCCCCCTACTTTGGCATATCTGCACCGTTGGGAATTTTTTAAAATGAGTAAGTTTGTAATATGAATATAACCAAAAAGATATATGGCATTGTCCGGCTATCGCTGAATGGGGAACAACAGGATTATACGCAGGGAAGTATTCCCAGGGCTGTATTCCTGCTGGCGATACCAATGATACTGGAGCTGAGTTTAGAGAGTGTGTTTGCACTGGTGGATATGTTCTTTGTGAGTAAACTGGGACAGAATGCCATTGCTACCGTGGGATTAACTGAATCCGTGATTACACTGGTGTATTCCATTGCCATAGGATTGAGTACTGCTTCTACGGCCATTGTGGCCAGAAGGATAGGCGAAAAGAACCCGGAAGATGCTGCACATGCAGGCGCCCAGGCATTGTTGGTGTCATTGGGCATTACTGTGTTTTTAAGCCTCTCAGGCGCCTTGTTTGCCGCGGATATACTGGCGTTTATGGGAGCCAGTGCCGAAGTGGTAAAAGAAGGGGCCATTTTCACCAGGATCCTGTTCTGCGGGAGCCTCAGTATTATACTCCTGTTCCTGATCAATGGGATTTTCCGTGGAGCAGGAGATGCTGCCATGGCAATGAAAAGTTTGTGGGTAGCGAGTATCACTAATATCATATTGTGCCCGATATTTATTCATCTCTATGGGTTAAAAGGAGCTGCCATTGCTACAGTGATAGGCCGGAGCTGCGGTGTCATTTACCAGTGTTTTCACCTGTTTGGTGGTAACAGGATACTGAAATTTAAAAGAGAACATTTCAGGGTAGATATACCTATTATTAAATCGATTATCAAAATAGGATGGCCTGCCACCTTACAGTTCCTGATAGCCAGCGGCAGTTGGATCATCCTGGCAAGACTGGTAGCAGAAACTGGTGGCACTGCTGCCTCTGCCGGTTATCAGATAGCCATAAGGAATTTCGTGTTCTTTATACTGCCAGCCTGGGGCCTCAGTAATGCCGCGGCTACACTGGTGGGGCAAAACCTGGGCGCTAAACAGATAGAACGTGCGGAACAAAGCGTGATGCTCACTGCAAAATATAGCGTCATTTTTACCGGCTTTGTAATGGTGTTGTTCCTGTTTTTCGCTACTCCTATTATCCGGTTCTTTACACATGATGAAGACGTAATAGGATTCGGCGGCCTGTCGCTCCAGATCATCGGATCTGCATATATCTTTTACGGATTGGGTATGGTGATGACACAGGCATTGAATGGTGCAGGTGATACCAGAACACCTACTGTCATTAACCTGATCTGCTTCTGGGCATTCCAGGTGCCATTAGCCTATTTTCTGTCAAAGGGATTAAATTTGAAGGCTACCGGCGCTTTTATCGCCGTTCCCGTAGCAGAAACATGTATCGCATTGCTGGCCTGGTATTTCTTTAAAAGAGGAAAGTGGAAAACGATAAAGGTATAAAAGTGCACGGTCAGGGCGGCTTTACGCTGGATTTCATCCGGAAAAAATCAGTAAATTAGGGGTATGGCAAAATGGATATACGGACCTCCGCCCTTTACAGGGACACAAGACGGCCTCACTGTATACAGGTTACAGGGAGAGCAGTATTATGTGCGCCTGCAAAGCTCTATTACCGCTAAAAGGATTAAGAAAGATAAGGTTTTTGCAGGGTTCAGGGCCAGTTCGTCGAGGATGCGCATAGCATCCCGGATTGCTTCTGCTGTTTACCGGCAGTTTGTGGTAAAGGAGTATCCATTATACCGGGAAATGATCGGGAAGGCCATTTTATGGCTGAAGGAAGGGTGTTCTATTCCTGTTGTTGAAGCGAGGTTACGGCAGGCGTACGAGTCAAAGTGCGCGGTTAATATGGCGGAGAGTAGGCGGAGCCATGCTTCAGGTATGGATGAGGGTAGCATTAGCCATGCTTTACCGTTTACTAAAAGGCTCTTTCACATCCCCGCGCCCCTCAAAACCGGGTGTAATAAAACCAGGAGACTGCTATATAATAGTAAAAGCAGCCCCCTGAATTTTATTAAAAGTCTTAATACCTATCACTCTTATACCGGGAATAGCTTCCCATTTTATCACCGGACCGTTTCGTTTCAGGAACTTACAAGCTCATCCCTCCACCTACTGCACACAGGATAACCCAATCATGCCCATTGCTCTGCAGCATTACACTACTATATTGTTGTGTTAATGTTTGTGAAAGAGTCCCATCTATAAGTTCAGCGTTACTGGCATCTATTATAACATTATTCAATGCAGGGCTTACCTTCTTGATCACATATATTCTGCCATCCGCGCCAACAGCTGTAGGCAGGAAAATTGTTGCAGTACCCGTATTGTTAACAATCGTCGTATAATTTGAACTGTTAAGGGTTGTATTGCCAGTAACTGTTTGTACTGCAAAGTTGATAGTGTTCGCAGATGGAAACGCCCACTGAGGTTTACCTCCTGGTCCGGCCATATATACCTGTCCATAATTACCGGCTGGCAAACGAACCAGGTTGCCGGTACTGCTATCCCTGTAATTAGTATCATATTTTGCATCTTCTCCGAGATCTATCCGTACTGTTCCAGCAGTATGCCACTTCGCTAATGGTTTAGCCATACCTATTCCGGTATTAGCCGAATCAATGATGTTATTATATGCAAAAAAGGTAGCTGTAGCATTATCCTGAACAGGTGATGAAATAGCCAGATCTGAGGTTGCATATTGATTGTCGGTAATTGCCACCCCACTTCCATATCCGGTACGGATGGCATATCCCTTCTTTATCTTAATGTAATTATTCTTTATAACAACGCTTTTTACACTATCCAGGCTTGAAGTTTTCATAAATTGGCAAGCCACCGCACAATTGGAATTTGTACTGGTTATATTCATTGTATTAAAACTGAATTCTATTCCACTCCCGATGTTAACAACCGCATTGTTACAAATACTGTTCTTAAAATTATTATTGCTGATTTTAATGTTTTCAAATGTTCCACTGCTTTTTGACGCGAATGCGATGGACCTGAAGCTTTGATTAATAAAGTTATTACCTGAAATCTGGTATCCTTTATCCTGGTAGGTCCCTGTAGTAGTTGCACTATTATCGCATTGCAATGCATATAATGCATTGCCCACAAATTGGTTGCCGGTAATAGATATATTCTCATTATCAATCATGAACATAAATGCCGCCTGGCTAAGTACCGATGAGTCATACTTATAAAAGATATTGTCACTGAAATTAATACTGTTTGAACGGGTTAATGCAACAGGAGAGTTAATAAATAAATTTCCGGTTATATTGATCCTGCCCGGTCCTTTACTCCGGTCTAAATTTCCGGCAGCGCCGGTGATACCAAGCCTTCCGCAATTATAGATCCTGTTGTTACTGATATTGATGTTATAAATATCAGGTGAGACAACGCTGCCACTACCGACATTAAGAGATGCAAATGAACAACTATCAAAAACATTATCATGGATACTGACATTACAACTACCTCCATTCAAGGAACCACCAATTCTGCCAACACCTGACTGAGATGTTTTCCTAAAATAATTCCCATATATATTTGCCTGGAATATCGAATCGCTGAAAGTAATATGCCCTTCATTGTGTCCGGTAGCAATATTTAAATTATTATTATAAAAATAATTATTACAAATAACGGGGTTATAAGTACCTGACAAATGAACGCCATTACTATTTCCATTCAAAAACTGACAATGCGTTACTATTGGATTTTCGCCTCCCATGATCAGTCCATCAGATTTGCTATTGATGAAATAACATTCACTTACTTTTAAATTATCGCAATAGATGGCTGCAGCAGCATTAAAGGCCCAGTAAATATGAGAAGTATTATTTGCCTTGTTCCCATCAAAAACAATATTCTCAATACCTACATTTTTAATAACCGTACCTCCTCCAAAGGGATTACTGATCATCGCAAATTCAGTTATTACCGTATCCCCTACAGCAAAAGCCTGGCTATATGACAACCCATTATCTGTTGTAATCGTATTTCCATTAATATTAGTTATCTTATGTACGGCTGGCGATCCCGATAAATTGTTAGCGGAATAAAAATTAACAAGCATACCGACAGTAAAATTACTGGCATCATTTACATCAAAAGTATGAGGGGCTGTACCAATAGCTATTGGTGTTTGCAGGACGGCTTTCACTTCATTGCACCTTTGCAATGTATCATACATCCCTACTATCCGTTGTCCGCTTTTAGGAAAAATGGAGGCATATACGATATATCTGCTTTCAGATTGTAAGTATATAATTCCACCCGTATCTGCAACATTAATTGCATTCTGGATTTGTACATTTGTTTTACCTCCAAACCATCCAACATGAACAATTCCCTTTTGATATTGCCTTTTCCAATATCCGTCAACACCCGAAAACACAGTGCCATTATCAATCGTACCTACAGCAGTTTTATAGAAAAGCCCTCCGGATACAGAGTCCGTTACTAACAGCATTTTTGCACTTCCGGCATAATTTTGAAGAGCTAAAATATTCTGAACCGTATCAATCGGATCAGCAACATTTCCGGCATGACTATAATGCTTTTTTTCTGTTGTGCTATTATTTATTAATGCACTGGCCTTAAGCCCAATAAACAAAGGGATAATCATTAATCCTATTTTCATAACGACTTTAATTTCGGCGAAGATTCCGTAAATTTTTATTAAAATAGGTTAACTACATGTTATTACACCAATATATCGAAAAGGACATATACCTGTAGTATATAATAAATACCAGGATTTGGTACTATAGATTAGCAGATGTAGCTAATCATAAATACACTGTATCTGACTGTTTATTTCTCTGATGCAGCTTTGGAATATGTGCCCAGGATTTGTCTTTCAACTTAACTTCCCCTGATAGTCACGTCAGATAAAGTGTATTTATCGATCAACTACATCTGGCGCGAAGATGATGTAATCGAAGGAAAAAGTATCCTTATGTAATAATCTTAGCAGAGAATAGGCTACACTTATTAAAATATTGATTATCAAACAATAAAATTGTTAAATACCAGAAATCATCTGCAGCCTCTTATATCTTTTTTAAATAATAGATTGTAATCCGGGAATTTATATTTTACTTTGCGTAAGTTTAACACAAAGAGATGAACTCATAATAAAATGGGAAAAGGAATAAGGTATATAAAAGGAGATGCAACAAAACCGGATGCTGAGGGTTGTGTGATCATCGCTCATATTTGCAATGATATCGGAGGTTGGGGAAAAGGCTTTGTATTAGCATTATCGAAGCGTTGGGAAAAACCGGAAAACGAATTCAGAGAATGGTATAAGTCGCAGGATAATTTTAAACTCGGCGAGGTGCAATTTGTAGAAGTAGAAAGTAATATCTGGGTAGCTAATATTATTGGGCAACATAAAATAGTTAATGATAAAAAGGGAAATCCCCCTGTCCGCTATGAAGCTATAGAAGCAGGGCTTAATAAAGTGGGAGATTTTGCCAGGAACTTAAATGCTACGGTACATATGCCGAGAATTGGCTGTGGACTGGCAGGTGGAAAATGGGAGATCGTAGAACCGCTGATCATCAAAGGCATTTCTGATAATGATATTGAAGTAACCGTATATGATTTTGAATGAAAACAATCACATTATATCGTCCTGTTGGGATACAGGAGTTAACATTGATCATTGATGCAGGCTGGAAGAAGTTTCCACCAAGGCTTAGCTGGCAACCGATATTTTACCCGGTGCTGAATCAGGAATATGCAGAAGAAATTGCATTGCAATGGAACACGGCAGACGAATTCTCTGGTTTTTGCGGGATTGTAACGGCCTTTGAACTGAATGAAGAACATTATTCAAAGTATACTGTTCAAAATGTGGGCGGTGTGATCCATGAAGAATTATGGGTACCCGCTGAAGAACTTGAGCTTTTCAATAATAATATAGCAGGCAGAATTTCTGTTAAGAAGGTATTTTTCGGGAGTAAGTTTGTATTACCTGAACATCAGGGAGTAGCACAGGAACTATTAAAATTTAAAGAGGATGCAGTATAATAACGATTGGCTTATTAAGAAATCCCAGGAAGGAGAAAATGTGCAATTCCTGTTCTTCTGGGGGCATAGGCCCTCTAAAGACGGGAGTATTACGAAGACGTGTTTTAGTCAGTGGTGGCCGTCTCCCTTTAAGGTTGAAGGACATACCTACTTAACGGCGGAACACTGGATGATGGCCTCCAAAGCGAAGTTATTCGGGGATGATGAAATTATCAGCGAAATATTGGCAGCACCTGGCCCCGCAGAAGTGAAAAAACTGGGACGAAAGGTAAAAAACTTCAATGCTGAACTTTGGGAGCAGCATAAGTTCCAGATTGTAGTGGAAGGTAATTTTCACAAGTTTACACAGCATCCTGCACTAAAAATATTTCTGTTAAATACGGCAGAAAAGGTATTGGTAGAGGCCAGTCCGATGGATACCGTGTGGGGAATTGGTATGGCTGAAGATAATCCTGAGGTATATCGTCCTGCATCCTGGAGAGGTGAGAATTTATTAGGGTATGCTTTAATGGAAGTACGGGATCAATTGAAATAAATGAAAATAGAAACAGAGAATTATAAGGCCTCCCGCAGTTATCTGCCAGAGGCGGGCCAGCATATTATTGCGCATCAGCAAGAAGAACAAATAGTCGTTTACCAGGCATATAACCCAAGTATTGCCTCTTTTGCAGTAGCGAACCAGCGATTAGGCGGAAATGCTTACAGCTATAACCGGATGTCCTGGATCAAACCCAACTTTCTTTGGATGATGTATCGCTGCGGATGGGGTGAAAAAGAAAATCAGGAAAGGGTGCTGGCATTGTGGATTAATAAAAGTGTATTTGAAGAGATCCGGGAAAATGCTGTTTTATCCTCTTATAATCCGAAATATTATCCCAATCAGGAAGTTTGGAAAAATGAGCTTGCAAAGAAAGAGGTACGTTTACAATGGGACCCTGACCATGATCCCCGAGGAAACAAGCTTACCCGCAGGGCCATACAGCTTGGACTGAAAGGAAAAATGCTGGAACAATTCGGAAAGCATCAGCTTAACCTGATTGAAGATATTACTGATTTTGTGCAGGAGCAAAAGTCTCTTCTGGATAAGGGTGACTCAGATCAATTATCAGTACCTGTTGAAAGAGTATATAATATTGATAATCCGGTTTTGAAAGAACGAATTGGTATTGAATGATGAAACTGATTTTAACTTTTATTATAATTATTGGCATTATAGGTGATGGCCTGCATTGGGTTTTATTTTAGTACTTTCCATACCGGAATTCTTCCATTTGGGAGGGAGAATCGTACCATTGAGTAATGATTTTGTATATTTCAGATTACTTGTGTTACCTGATTGGAGGTAACCCTTAAACTTGCAGATGAAATATTCATACCAGTTCAAATGGTGTTTTCTTATGTTAGGAACCTTGATTGTTGGCTACTCCTTCGTAAGATTAAGTAAAACCAAGGGGTTAAATATCAGGAATTTTCTAACACTTGCTGTATTGATCGTTTTGAAATACGGGTTCAGGATTTGTTTTTCAATTTAACTTCACCTGATAATCACGTCAGATAAGGTATTTATCGATCAACTCCATCTGGTACGAAGATGCTGTAATCAAACTTATATTTTTTCAGATAACTGTGTTTTAAAATTTATTTTAGCGGCATATTATAAAGCCCGGGCCAAAATCAGTCCTTATTAAATTCTATATGAAAATATTACATCTTCTGCTGCTGATATTTATCTGTCCATTAATTGTAGTCGCACAAACGGCCGGCGAGGTGCAAAAACCGCGGGCGCATATTTGTATAGATACCGGCTGGCGGTTTGCGTACGGTCATCCGTTTGATGTCGCCAAAGATTTTAACAACGGTACAGGTTATTTCTCTTATCTGGCCAAAGCAGGCAATGGCGATGGAGCCGCCGCCGCTGATTTTGATGACAGGACCTGGCGCAAGCTTGATTTGCCGCATGACTGGGCCGCTGAACTTAGTTTTAGCGAAAAGGCCAGTTATAGCCATGGCTTTAAAGCGCTGGGCCGAAACTTTCCCGATAATAGTGTTGGTTGGTACCGCAAAAAGTTTACTATATCACAGCAGGATTATGGTCGCCATATCACCATTGCTTTTGATGGTGTTTTCCGTAACTCTACCGTTTGGGTAAACGGGCATTACCTGGGTACCGAGTTAAGCGGTTACAACGGTTTTGAATACGACATTACACAGCTTTTAAACTACGGTGGTGATAATATCATTGCCGTAAGGGCAGATGCAACTATGGAAGAGGGCTGGTTTTATGAAGGAGCCGGTATTTACAGGCATGTGTGGTTAAATAAAACATCGCCCCTGCATGTTGTTGCCAACGGTACATTTGTGAGCAGCAGTGTTGACAACGGCAAGGCGCAGTTAACGGTTAAAACCGATATAGGCAATTACAATACCACGGCAGATAATTTTGCCATTGTACAAAAAGTTTACGACCGCGAAGGTCATTTACTGGCCATTAAACAAACTGATGGCCATACCCTGCAACCTTTCAAAACTGGTAGCTATAGTAGTCAACTGGAAATATTGCATCCTAAATTATGGTCGATAGATACGCCTTACCTGCACCGTTTGGTTACCACCATTTGGGTAAATAATGTACCTGTTGATGAATATGTAACGCGCTTTGGTATACGTACCCTTCGTTTTGATGCCAATACCGGGTTTTACTTAAACGGCAAACGCCTGGAGATAAAAGGCACCAATAACCATCAGGAACATGCAGGAGTAGGCACAGCGATCCCCGATGAATTGCAATATTTCAGGATAGCCAGGTTAAAGGAGATAGGCAGTAATGCGTACCGCTGTTCCCACAACCCTCCCACGCCGGAATTGCTGGATGCCTGCGATAGTTTGGGCATGCTGGTTATAGATGAGAACCGTCTGATGGGTATAGATGATTACCACCTGGGCAATTTAAAAAAGATGATTGACCGCGACCGCAACCATCCAAGCGTGATCAGCTGGTCGGTAGGGAATGAGGAGTGGGGGATTGAAAACTCTGAGACAGGCGCACGCATTGCATCAACTATGCAGGCCTTTGTAAAAAGCCTGGATACCACACGGGCCGTAACCGCTGCTTTTAGCGGTGGCTGGGGTCAGGGCTTATCGGCGGTAATGGATATGATTGGCTTTAACTACATAGCCCAGGAAAATCCTGATGCGCAGCACCAGAAATACCCTGAACAAAAAGGCTGGGGTACCGAGGAAGGATCTACTTTTGCGACCCGTGGGGTTTACTTTAGTAATGATTCGCTCCATTACAAATCGGCTTACGATGCCAAGCCCAGGCCCAATGCCTATAGCATTGAAGAGGGCTGGAATTACTATGCCAAACGGCCATTTCTGGCAGGTATGTTCATCTGGACAGGTTTTGATTATCGGGGCGAACCTACTCCGTACGGATGGCCATCAACAGGATCATACTTTGGGATGCTCGATCAATGCGGTTTCCCGAAAGATGATGCCTGGTACCTGCAGGCCTGGTGGGGCAGCAAGCCAGTGCTGCACCTGTTGCCACACTGGAACTGGAAAGGCAAAGAGAACCAACCTATAAATGTATGGGCCTACAGCAACTGTGATGAAGTGGAATTGTTTTTAAATGACAAAAGCCAGGGTAAAAAAGCAATGGCCATAAACGGACACCTGGAATGGGTCGTGCCTTACACCCCTGGTACCTTAAAAGCCATCGGCTACACCGGTGGTAAACAGGTATTAACCGAAACAGTACAAACTACCGGAGCCCCTGAAGCCATCGCCCTTGATGCCCATAAAAACGCACTGAAAGCCGATGGACAGGATATCGCTGTCATTAAAGTGAGCCTGCTGGATAAAAAGGGGTTGCCCGTACCTGATGCCGGCAATGAAGTGGAATTTAAGCTGGAAGGGCCAGGTAGGATTATTGGAGTAGGGAACGGCAATCCTACCTCGCTTGAACCCGATAAATACCTGGAAACGATTGTAAATATGCCTGTTGAGGACTTGAAAGAGTTGCCAGTACCAGACCCCAACCGCAAAAGCGAAACAGCCGAAACCTTTGACGATAGCGGCTGGAAAAAGGCGTTTACAAATATTGGTGATACAAGCGTAAAAGCATGGGCTTATCGCGGCAGCATCAATCTAACCAATGATATGATACGTTTCCCGCTTACTTTTTTTTATAAAAGCATCGGTAGTAAGCAGTCGGTATATTTCAATGGCCATTTATTAGCCGCCAATGTTGACTATCATAAAGATCAGGACGTATTTATTATTAATAACGCGTTTTTAAAACCGGGCAAAAACAGCATTGTGATTATTGCCCTGCCCATTAAAAAGAAAAACGCCTGGGATATCCCTAACCAGGACCCCGGTATAATTCAATTTAAGGCGCCCGTCGCCACCTGGAAAAGAAAGTTATTTAATGGCTTAGCCCAGGTTATTGTCCAAGCGGACGGAAGCCGTACAGGAAACATCACCTTAACGGCAACATCAGCTGGATTAAAGGAGAAAAAACTTATTCTTAACACCAGTGAATAGTAACCGCGGAGATCACAAGCCCTGTTTAAAAATAAAGACAATATTAAACTGGTATCGATTATTTTTGAGCTACACCTTCAGAGAATCTTTACCATATAGCCATTGAGCAAAGTTCCGGGTACTCATGCTGCACTGTTGCAGGCCGCCTCCGGAATTAAAGAAGCACTGCGATAGTATTTTTAAGGCATAGATAGAACATCCATCAAGAGATATGTTTTATCTATGCCTTATCTTTTTTGGGGATGTCTTATGCTCAAATCCGTTAATTTTTCACGTAAGTTATCGTTTATAAAACTAAAATGTTGTCTACAACTGATAAATGTTGTATTTTACGTGAAATTTTCACGCAATGCTAATTCGCCTAATTATAAAAAACCTGTTCTCCTTTAAGGAGCCAACGGAGTTCAATATGCTTCCCGGACGGTTTAACCGAATGAATTATCATGTGTACAAGGCTGGCAATATCGAATTATTAAAACTGAATGCCATGTATGGAGCTAATGGCGCAGGTAAGAGCAATTTAATCAAATCATTAGCTTTGCTCAGTGAGTTTGTCAGAACAGGTAATTTGCCTATTGAGTTCCTCGTAGAAACATTCAAATTCGATAAGGATAGCCGAAAAAAGGATGTATACCTGGGGGTAGAGTTTATTAAGGATGAAATTCCATATTATTACGGAATTACCCTTAACCAGGGGATCATTACGGAGGAAGAACTGCTGATCAGTGGTATTGGTAAAAAAGAAGATCTTTCTCTTTTTCTAAGAACTGATAAAGCGGGGGAAAAGGACCTTCAATTGAATTTTTCCAAAGAAGTAATGAATGATAAGGAAGCATCTATTTTTCCACTTTTTCTAAAGAATGAAATACTGGAACGGAATAAACCTGTTTTATATCATATGGCCAGCAGGAAAAACAAAGTTTTTGAGCCTTATACAAAGGCGTTAGAATGGTTCACTACCGATCTGGTCCCTATTATGCCTTCCTCCAGGCCAAGTGGTTTACCCTTGCAGTTAGAACAGGACAAAGCATTTTACAATTTTGCTTCTGAGGTAATGCAATCATTCAATACCGGCATCAAATCGATTAAAGTAGAAAATATCCCCATCGAAGATTTTTTTGGAGAAGAAGATAAGCAGCAGGCAGAAAGAATAACGGCGGAATTAAAGGCAAATCCAAATAAAATCAGGCCTTTCAGAACTGAACATGAAGAAATAATTTTCGTATTGGATGGTGACAGAGCATATGCTAAAAGGTTGTATTTTTTGCATGATACGGATGGCGGTATTGAAAAATTTACTGCTGCCGAAGAATCTGATGGAACCAACAGATTATTGGACTACTTACCTGCTTTTTATACCGCAATAAAAACAAAACGCATTTATTTAATTGATGAAATAGAAAGAAGTGTCCATCCTTTATTAATTAAAGAATTGATAAAGAAGTTCTCACACGATGAATTTACTAAAGGACAGTTAATATTCTCTACCCACGAATCCAATTTACTGGATCAGGATATTTTCCGCCCGGATGAAATCTGGTTTGCGGAGAAAAATAAAGGAGCTACTGAAGTGTATGCATTAAGTGAATTTAAAGAGCATCATACCATAGATATCAGAAAAGGATATCTGAATGGCCGTTATGGAGGTATTCCCTTTTTAGGGAATTTAAAAGACCTAAATTGGGAGAAATATGCCGAAGCCAATTAAATTTACTTATGAAAAGAAAGCCCCATTCAGGGATGCATTTTTCTTTATAATAGTGTGCGAGGGTAAAAATCGTGAGCCGGAATATTTCAGGTTTTTTGATGGAATGTCATCAAGGGTAAAAATCATACCTGTAGAAAGTGGAATGGGAAGTGCCCCCAAATTATTAATAGATAATGCGATAGCAAAAGAAGAAGAATTAGATGCCAATGCAGAAAGAGATCGCGTCTGGTTCGTAATAGATACTGACAGATGGAGAGAACAATTGCACGAAATAAGGAAAGAATGTGATCAACATCCTCATTGGCATGTTGCTCAAAGTAATCCATGTTTTGAAGTGTGGTTATACTTTCATGCGAAGACACAATTGCCAGCATTACAAAATATTGAACAGTGTAGTAACTGGAAACCTCATTTACCAATAGTGATACAAGGAGGCTTCAATCCCGATTTTCATCCTGTTGCTATTGAAACAGCAATAATTAATGCTAAAGCTGCTTATCAGGCAACTGGCTATTTCCCCGATCCGGGTAGTACACAGCTTTGGGAATTGGGAGAAGGATTACTTCCTCTGATAAAAAAAGAACTAGAAATACTCAAACAAAAATTCCCGGTGCCAACTGTTATCGGATAAATTCAATTGTTTTGGAGAAAATGAGATGACAGGATTAGAATAATTTACATTTTCTTCAATTACCGGAACAGGAGGAAAACATTCAGGAATGAAGCGCTTCTTCTCCCCCATTGATTGTGCTGTTGAATTATATAAACATTCTATGTAATAATATAAAGCAATGTTTAAAAAAGTATATTACCTTTACAGCACGAATGAAAAAGGCCTTTACAATATTACTGTTAATCATATATACTACTGCCAGTTCGGGGGTTAGTATCAAACAGTTTTATTGCTGTGGCAAATTAAAATCAGTGTCATTCGCTTTTAAACAGGATGTAAAGGAAAAATGCCACAAAGGCAGTGAAAAAAGCGGATGTTGTGAAAACAAATACCATACATTAAAGGTTAAGGACAATCATATCGTGGCAGATGATTTTGTTGGTCCTGCCAGGTATTTCACTGATCTCCATCTATTCCCCTCTTTTTATCAAAGCCCTGTTTTTACTTTATTTCAACAAATAGATACTGCCAATCCAGGCAATGCGCCACCTCTGCATTATGGCGTTCCCGTTTATATCCTCCACTGCATCTACAGAATCTGATCATGCTTTCCCCTGGCATATTATAGTCGCTATTTCATAGTGACCTATCTCTTATTTAATACTACTCTATCTAAAATGTATTGCGCTAAGCAGTACTGATTCTTTATACATATCTAAATCTTACAAACATGAAAACGATTATTATCACTATGGTAATTGCAATAGGCTTTGCTGCCTGCACAAGCGTAACAAATAAAAAGGCCCCCCAAAGCAGTAGTACTATGACGGCTAAAGTCATGTACACCTGTCCCATGCATCATGAAGTAACCAGCGATAAGCCAGGTCAATGTCCTAAATGTGGAATGGACTTAGTGAAAAAGGAAATGACGCCGGATCAGATGAAAGACATGAACATGGACAGCACCAAACATTAACACTTACAGCTATGGTTCAAAAACTAATAGAAATTTCTTTGCGTAACAGGTTCATGGTACTGATGGCAGCAGCGGCCCTGTTTACGTGGGGGATTTATGCTATCCGGCAAAACCCGATTGACGCTATCCCTGATTTATCAGAGAACCAGGTGATTGTCTTTACTGAATGGATGGGTCGCAGTCCTCAGATAATGGAAGATCAGGTCACCTATCCTTTGGTCAGTAACCTGCAGGGCATTCCTAAAGTCAGGAATATACGGGGAACATCCATGTTCGGGATGAGTTTTGTATATGTGATTTTTGAAGATAATGTTGATACCTATTGGGCCAGAACAAGGGTATTGGAGCGACTGAACTATGCACAACGGTTATTACCACCGGGTATAACGCCTACACTTGGCCCTGATGGAACAGGCGTAGGGCATGTTTTCTGGTATACGCTGGATGCAAAGAAAATGGATTTAGGAGAACAAAGAGCATTGCAGGACTGGTATATCAAGTTTGCCCTTCAAACAGTACCCGGCGTGGCAGAAGTAGCCTCTTTTGGGGGCTTTGAAAAGCAATACCAGTTGGTAGTTGACCCGGTAAAACTACAATACTACCGCGTTTCTTTGATGGATGTGATGAATAAAGTAAAGGCCAACAATAACGATGTAGGTGGAAGGAAATTTGAAATGAGTGATATGGCCTATATCATTCGCGGATTGGGTTATGTAAAGAGTAAGGAGGATCTGGAAAGCATTGCTGTAAGCAATTATAACGGTATCCCTGTAAGGGTAAAAGATATTGGTACTGTACAAATGGGAGGCGACCTGCGGTTGGGCATTTTTGATGAGAACGGAGAAGGTGAAGTAGTCGGCGGTATAGTAGTTATGCGGTATGGCGAAAATGCAGATAAAGTAATTACTGCAGTTAAAAAGAAAATGGGAGAAGTGCAAAGAGGTTTACCTGAAGGCGTTAGTTTTAAAGTAGCGTACGATCGCAGCACATTAATCGAAGCTGCTATTGAAACCATTAAGGGCAAGCTGTTTGAAGAAATTACTATTGTCTGCATCATCGTTATCCTGTTCCTGTTCCATTGGCGCAGCGCATTAAGTATCATTATACAAATACCTATTACCATTTCTATCAGTTTTATTCTGCTCAATGCCTTTGGCTTATCCTCCAATATCATGTCGCTTACCGGTATTGCATTAGCCATTGGTGTAATTGTAGATAATGGTATCATCATGAGTGAAAACTCATATCGCAATTTATCAGATTGGCAGAATGACCCTGCCAATAAACCCAAGCAGCCATGAAAAAGATATTTAAAAAGATACTCCCTCAACAGGATTATGTAAAAATACCCGACGATGTACGGATGGCTATTATTGAACGTTCCAGCAAACAGGTTTCCAGAGGAGTGTTCTTTTCTACGATTATCATCATTGCATCTTTCCTGCCTGTATTTTTATTGACCGGACAGGAAGGAAAACTGTTTGGACCACTGGCCTTTACCAAAACATTCATTATGGCGGTGGATGCAATACTGGTAGTAACATTGGCGCCTGTTCTGATATCCTTTTTCATGAAAGGAAAGTTCAGACCGGAAAGTGCCAATCCCATTAACAGCCGTTTAGAGAAAATATATGAGCCTGTTATCCGTACCTGTATTAAATGGCGGAAAACGACCATTGGTATCAATATCATCGCATTACTGATAAGCATCCCTTTACTGATAAGTTTGGGCAAGGAATTTATGCCCCCGCTGGATGAAGGTTCTATTTTATTCATGCCTGTTACTTTACCTGATATATCCAATTCAGAAGTTAAAAGACTATTGCAGGTACAGGATAAATTAATTAAGACGGTCCCTGAAGTAGAGAATGTTCTGGGAAAAGCTGGCAGGGCCAATACAGCTACTGACAACTCCCCTATCAGCATGATTGAAACGATTATCATGCTCAAACCAAAATCTGCCTGGCGGGAAGGTAAAACCAAAGATGATATTATCAATGAGCTCAATTCAAAACTACAGATACCAGGTGTAACAAATGGCTGGACACAGCCTATCATTAACCGGATCAATATGCTTTCAACCGGTATCCGTACCGATGTAGGCGTAAAGGTATACGGACAAAACCTGGATACTATTTATGCCTTTGCACAGGAAGTTAAAAAGCATCTGCAGGGTATTAATGGTGTAAAAGACCTCTATGTAGAACCCATTACAGGAGGAAAATATATTGATATTGCTGTAAAGCGGGAAGAGATTGGCAGGTATGGTTTAAGTGTTGATGACTTAAATGATGTTATTGAAAGTGCATTGGGTGGCGTAAAGTTAACGACTACAGTGGAAGGCCGTCAGCGTTTTTCCGTAAATGCAAGATTTGGACAGGATTTCAGGGATAACCTGCAATCGCTAAAAAGGTTGCAGGTACAGACACCTGATTTTGGGCCGGTGCCCCTGGAAGCAGTTGCTGATATAAAGATATCGGAAGGCCCGCCTATGATCAATTCAGAAAACGCTTTGTTACGAGGCACCGTGCTATTCAATGTTCGTGAAAGGGATTTGGGTAGTACGGTACAGGAGGCTCAACAGAAATTAGATCTGATGATGTCAAAAATGCCAAAGGGGTATTTTATTGAGTGGAGCGGGCAATATGAAAACCTGATAAGAAGTGAAAAGACGTTAATGCTGATTTTGCCTTTTGTACTGCTCATCATTTTCATGTGTATGTATTTCGCTTTTCATTCAGTACGGGAAGCCTTCTTCAGCCTGATCTCCATTCCTTTTGCATTAATAGGCGGTGCTTACATGATCTACTTCTGGCATGTTAATCTTTCTGTTGCCGTAGCCGTTGGCTTCATTGCATTATTCGGACTGGCGGTAGAAACAGGTATTGTTATGGTTATTTACCTGAATGATGCGATGCAACAGCTGATAACATTAAAAGGAAATTCAAGGGAGGCGATTACGCCATCTGATTTGCGGGAGTATGTAATTGCCGGTGCAGCAAAACGCCTACGTCCGAAGATGATGACGGTATCCGTTTCACTTTTTGCATTGATACCTATTCTGTGGAGCCATGGTGTAGGCAGTGATGTAATGAAACCGATCGTGTTACCTATGATTGGTGGCGTACTTACATCTGCTACACATATTTTATTGGTAACACCGCTCATTTTCCTGATGACGAAGGAATACGAATTACGCAGGCATGGAAAGATAGACGTGCTGGAAGTAAAACATTAGTATATGAAAAATTTATTTTTAATAACCGCTGTTCTGTTATTGCTCTCCGGTAAAGCAGTGGCACAGGATAAGGTAACGCTGGATGCTGTTTTTCAGCAGATACAAAAAGATAACCCCGGCTTAAAAATGTATGATGCCGGGATCCGTTCACAGGATGAAGCCGCTAAAGGTGTCCGTAACTGGGACCCGCCAGAGATTGGCGGCGGATTCTGGATGACGCCTTATAATCCTGCCTTGTGGAAAAAAGATCCGGGGGGAACGCCTGGCATGGGGTCGTTCATGGTCTCTGCACAGCAAATGTTCCCCAATAAAAGGAAGCGGGATGCAGAAGCGAAGTATATGGAAGCAGCATCATCTGTAGATGCAGAAAAAAAGAAGGCTTCCTTAAATGAGCTGTATGCAATGGCAAAGAAGAATTATTACGAATGGATCATCATCAAAAAAAAGCTGAGTGTTATTGACCAGAATGAGAAGCTTCTCAACTTTATGATCCAGAATGCTGAGATACGTTATAAGAACGGGCTCGAAAAAATAAGTGCCTACTATAAAGCTAAAGCGGCTTTGGGCAATCTGCAAAATACACGTCTGGTACTGGAGAATGATATTAAACAAAAGCAGGTAGCACTAAATACCCTGATGAATCGTGATAAATTAACTGTATTTGATATTGATACCATCTATCCTGTAAAAGATTATGCTGCTACACAATTAGATAGTAGCGCTTTCATTAATAGCAGGAGCGATATTAAAGCCGTTGAGAAAGATATACAATTGACATACCTGCAACAAAGTGCTGAAAGAGCTAAGTTAAAACCGGAGTTCGGTATTACCTATAATCATATGTTTGGTTTTGGCGGACAACCTATGCAATACAGTTTGATGGGCACAGTAAGAATACCAATGGCAAGATGGTCGTCCAGAACAGTTAACGCCAATGTTGAAAGTCTTAAATGGAAAGTAGCCTCCTTGAACCAGCAAAAGCAAATGCTGGTAAATGATGCAAGCGGCGCTGCTTATAACATGAAAAATGAAATAGCGCTAAAGAAAAAGCAGCTGAAATTGTTTGATGAAAATATTATCCCTGCATTAAAAAGGAATTTCCAGGTCATGCAGCTGGCATATGAACAAAATACGGAACAACTCTTTACGTTGTACGATGCATGGGAAACATTGAACATGACGCAACTCGAATACCTGGAACAGTTACAACAGTTGCTGCTGATGCAGGCTGAACTGGACAGGATATTGGAAATACAATAAAAGAAAAAAGTATGAACTGGTATAAACATATTATCAGGTTATTTATCGTTGTTATTAGCTTTTCTTCCTGTAAGGAACCTGTGCAACGGGGAGAATACACCTGCCCTATGCACCCTCAGATTATAAGGGATAAACCCGGCAACTGCCCTATCTGCGGAATGACGCTGGTTAAAAAGGGTACTGATGAAAAAGCGATAAAGGAAGTTGACCTGAACACTTTACTTAAACCTACCAATGGATTTGTGGTCTCTTCTATCCCCGTTACTACTATACAGCCAGGTAGTGATACTATTCAAACAGAAGCGTTAGGCACTGTTGCCTATGATACAAGGACGATAGGAAATATTTCTGCCAGGGTGTCGGGAAGGATTGAAAAACTTTATCTAAGGTATAATTTCCAGGATGTTACAGCAGGGCAAAAGGTGATGGATGTTTACAGTCCGGAGTTAGTGACCGACCAGCAAAACCTTCTATTCCTTTTGAAGAATGACCCGGCCAATACAACGCTGATAAATGCGGCGAAAGAAAGATTGTTATTATTGGGTGTAGCTACGCCGCAATTACAGCAGATCATAAAAAGCGGGAAGCCTGTAACCGCTGTTTCGATATACAGCAATTACAGCGGTCATATTCATGATGCAGCGAAGAACATGACGGCTGCAGAAATGAGCACTACTTTAGTAACAAAGGAACTGGACGTAAGAGAAGGAATGTATGTAGAGCAGGGACAGCCAATATTTTCAGTATATAATGCGCATCATCTTTGGGCATTACTGAATATTTATACGGACCGGCAATCTTTTGTTAAGACCGGGGATAAGGTCCGGATCATACCTGAAGCGGCACCGGAGAAAAGTTTTACGGCTACGATTGATTTTATTGAACCGGTTATAAGAAAAGAGAACAAAACTATAACGGCAAGGGTATCTTTCGATAATTCCGCACTACATATTCCGGTAGGGAGCCAGGTAAAAGCACTCATCCGGGGCCATGCTGTTAATGCAAACTGGTTGCCGAAAGATGCTGTTATTTCACTTGGGCTGGACAATATAGTTTTCCTCCGGTCGGATGGTGGTTTTAAGGCGCATAAAGTAGAAACAGGACTGGTAAATAATAATAAAGTAGAAGTCCTAAAAGGATTATCTGCAACGGATAGTGTTGCCGAAAATGCTCAATACCTGGCAGATAGTGAAAGTTTTATCAAAGTAAAAAATTAGGCAATGAAAAAGATACTTTTTATAGCCATTGGAGCAATACTTGTTTTTACAGCTTGCAAAAGCAGGAAAGCAGACATGACAAAGGATACTGACATATTCTACACCTGTTCCATGGACCCGCAGGTAATGGAGAGCAAACCAGGTAAATGTCCTATCTGCCATATGGAGCTGACAGCCGTTAAAAAAAGCAATAGTGAAAAGACGGATGAGATTCAACTAAGTGAACAACAAATACAGTTGGGCAATATCCAGATAGATACTATAAAGAATGGGACGATCGGCGATCAGATGATATTGAGTGCCACACTGAACATTGATGAATCGAAAATCAATGCCGTAAGTGCCCGGGTAGCAGGACGGGTCGATAAGCTATACTTTAAGAACATAGGAGATCATGTAACTAAAGGTGCCAGGCTCTTTGATCTGTACAGCGAAGAACTTAACAATGCCAAACAGGAATATCTCCTGGTATTAGAGAAACAAAAGGCATTAGACAATTCTATTATGGATTTTACCCAATTAGTGCAGGCAGCAAAGAACAAACTGTTGTTATGGGGTATGAGTGACGCGCAGATAGCTGAATTGGCCACTACTAAAAAATATAATACTCTTACCACCTTTTACAGTACAGCCAGTGGTACGATTACCACCCTGGATATAAAAGAGGGTGATTATGTTAATGAGGGCAGCAGCGTGGTACATCTGGCAGATCTATCCGTATTATGGGCAGAAGCGCAGGTATATGCTTCACAATTGGCATTAATAGACCCCAAAGGGAATGCTATTGTTAAAATTCCGGATATGCCCGGTAAAGAGATAAAAGGACAGATAGATTTTGAAAATCCTGAAATCAGTCCTGCTACAAGGCTTAACCTGATAAGAATAACCATACCTAACAACAATAATCAATTAAAACCTGGTATGCCAGCGTATGTAACCCTTAAAAGCCGTCAGCATCATTCATTATCACTTCCCAATGATGCGGTTATCCGGGACGCAAACGGGGCATCTGTATGGGTAAAAACAGGGGAAAACAGCTTTGAGAACAGGATGGTAGAAACCGGACTGGAAGCTGATGATCTTATTGAAATTAAGTCTGGTTTGGAGGAAGGGGATATTGTTGTTATCGAGGGAGCTTACCTGCTTAATAGTGAATACATTTTTAAAAGAGGTGCTGATCCCATGGAAGGGATGAAAATGTAAAATTCAGGCAGGCAGGAAAAAATTGATTAAGTTAGTTGAGCCGGAACGTAACTCTTAAAACCCAATACAATGACAAAACGTGAAATAACCTTTGTTTGTATCACTGCACTGATAATGTGCATCCCAATGGCTATTATTGCTCACAGGCACCCACAGCCTGTCTTATCGTCTACTATATACGATTGGAACGACATCAAAGCTGAGCGAACTAAATCAGGAGAAAAGCGGCAGTTCCTCCAGGCCCCCACGCCGACACTGGACGAGCTGGAAGTGCATGTAACCACATTGAATCCCGGAGAGGCCCCACATCCTCCGCATCAGCATCCCGATGAAGAACTGATCATTATAAAAGAGGGAACGCTTGAATCGACTGTAAACGGTATTACTAAGCGTGTTGGTCCGGGCTCAGTCATTTTCCAGGCATCCAATCAATTGCATGGCATTAAAAATGTGGGTAATACTATAGCGGTGTACCATGTTATTAAATGGAAAACAGAAAAGACGCCCAAGGGTAAAGAAAATTAATACTTTAGTTTCTGCCAGTACCAGATCCAGCCTGGCAGATATATCATGCAACTGCGCTTAAATCCCGGAAATGTTCCATTATTGCCTATTTTTGTATCAGAATAACTGTTGTTAACTGCATAGTTTTGCTTCTGTAAAAGATCAAAAAGTGAAATAATGGCAAAAACAATTTTTATCACAGGCGCATCCCGTGGATTCGGGAGGATTTGGACAGAAGCATTCCTTAAACGTGGCGATAATGTAGTTGCAACAGTTCGCAACCCTGAAACGTTAACAGAACTGACAAAAGAATTTCCATCAAATCTATTGGTGCTGAAACTTGATGTTACTGATAGAAATGGAAGTTTTGAAGCAATTAAAACTGCAAAAAAACATTTTGGCAGTATCGATGTATTGATAAACAATGCTGGCTTTGGTCACATTGGAGCTGTGGAGGAGTTGAGTGAGCAGGACGTCAGATCACAGTTCGAGACTAATATATTGGGTTCATTATGGACTATACAAGCGGTCCTTCCAATTATGCGTAAGCAAAATTCAGGTCAGATCATTCAACTTTCAAGTGCGCTGGGATTGAACACGGTATCGTTAATGGGACTGTACAGTGCAGCTAAGTTCGCTGTTGAAGGTCTTACTGAAACACTTGCCGGCGAAGTCAGGGGTTTTGGCATTAAAGTAACTATCGTGGAACCAGGTGGTTTCTCTACCGATTTCTTCGGTACCAGTTCTCTTGCATTGAGTGAATCGATACCAGCTTACGATGACGTAAGAAAAGATTTTTATAAACACGCTGAAGAGCAAGATTCAGGTAACCCAATGGCAACTGCCGGAGCTATTCTCAACCTGGTAGATTCGGAAAATCCCCCATTAAGATTGCTGTTGGGTAAAACTACTTTCCCGTGGGTAAAATACACATATGAAGAGCGCCTTAAAACATGGGAAGCATGGCAGGATGTTTCAGTGGCTGCACATGGATAATAGCAGTTTAAAATTAACGGAATCCGGATGTACCGGATTCTATTCTATTATTGCTGGAAAATGAATCATTTTAAAAGAATAAGCGACTTACACGAAGCCCTCGGTGTCAAGCCACCGGAGAACCCCCTTTTTAGTGTGGTTTACGGTGAGCAAAATAAATGTAACGGGAATACTGAACTTGAATTTTCTTCAGCATTTTATATCATAGGGTTTAAAAAACTGAAGTCAGGGAGTATGCTCTATGGAAAGACAAAATACGACCATGACCGCGGTTCAATGTCATTCGTAAAGCCGCGACAGAAAGTGACCTTAAAAAACGTAGCGTTACAGGAAAAGGGCTTCTTAATCATCATTCATGAAGATTTTCTACCGGGAACGACTATCCATACCGAAATCAAAAAATACAGTTATTTCGATTATGAGGTCAATGAGGCATTGCACCTTTCTCCTTCGGAAGAGGAAATCATCTGGAACCTGTATTTCAGCCTGGAAAAGGAATACAATAACAATACCGACGAGCACAGTAAGTCTATTATTGTCAGCCATCTTGATTCCCTGCTCAAATATGCACAGCGCTTTTATAAAAGGCAATTTATTAACCGTGCACAATTAACCGGATCTACAGTTACAAAGTTCAATGCACTGCTTGCTGCGAATTTTGAAGAGCGCAAAACGAAAAATATCGGATTGCCCACAGTAGCTTTCATGGCAGAAAAGCTGCACGTATCTTCCGGTTATTTAACCGATTTACTGAAAGAAGAAACTGGAAAAACGGCGTTAGAACTTATTCATCTTTTTTTAATTGGTGAAGCAAAAAACCTGTTGACCGAAGGCGAACTGAATATTTCTGAAATCTCGCATTTGCTTGGTTTTAAAAATACTACTTACTTTTCCCGTCTATTTAAAAAGGAAGTTGGTACTACTCCCAATAAATTTAAAGGACGATTTTTAAACTAGCAGCAGAATTACAGATTTAAATAACTTCTTTACGACCTATTTATTAAATCCGGGCGTTACTTGATTGCAACGCCAATAATGACATATAAAAGATGAAACGTACAGCAAAAGCATATTGGTCAGGCACTATAAAAGAAGGCAAAGGGGAATTGACCACCCAAAGTGAAACGCTAAATAGAACAAACTACAGTTTCAAAAGCCGTGTTGAAGGACAAGAAAAAAACACAAATCCCGAAGAATTGTTAGCGGCAGCACATTCAGCATGTTTTACTATGGCAGTTAGTTTTGCATTAACAGAAAAAGGACTACATCCTGCATCATTGAATACCGAAGCCACATTATCAATGGAAGGCTTTAGCATAACAGGAATACATCTTTCAATCACTGGTTCTGTATCTGGTATTGGTGCAGAAGAATTTGATATCATAACAAAAGATGCAGAGAAGAATTGCTTAATTTCCAAAGTATTGAACATACCAATCAGTTCAGAATCACATTTCGTTTCTTAAGTTAGTCAGGTTTATTCTGTGATCAAAATAGTTATCCTGTCCAGTCTCCCCGACCTAAAAAGTATTCTTCTTTTAAACAATTCCTTTAGTATTGAGGTTACACCCATAATATATACAATTTATAACTTCTTCTTATTGTATTTAAATTGATAAATTTGGGGACGTAAATAAATACCATGGATCTACTCTGGGATACACCTTTTCAGTTACAGCTTAGTTTTGAGGAACCAATCCGTGCTTTTGAGCAGTTAGCTGAAAAAGGAGACGCCTATGCCCAGGCACTACTGGAAGAAGTAGCCAGGTTCCCTGAGTTGAGAACTGGTGTAGAGAATATTGGATTATTGAATGAGCAGGCTACACTTATCAGCCGGTTGCTGAAGGATTACTTTCCACCGGTCCTTAGCGCGAATGAAATTAAAGCAGTGAGTATACCTCTTACTACCATTATATTTAATCATTCAGAACGGTTTAAGAAGATACTGGAAGCCGCAGGGCCAGGTTTTGAGATTAATATCAGGGGAATGACCGGCCATCAGTTTTATGTAATGAGCTGCTGTATTATACTGAATGAATACTACGGTACTCATCTGAATTTCAGTACCCCGCTGTTTTATGATATCCCTACTGCAGCAGGTATTACCAAACATTATAGAATACTGTACAATGGGGATTTCCTGGATATCACTCCTACTGAGAAATTCGTTCCTTTAACGGAAGCAGACATTGATCAGCTGATCAATAATTTTGATGATACTGCCCTGTGGAAAGAGAAATTCCCCCGGGACAGCTGGTTGATGCGCGGCTTTGCGATTATGAATCTCTTTGACGCTACCATTGAAAATGCCGTATCTATCCTTAAAGAGAAATTACTGGGGATTAATGCGAATGGTTTCAGGGATAGTATTGAGTCTATCTTCCGTTCTATTTACCAGATTCCGGATGTGCAGATAGGATTTACCGCTTTTAAAGATGGAGCGTTCGGGCCCGATCCTTTCGGGCAGCAACTGAGTAGTTTTATTCTGAAAGGTGGAGGCGGCGAAACTACGGAACTGATGTGCAGTGAGTCGTACTGTAGTGTGATACAGGAAAGACATTACTTTGCGGTGGCAGATACAGCGCTATCTACAAGTACACTGGCAGCGAATATGCTATCGCAGGGGATCAGGAGTTTTATACTGGCGCCGGTAGCAAAGAATGATATGCTGTTTGGCGTGCTGGAAGTAGTATCCTTCAGGCCTAAAGAGCTGAATAGTATTAATGCGAATAAACTGGAAGTGTTAATGCCGTTCCTAACGGACACTATTGAACGGTTAAGCGTTGAATTAGAGAACCGTGTACAGGCGCTGATCCAGAACAAATATACTACCATTCATTCCAGTGTGTACTGGAAGTTTAAGGAAGAAGCAGAAAGGTTTATTTATAATAAACAGATAGGGCAGGATTATAAACTACAGGAAATTATATTTCCGGGTGTATATCCTTTATATGGACAGGTGGATATCAAGGGGTCTTCTGAAGCACGGAATACCAGTATACAAAAAGATCTGAAGAAACAGCTGAAAGCATTGTCCGCGATACTAACGATGCTGAATACACAGCAACTGGTGGAAGCTTCTTATGATATGGAGCAACAGGTGAATAAATACCTGGCAGAACTGGCGTTGCCTTTACAGGCCAGTACAGAACAGTATATAGACAATTATCTGAACAGAAAGGTACATCCCAGGATCAGGCAGGTGATGAATGCATCCATGATACCAGTGATCTATGAATATTTCAATACGGACTTTCATGTTTATCGCAGAAAGTACGAGACGACCATTTCCATGATCAATGAGCAGCTGGCAACAATTATTGATGAGCGACAGGCTGAAGCACAGGAAGCTTTTCAGCATTACTATGAGCGGTTTAAGACGGATGGCGTAGAGCATAATCTATATGTGGGTGCCGCTATTGCCCCTTTTGCGGAGTTTACCATGAAGAAGTTGTATGCATTACGCATATGGCAGTTAAGGGTGATTTGTGAGATGGAGCAGGCGCATTATCATCTGCGCCCTGTATTACCTTATCCGTTGGAAGTGACGACGCTGGTGCTGGTGTATCAGTCGCATATTGATATACGGTTCAGAATGGATGAGAAGCGGTTTGATGTGGATGGGAGCTATAATGCACGGTTTGAGATCGTTAAAAAGAGAATAGATAAAGCGCATATTAAGGGTAGTCCTGAGCGGATTACCCAACCGGGGAAACTGACGATAGTATATTCCAATGATGTGGAAGCACAGGAATATGGGCGGTATATTAAAGTATTGCAGGGAGAAAGATTGCTGGATGTGGATGTAGAGCAGTTCGATGTGGAAGACCTGGAAGGCGTTTCAGGATTGAAAATATTGCGGGCGAAGATTCTGCACCATTCATAGTATCTTTAAACAAGGGCTACAAACACGGGACTCCTGACGGAGTTTATTACATTGTTACAAACACGGACTCTTAACGAAGCTTATAGTGGAGGATAACAACATTGTTACAATCATGAGACTCTTAACGAAGTGTATATGAGGATAACAACATTGTTACAAACACGGCTTCCGACGGAGTTTACAAACACGGGCTCCTGACGGAGTTTATTGAGGAGAATAATAATATTTGTTACATATGTTAGAACTACCGCTTACCGTAAGGATACCTACAGACCAGGAATTAGATTACCGTCCGGATCTGGATGAGATCCTGATGAAAAGAAGAAGGGCTAATATCAGGGAAGGTTATAAGCTGGTGATGAATGAGAACCCGCGACTGCCTTACCGTTTTCAGGCGACGATCAATATTGACAACAGCAGTTTATGGGAGTTGTTCCTTGAATTAGCAGCGACATTCCCTGCCAATGTTAGCTGCGTGTATGGATTATCAGAAGATGAAAGTGTTACTACGATGTCGCTGAAGAAAGAGTTTGTGTTAAGGGAGTTATCGGGATATGAAGCTGAGTTAACGCAGGATTGCCAGTTGGAGTTTGGGTTATTGTTTCATCAAAAGGATTTACTGATAGAGTTAAGTGTAACGGAGAGCAAATATATCCGGTATTGGGGAATAGAGCTGGAAAGATTCAAGCAGCTGATGCGATCTTTCGATCTGCCGGCGGATGATAAGCTAGAGTTTATTGATGAATATCCAAAGACGGTGTTGCCGTTAAGAGAAATATTACCGGGCAGTAAAGCTCCTGAAACAGTGGTGTACTATTTAGATGATGCGTTCAGAGTAGACAGAAATGCATCTAATGCATTGTTTGACTGATGCTCTCCCCAGTAGAAATGTATGTAAGAAGCGGTTACATTTTTCTGCTGATAAACGGGCGTATTTACATTGATCCCTTTTGCATTTTGCACTTCTCCGGTCTTTACAAGCTCACTGTGTTCTTTATAAGTAGAATAGTGGAACTCGTGCCCTTTTAATATATTATTGTTAATAGTAACGGTTCTGTATCCCAGGGTTAATTTAGCCTGTTCCATTGAAGTAGTGATATCCAAAAATCCCGCCATGGGATATGGAATACCGTCTCTGTCTGTAATAGATTTCCCCAGGTACATCATTCCGCCACATTCTGCTATCACCTGGCCCCCCTCATTACAATAGCTGAATATTTTTTCGCGCATTTCAGCATTAGCGGATAATGCTTCCAGGTATAGTTCGGGGTAACCTCCTGCCAGGTACAGTAAATCTGTTTCAGGCAGGATGGTATCGTGTACAGGGCTGAAGAACGTGACTTCCCCCAGCTGTTTCAATACTTCTATATTTTCGTAATAAGTAAAGTTGAAGGCTTCATCTTTTGCGACCGCTATCCTGCGTGTACCCGCCTGAGGAATATTGTGCGTATAAGGGAGCGAAGCAGTGGCAGCAGTGATCTCCAGCAATCTTTCCACGTTTACTGTTTTACTGATATGATCTGCTATGCTGTCGTAATCATACTCATCTCCAATATTTAACCCTAAATGACGGGAAGGGATTTTGATATTTTCATTAACGGGTACATATCCCAATGCCTCTACTCCTATATCTTCACAAGCTTCTTTTAAGAACCGGTAATGGCTTTCTGTATTCACGCAATTAAAGATCACACCGGCGATGTTTACCGCGTGATTGAAGTGTTTGAAGCCATATAATAAAGGAGCTGCGGAGTAAGCCATTGCTTTGGCATTAATGACCAGGATAACAGGCAGATTTAATAAGATGGCTATTTCAGCACTGCTGCCTTTCATCCGGTCTGCCCCGTCAAAGAGACCCATTACGCCTTCGACGATAGAGATATCTGCATCGTATTTATGCAATAAGGACCGTACATGGTCCGCGCTCATCATGAATGTATCGAGATTGATACTCTGAGCTGCTGCAGCTGCGGTGTGGTGTTTTGTATCAATGTAATCCGGGCCGCATTTAAAAGGTTGCACCTGTAATCCCCGGCTATGTAATAACCTTAATAAACCCAGTGTAAGAGTTGTTTTACCGGAGTTACTGGATGGAGCTGCAATTAAAAACCGAGATTTCATTCGGACAAAGATAGTACATTTGCAAGATTAATTTTTTTGACCACATGCAAAGACTAAAGCCCATCATGTTTGTTGGCACGGCCTCCGATGTTGGCAAAAGCATTATCAATACCGGGCTTTGCCGCATCTTTAAACAGGATGGTTATCGCCCCGCTCCATTTAAGGCACAAAATATGTCATTGAATAGTTATGCCACTCCTGATGGCCTGGAGATAGGCCGGGCACAGGCGGTACAGGCAGAGGCCTGTGGCATAGCATGCAGTACGGATATGAACCCGGTATTACTGAAACCTACTTCAGAGAAAAGCTCGCAGGTGGTATTGCTGGGTAAACCAATCGGGAACCAGTCGGCCTACGACTATTTCATGGGTAATAATAAAGAAGAGCTGTTTAAAGAGGCCAAAGCTGCGTATGACAGGTTATCTGCTTTATATAATCCTATTGTGCTGGAAGGGGCAGGCAGTATCTCGGAACTGAACCTGAAACACAGGGATATCACGAATATGCGGATGGCATTACATGCTGATGCAAATGTGTTCTTAGTAGCGGATATTGACAAAGGAGGAGTATTTGCAAGTGTATATGGCACCATAGCCCTGTTAACACCGGAAGAGAAAAAACTGATCAAAGGTATTATCATTAATAAATTCCGGGGAGATGCCCGTTTATTCGAAAGCGGGAAAAAGACCATTGAAGAGTTGTGTGGGATACCGGTTGTAGGAGTAGTGCCTTTCAGAAAAGATATACATATTGAAGAAGAAGACTCTGTTGGACTGGAGCAGAAACATGCTACCGCTTCCAAAGGGAAAATCAATATAGCCGTTATACTGCTAAACAGGTTATCCAACTTTACAGATTTTAATGTGCTGGAAAAGGATGAACGTGTACACCTGTTTTACAGTAATAATCCGGCGGAAATAGAACAGGCAGATATTATTATTATACCGGGCAGTAAGAATACGATTGCTGATCTGGTAGATATTAAAAACAACGGTGTAGCGAAAGCGATCGTACATGCACATAAGAATGGTAAAACGGTGATCGGCATCTGTGGCGGATACCAGATGATGGGACAAAGTGTGGAAGATCCCTATCATGTTGAAGGCAGTGTGGAAATGATGCCCGGATTAGGATTATTACCAGTACAGACCGTATTGACAGAAGATAAGGTAACGTCTCAATGTACGTTTACGTATAAAGATAAAGGTATTTGTGAAGGGTATGAGATCCATATGGGTATTACTACCAGTACTCATCCATTGAACCAGTTATCAACGGGTAGCGGAGATGGGTACTGGTTGGATGATAACTGCTGGGGGACCTATATCCATGGTATCTTAGACAATGAAGTGGTGATCAATGACCTGTTAAAAACAGAAGCAGCTGCGGCCCCTTTTGACTACAATGCTTTTAAGAATGAACAGTATGATAAGCTGGCAGCCCATCTCAGGGCACATCTTGATCTTACTTATATTTACAGCCAATTAAAATAAGAGTATGTTAAACGGGCACGGAGATGACGGATATTTATTTGGTAAAGAGATCAAAGCCAACTTTAGCTCTAATGTATTTTACGAAGGAATGGCAGATGGGTTAAGAGACCATTTATCTGATAGCCTTTATAAGCTGAACAACTACCCGGAAGTGAATGCACAACACCTGCAAAAGGCGCTGGCAGCATGGCATAACGTGATACCCGAGCAGGTACTGGTAACCAATGGCGCTACAGAAGCTTTCTATCTGATTGCACACGCTTACCGGAACTCTTCTGCCACCATTATTACGCCTGCTTTTGCGGAATATGAAGATGCCTGTGTAGCAAATGATATGGATGTGCTGTTTAAAGAATGGGAGTACTATCCGAACTTTATCGCTGTTGAGACCCCGCTTGTTTTCATGGGTAATCCTAATAACCCTACTGGTAATATTGTATCTCCTCCTAAATTATGGGAGTGGATCAACAGATATCCTGATACTATTTTTGTATTGGATGAAGCATATGCCGACTTTACAAAAAGCAGGCGGTCTATGGTGCAGATGTTATCTGACTGTAAGAATTTAATCATCGTAAAATCCCTTACCAAAACCTATTCCATACCTGGTTTACGGCTAGGTTACCTGTTGGGCGATGCTGAGATCATTCAGCATATACAGGATTATAAAATGCCCTGGTCGGTGAATGCTTTAGCCATTGAAGCAGGATTGTATATTATCGAGCATGCTGCCTCATTAGTTTTGCCGATAGACAGATTACTGGCGGATACCGCTGCATTGATGAACGAACTGAAACAGTACGTAACAGTATTCGACTCCCAGACTAATTTCTTTTTGTGCAAGACAGATAAAGGCACTGCTGCCGAACTAAAATCGTTCCTGTTGAATGAATATGGCATATTGATACGCGATGCTTCTAACTTCAGAACGCTGACGCTGCAACATTTCAGGATAGCCACACAATCTCCTGAAAAGAATGCATTACTGGTAAAAGGAATAGCTGCATGGACCAAAAGCTGATCGCTTTAATCATAGGGTATATATTGGACCTGCTGCTGGGAGATCCCCGCTGGCTCCCCCATCCTATCCGTTTATTCGGGACTGTAATAGATAAAGGTGAACGCTGGTTGAATAAAGGCAATTACAGGTTTGTGAAGGGAATGTTGCTGAGCCTATTCCTTTGTGGAACAGTATATGGTGTGTTCTACATTTTACTGTTATATATACCCTGGATAGCTGGCCTCTTTGTCTTCTACGGATTAGCCAACAGCAGTCTTTTACAGGAAGGCAGGGAAGTGTTCAGGGAATTGGACACTAATGGCCTGGAAGCCGGCCGTAAACGCCTGTCCTGGATAGTAGGCAGGGATACCAGCCGCCTGGACGAAAACCAGATAAGGACAGCGGTATTCGAAACATTGTCCGAGAACCTGAGTGACGGGGTGATTGCTCCCCTGTTCTATTATGCAATTGGCGGTGTACCCGCTATGATGACCTATAAGATGATCAATACCCTGGATTCTATGATAGGGTATAAAAAAGAAAGGTACCGCCAGTTTGGGCATTTTGCCGCCCGGCTGGACGATGTGGCTAATTATATCCCTGCCCGCTTAACGGCCTTTTTAATGGTGCTGGTAGCGGGTAGCAAACGCGGCCTAGTATATATATTCAGGTATGGGCATCAGCATGCCAGTCCGAATTCAGGTTACCCTGAAGCTGCCCTGGCAGGCATTCTTCATTGCCGGTTTGGGGGTCCTAATACCTACGATGGCGTGGTGGTAGAAAAGCCTTATATAGGGGACCATCCCCGGTTTATCTTTGAAAAGGAACTGATAAGGGTGGTGTATATCAACCATGCCGTTACCTTCCTGATGGTCATCGTTATTATTCTTCTCAGGCTGTTTATCAAAATTTAACTACTTTTAGGTGCGTTTTTGGTTTTTATCTCTACTGAGATAAAATTAAAAGGGAACCTGGTGAGAATCCAGGACAGTTCCCGCTGCTGTAAGTTCTATCATTGCTTTTAACATTCTCTCTGCCACTGTTCTCTACTGAATGGGAAGGCGTTAAAAGCGGAACAAGTCAGAAGACCTGCCACAAACCAAGTTTATCCAACGCTTCGGGAAAAAGTAAGGGTGATATAAACATGATGCATCATGTTTGTCCTGCCATCTTATTCCCCTGGTTTTGTTTAATCGTTAACGGGTAATTAACTGTATTAAAACAATTGTAAAAGGTATGGCGATTAAAGATCTGACCAAAGTGCAGAAAATTGTATTTATCTGCAACGGCGGCACCTGCACAAACAAATCAGGACCAGATGACAACACAGCAGAATTAAGAAAACATCTTACGGAGCATGAACTGAATGACGAGGTACACACTGTTCGCACCAAATGTATGGGACAATGTGATAAAGGCCCTGTCATGTTTATTCATCCCGAAGGAGTATGGTATGGCGGCGTTAATCCGGAAATAACCCGCGAGATTGTAGTGAAACATTTGATTGGAGACACGTTATTAGAAGAAAGTATCATTTTTAACAGCTAACCCCTGCCCCGTCAACGTGAATAGAAATTTAAATAAGGTCCTCTTATTTACAGCATTCATATGCGGTACAGAGGCCAAAGCACAAACATGTACCATTACAGGTATTGTTAATGATCATATAGATCAGCATACCATTCCGGGCATCAGTATATTTATTCCGGAAGTGAATAAACGTTTAATGAGCGATGAAAACGGACAATATACATTTACACATTTAGATGCCGGAGAATATACAGTCGTATTTTCTTATACAGGTTATATCAAAACAAGTAAGACAATAACAGTAAAAAATAATGAGACAGCACGCCTGAATGTTTCACTGAAAGCAGACCTGCTGAACCTTTCCGAAATCACGGTATCTGCTTCTACTACCCGCCAGGGAGAGAATAAGATGGATATGATCGCGATGCAGTTACAACCGGTAAAATCGGCACAGGACCTGTTACGTACAGTGCCAGGATTGTTCATTGCACAGCATGCCGGCGGTGGAAAAGCGGAACAGATATTTGTGCGAGGAACGGATAATGATCATGGTACCGACTTTGCCATTTTCTTTGATGATATTCCCGTGAATATGCCCACACATGCACATGGACAAGGGTATGCAGATATGCACTTTATGATCCCTGAAACAGTAGGTAAAGCCAGTTTCTTTAAAGGGCCTTATGATGCGCGGTTAGGTGATTTTTCCGTGAGCGGCGCTGCGTTGTTCAATTCACTTTATAAGCTGGATAATAATGTAGCGAAAGTAGAATATGGCATGTTTAACAGCCAGCGTGCATTACTGATGCTGAACCTACTGGATAAAAACCATCTCGTAAAGCAATGGAATGATAATGCTTATATAGCGGCAGACTACATGCATAATGATGGTTATTTCATCAATAAGCTGCATTATAAACGGCTGAATATTTTCGCTAAATATAATGCGCATATCAGTAAAAGTACAGACCTGATGTTCACGGCTTCCACGTTTAACAGTACATGGGATGCATCCGGACAATTACCTTTACGGGCCGTAGAAGCCGGTAAGCTGGACAGACTGGGATCTGTGGACCCGACTGAGGGCGGTAATACTTCCAGAACGAATATCAATCTGAAAACGATTACTACGTTTAAGGATAACAGTACTTTTAAGAATCAGTTGTATTATACGAAGAATATCTTCAACCTCTTCTCCAACTTCACCTTTTTCATGAATGATACTATCAATGGAGATGAGATCAGGCAATGGGAAAACAGGGACCTGTTCGGATATAAAGGGGCTTATAACAGAACGGATGGCAACCTGAGTTCTGAGGCTGGCATCACTACCAGAACAGACTTATTGCACAGAGGAAGGGACCATGTAAAGGCCCGTCAGTTATTAAGTATAGATGATGTTGGCAATGCGCAGATCAGTGATTTCAGTTTTTATATCAATGAGAACTGGCATTTCCATCCTAAGTGGAATGTAACACTGGGGCTGCGGAATGATGTATTTAATTTTAATTACCAGGATAAGTTACATCCCGAACAATCCGGTTATAAATGGGTAAACCGCTTTAACCCAAAACTGGACCTGTATTATGATATCTCTACCAATATAACCTTGTTTGCAAAGGTGGGATCAGGATTCCATTCCAATTTTGTACAGGCGGTAGTGAGTAAGGAAGCGAATGCGAACCCGGTACCCAGCGCTTATGGAACAGACCTCGGCACTAACTTTAAAATAGGGCGCCGCGTACTGGTGAGCTTAACCGCGTGGTGGTTACAGGAAGGATCTGAGTATGTATTTGTAGCGGATGACGGGAGCTTTGAAGATATAGGAAAGGTAAAGAAAATAGGGTTTGATGCATCTGTACGTTACCAGGTGAGCTCTTTTTTATGGGCAGATGTGAACCTGAATTATGCACATGGCACCCTGGTAAATGCACCTAAGGGAGAGAACCTGTTACCGTTGCAGCCTACATGGAACTCTACCGGCGGATTGACCGCCAAATTAAGTCAGGGCCTGAGTGCGAGTTTACGTTACCGCTATATGGGTGAGCGCCCTGCCACAGAAGACGGTTCGGTAAAGTCCAAAAGTTATTTTATAACAGACGCCGTAGTAAAGTATACCAGGGCCAGGTATGAGCTGGGAATTGCTGCTGAGAACATTTTTAATGAACAATGGGCAGAGGCCCAGTTTTATGATGAGTCGCGCCTGAAAGGAGAACCTGCGCCTGTATTTGATTTTCATAATACACCGGGTACCCCATTTTATCTGAAAGGAACATTGAGCGTCTTTTTTTAAAACATATTATTATGGAAGAACTGCATCATAATTTTACGGGATTTATTATACTGGCAGTATTAGGATTACGGCACGGCCTGGACCCCGACCATATTACTATCATTGATGGGTATACCTACCGTTTGCACTTAACTAAAAGTATGTGGACACGCTGGGTAGGTACCTTGTTCACATTCGGACATGGGATTATGGTAACAGCGATAGCGCTGACCCTTTGTATATTGAAAAACAACTTTGCCATGCCGGCGATGCTGGATATTGTGGTGGAGTGGATGTCTACGGTGATGTTATTTTTTATAGGGGTCTCTAACCTGATCGCGTTAACGCGAAATAGTCAGGGGCAGCTGACCAGTGTAAGAAAATGGCTGTTGCCAAAGTCGTTCAGCACTTCTGTCAATCCTTTTACCGTGATCGTTACAGGGGTGATCTTTGGGTTCATTTTCGATACTTCTTCCCAGATAGCCGCATTCGGGTATGCTGTTTCCGTGTCTAACCAATGGATATATGCTATTATCGGCGGACTGGTATTTTCGCTGGGGCTGATCATGACAGGCACCTGTGATTCTTTACTGTTGAGTAAACTGTTGAAGACTTTTGATCAGAAAAAGATCCAGAGCCACCGGTTTAAGCTGAACGTACTGATCACGGTCATGTGTTTTGCTATTCCCTTGTATAAAATACTGAGCACAATCATGCCTTTCCTGGAGTTATCAGACCTTCAAAATAATATGGTAGGGCTTACTTTTATCACTATAATCATATCTTTATACGCTGATTTATATTTAAGACATAAATACGCCCGGACCGCTGATGAAAACAGTTAGTATATTAGGTTGTGGCTGGCTGGGCTTACCACTGGCTTTGCATTTGCTGCGCGAAGGCTATGAGGTACATGGCTCAGTTACCAGCCGTGACAAACTTGTATTATTACAGGAAAAGGGAATCATTCCTTATCAGATACAGATCACTGATACACAGATTACGGGGGATGAGCTCTCCCGTTTTCTGGCATCTGAGATATTGATCATTAACGTTCCTCCTGCACGCAGAGAGGATATTGTGGCATATCATACGGCGCAGATGTCTTTGCTGCTTCCTTTGATAAAGGCAAAGCATGTGTTGTTCGTGAGCTCCACTTCGGTATACCCGGAGCTGAACCGGGAAGTGACAGAAGAGGATCAGTTTGAACCGGTGAAGGGCAGCGGGAAAGCACTGATAGCAGCGGAGGAATTGTTCCGCACACAAACTGATTGTACAGTGCTTCGTTTTGCCGGATTGATAGGATATGATCGTCAGCCGGGGCGCTTTTTAGCGGGAAAGACCAATGTGGAGAACGGGGATGCGCCGGTTAATGTAATCCACCAGGATGATTGCATTGCTATCATTACAGAGATTATTCGTCAGGGTGCCTGGGGGGAAGTATTTAATGCGTGTTCGGACGTACATCCTCTGAGGAAGGACTTTTATACGTTGGCAGCATCAAAAGCAGGACTGGTATTACCGGCTTTTATTGCCGGAAGGAATAAATTTAAAATCATCAATTCGGATAAACTAAAGCAGCGCTTAGGGTATGCTTTTAAATATCCGGACCCACTTGAAACACTATGAAGGGCATCTTAATTTGTGGACATGGCAGCCGCGATCCCGAAGGAGTAGAGGGCTTTAAAGAACTGGTGAAGTTATTGAAACTCCGGTATCCCGACCGCATGGTTGATTATGGTTTCCTGGAATTCTCTCACCCGGTCTATGCAGCGGCGGTGGAAAGGATGTATGTGGCCGGAGTGCGTGATATTATTGCGATCCCGGCCATTTTATTTGCAGGCGGTCATGCGAAGAATGATATTCCTTTCGAGATGAATACACTACAGAGCCAGTATGCCGATTTGCGCATCAGGCTGGGGAAACATATCGGTATCACACCTTCTGTTTTGCAGTTGTGCAAGAAACTGATCGCTGCTGTTAGTGTTTCTGATAAGGATACCTGTTTATTGGTAGTAGGCCGCGGCACTTCCGATCCCGATGCGAATTCGGATATAGCCAAGTTAACACGGATGCTATGGGAAGGGATGGGTTTTGGTTTTGCCACAACGGCTTTTATTGGCGTTACACAGCCGCTTTTAAAGGACTTCTTACCGGTGGTGGAACTATTACCTTATAAGCGGGTGATCGTCCTTCCAATCTTCTTATTTACGGGAGTTTTATTGAAAAGGATATATGCGCAGGTGTCGGAGTTTAATGCAAGCTCTGATAAGGAATTTGTATGTACAGGGCCTTTTGAGTGTGATGAATTGTTGTTACAGTCTTTGGATGAGCGTATAGCGGAAGTGGAAACCGGCAATCCCAACATGAATTGCCAGTTATGTAAATACAGAACACAGATCATTGGTTTTGAGGAAGAGGTAGGAAAAGAGCAGGTAGGACATCATCTGACGGTGAAAGGGATCCTGTTTGAGGAAGAGGAGAAAATTGAGGGGAAGTTTTTATCTGCATTTAAAAAGATCCTGGGTATATGATATATGGCGTTTCATTAGGACCAGGAGATCCATGGCTGATAACCGTGAAGGGATTACAGGTATTGCAGCAGGCAGACAGGATCTATTATCCGGGGTCTTTGCCCGGGAGCAGTTATTCTTTAGGTATTTTACAACATTATAACCTGGATGAAAGCAAGTTCCGGGGAATGTTCCTGAATATGTCTGATAACAGGGAGCAGGCAGAGCAGACCTATGCGCAGACTTTTCAGGAGATGTTAGCGGATTATAACAATGGGTTGAATATTGCTTTTGTGAGTGAAGGAGATATTTCTTTCTATAGTACGTTCGCGTATCTGTTAAAGCATATCCAGCAGCATAAGCTGAAGGTAGAGATCATTGCAGGGGTACCTTCTTTTTTATTAGGCGCAGCGGTGCATCAGTTACCGCTGGCAGTGCTGAATGAGAAGATCGCTATTCTTCCGCGTACGAAAAATATAGCACGTTATTTAGAACAGTTTGATACGGTAGTGCTGATTAAAGTACGTAGTGTCCTGCATGAGATCATTCCTTTTATGAAGGACCTGCATATTGTCTATTGTGAACGTTTAGGTACACCACAGCAATTTATTACTACAGACATCAATGATCTGAAGGATAGAGAGATCCCCTATTTTTCATTACTTATATTAAAGAAGGTATGAAGTTAAGCGTAGTAGGTATTGGTCCGGGCGGACAGGATTACATTCTCCCCTTTGCACAGCAGGTATTGGCGGACGCAGATATTGTGATAGGATATAGTTATTATTTCCAGTTTATACAACATCTGTTAAAGCCATCATGTACAGCTGTAGGTAAAGACCTTACGGAGGAAGAAGCACGTGCGGAGCTGGCAGTAAACAGTTGTGCGCCAGGAAAACATGTAGTGGTGATCAGTTCCGGTGATGCAGGTATTTATGCCATGGCCTCCCTGGTATATGAATATGCCAGCAAACGCCGGGATAAGGACCTCGACCTGCAGACGGTCCCTGGTATCAGCGCATTCATTGCTTCTGCGGGAAAGTTAGGGGCACCACTGGGCCATGATTTCTGCTGTATTTCTTTATCAGATTTAATGACACCGTGGACGACAATAGAGAAGAGAATTTTTGCAGCGGCTACCGGGGATTTTGTGACTTCCCTGTATAATCCCCGAAGCAGGAAGCGCCTCTGGCAGCTGGAGCGGTTTAAAGAGATCTTTTTAGCGCATCGTGCCCCTCAGACACCGGTAGCCATTATCAGGCAGGTAACGCGTCCGCAAGAGCATATTACGATCACTACTTTAGAAGAGTTCGATACTTCCCTGGTGGATATGTTTTCACTGGTGATGGTAGGGAATTCCCAGACGTATCAGTTTAAAAATTTCCTGGTAACGCCCCGCGGATATCTCGCCCGCAAACCACTGACGGGAGAGGAAATACAGGAAGAGAGTTTCAGGCAGATAACAACGCAGTTGCGCAGGGACGATATCAGTGTGGAAGACCAGTGGGCGATTATCAGGTGTATACATACTACAGCGGATTTTGAATATGAGGACCTGTACCTTTCCAATAAAGATGCTATTGCACACTGGCATGAATATTTAACGAACGGAGGTACGGTAGTAACAGACGTAACGATGGTGCAATCAGGTATTACCAGGGAGTTTATTAACCGGTACCATGTAAATGTGTATTGTTATTTAAATGACCCTGATACTATTCCTTTAGCAGAGAAAGAAGGATTAACCCGAAGTCAGGCCGGTATGCGGATCGCTATTGCGAAACATCCTGAGGCATTGTTCGTAGTGGGTAATGCACCTACTGCATTGTTTGAGTTGTGTGATCAGTTACCGACATTTAATCCTGCAGGGATTATTGGTGCGCCGGTGGGTTTTGTGAATGTAGTAGAGTCTAAGTTGAAATTGCAGGCCATGAAGCAGGTACCTTATGTGATTATTAAAGGACGTAAAGGCGGAAGTAATGTGGCTGCGAGTATTGTGAATGCAGCATTTACAGTTAATACCTTCGTATCATGAGGATGTTTACTACTGCCGAAGCGGGGTTACTGGAAGAATTAATCCTGAACAGAAGGGATGTGCGGGGGAATCGTTTTACAGCTACTCCGGTAGAAGACGATATTATTTCCAAGCTGATATCAGTGGCTTTGAATGCGCCTTCAGTAGGCTTTTCCCAGCCCTGGGAGTTTGTGATCATAAAAGATGATGAGGTAAAGGCACAGATAAAAGAAACGTTTTGTGAAGAGAATAAAAAGGCGGCAGGTGTTTTTAAAGACGAGAAACAACAGGAGTATATCAGGTTGAAACTGGAAGGGATCATAGAAGCTCCTGTTAATATAGCCGTGTTCTACAAACCGGCTGTTGGCCCTGTGCTGGGCCAGACAAGCATGGCTGAAGTGGGATTGTATAGTGTGATCTGTGCGGTGCAGAATATGTGGTTAATGGCAAGAGCGTTGAATATCGGGATCGGTTGGGTGAGTATTCTAGATCCTGAAAAAGTGAAAAGCATTCTTCATGCTCCTCCTGCGAATAAACTTGTCGCTTATCTATGCGTAGGATATGTAGATCATTTTCCGGATAAGCCGGAACTGGAGATATTGGAATGGGAAAAGAGAAAACAGCAGGATGCTGTGTTGTTTTTTGATAGTTATTAAAATGACAGCGTAGATTGACAGGTGTTGTTGGCATAAATACACTGTATCTGACTGTTTAGCTCTCTGATGTTGCTTTGGATATGGGTTAAGGATTTATTTTTCAATTTAACTTCACCTCATATTCACGTCAGATAAGGTGTATTTATGCTCAACAACACCTGTCGCAAAGATTATGTAACAACGCTTAACTAAACGATACTGTGAAGTATATAGTAATAGGCATATCAAATAATCCTGCTTTCGTCTTTACCGATGAGGTGAAAAACATATTGCCTTTACATCAGGTGTTTTCGGGTGGTAAGCGGCATTATGAATTAGTGAAACGCTATTTACCGGAGGGGCATGTTTGGATTGATATTACAGGTGATATGGGGCGGTTAATGGAACGGTATAAAGAGTTTAATCAGACTATCGTTGTATTTGCTTCCGGAGATCCCTTGTTTTATGGAATTGCTAATACTATTATGAGATTAGATACTGATGCTGTGTTGAAAGTGTATCCTCATTTTAATAGCTTACAGGTGCTTTGTCAGCGATGTAACATTGCTTACCAGCATATTTGTAATACTTCTGTACATGGACGGAACTGGGATGAACTGGATACTGCTTTGATTTCGGGCTTTTCATTGATAGGCGTACTGACTGACGGAGTTAAAACTCCTGCGGCGATTGCTGCAAGAATGCTGGAATATGGATTCGACAACTATACTATGATCTTGGGAGAAGCACTGGAAGGGTTGGATGAAAAGATCAGTTATTTATCATTGCCTGAGGCTAATATACTTATACATTCATTCAATGCCCTAAACTGTGTGTTACTTGTACAGAAAGCGCCAAAGCATAAAGCATTTGGTATTCCTGATACGGCTTTTGCTGGATTGGAGAACAGGCCCAATATGATCACCAAAATGCCTGTCCGCTTAGTAAGTCTTTCTCAACTGGACCTGCATAACAGGACTTCATTCTGGGACATTGGTTTTTGTACCGGCTCAGTATCTATAGAAGCAAAGAAACAGTTCCCGGCATTACAGGTAACTGCTTATGAGAAAAGAGCGGAATGCAGTGAGTTATTTGATATCAATACAAGGAAACATGCTACACCAGGAATTACTAAAGTCATGGGAGATATCTTTTCTCAGCAGCTTACAGGACAGGCAGATGCGATATTTATAGGCGGGCACGGGAACAGGCTGACAGCATTGCTTTCATTAATTGATCCTCATCTGATGCCTAAAGGCCGGCTGGTGATCAATGCGGTAAAAGAAGAAAGTAAAGAACAATTTATCACAGGTATACAACAGTTGAATTATCGTTTACTGGAGCCAGTTACGCTGACAGTAGATGAGCATAATCCAATTACTATTTTAACAGCAGAGAAATTATGAATAATACTGCCATTATAGCGAGTACAGATAAAGGAGTAGAACTGGGCCGCCGTATCCAGAAAGAGTTTTCCAAATCTGTATTGGTGAGCACCCGGTTGAATAATATAGAAAGCATTGCCGCCTTCTTAGAAAAGGATTTCGCGAAGTTTGATACCCTTGTGTTTATAGGGGCATTAGGTATTTGTGTACGCAGTATTGCTCCTTATCTTACCGATAAGAGGCAGGACCCTGCTGTAGTAAATATGGATGATCATGGCACCTTTGTACAGTCTGTTGTATCCGGACATATTGGCGGAGCTAATGCGCTGGCTAATAAATTAGCCAATGCGACTGGTGCATTACCGGTGATTACTACATCCGGTGATATCCAGCAATTATGGGCGTTAGATACGCTCGCCACCCGGTTCAACTGGAAAGCTGGTAGTGATTTAAATCAACAGATCTCTTTATTTGTCAATAACAAACCAACGGCTTTATTACTGGATATTAAAGATAAAGGAACCCAATACCTGGAAAAATCAATCCCTTCTTTTGTTGATTGTTATTATGATTATCAGGAGATAGATTTTTCCAAATATTCCCTGTTCATAGCAGTGACTTATAAAATTTACGAAGCGCCTGTCCCCTCTTTATATTACTATGCTCCGGTATTGAATATAGGTATGGGATGCTCCCGTGATATTGAACCGGACCTGTTGCTGGCATCTTTTACCTCTCAGCTGGCAGCGCAGCATTTAGCGGTTGAATCTGTAAAAGCATTAGGTTCTATAGATGTAAAACATGATGAAGCAGCGTTTATTGATCTGGCCAAGACATTCAATATTCCCTTTGTTACCTATACAGTGGATGAGTTAAACTCACAAACGGTGGTAAACCCTTCCGAAGTAGTCATGTCTAAATTAGGCGTACACAGTGTTTCGGAAGCATCGGCGATGTTGTTATCAGGGAATAAAGAACTGTTGCTGGAAAAGCAAAAGATATCCTTATCGTCCGGCAAGAAACATACTATCGCCATTGCGGTAGATAAACAGGTAGTACGTAAAGCGGTGGTAGCTATTGTAGGTGCGGGCCCCGGAGATGCAGCATTAATCAGTGTGAAAGGAAAGCAACTACTGGAAGAAGCAGATCTTATTTTATATGCTGGTAGTCTTGTTCCATTGGAACTAACACATTACGCCAAACCAGGCGCTATTATCAGAAATTCTGCCAGCATGACCCTGGAAGAGCAGATAACACTGATGGATGAACATTATGCCAAAGGGCATATGATTGTAAGACTGCAATCGGGCGACCCTTCTATATATGGCGCCATACAGGAGCAGATGACCATTTTCGATGAGAAAGGGATGGACTATTACATTGTACCTGGCATATCCTCTTTCCAGGCGGCAGCAGCATATTTAAAATCGGAGTTCACCATTCCGGAAGTAGTGCAGAGTATTATTCTTACAAGAGGTGCAGGCAAGACCCCTTTACCGGAGAATGAGAAGCTGAATGAGATGGCGAAACACAAGGCTACAATGTGTATCTTCTTAAGTGCTACTATTGCCAAATCAGTACAGGAACAGTTATTAGAGCATTATGATCCGGAAACACCGGTAGCGGTGTTATACAGGGTAACGTGGAAAGATGAAGAAGTGTATACAGGTCAGTTGAAAGACCTGGCAAAGATCATCAGGGAGAATAAATTAACGTTGACGACACTGGTAATTGTAGGCGCGGCTATTGGAGCCAGGAAAAACAGGTCGCATTTATATAGCCCGGAGTGGAAACATACTTTCAGGACCGGTAAAGAGATAAAAATCAATACTGTTTAATCAGGTCCTGTAGGCGCTTATCATGGAGGAGATAGAGGCAACTCTCATAGAGCTTAACTAAACGACATTAGAATAAATATGATCTTAGTATTTGGTGGAACAACAGAAGGAAAAAAAGTAGCAGGTATCCTGGAGCAATCGGGCTATCAGTTTTGTTATTCAACCAAAACTGAAACTGATTTCCAACCGGGGAATTATCGCTTTGGCGCTTTTACAAAAGAAAGTCTGGCGGACTTTTGTGAGGAGAAAAACATACAGGTCATTATCAATGCCAGTCATCCTTTTGCAGAAGGATTACATCAGACAATTTATGAAGCTGTAGCAGTGCCGGTATTACGTTTTGAAAGGAATTATCCTGAAAGGCTTCAGCATCCTCTTATTCATTATGTACCCTCCTACCCTGCTGCTATTGAATATTTAAATACGCATCCGGTCAGTAATTTATTAGCGTTAACCGGTGTTCAAACTATAGAGAAGCTAAAACCTTATTGGTTGAAGGATAGTGGCGTTCCTCGTACAACCATTTTCAGGATACTACCAAGGTCAGTAGCTATTGCGGCAGAAGCTGGCTTTCCTGTTGAGAACCTGATACTGGAAATGCCCACAGACGACCTGCAGCATGAATTGTCTATCATTCATCAGTATCATATAGACGGGATCATAACAAAGGAAAGCGGGGATTCAGGGTTTCTTTTTGTCAAGATAGCGGCCGCTATACATACAGGTATCCCTATCATCATCATTACACGGCCGGAATTACCGAAAACGTTTTTCCCGGTATATGATGATGAAGAACTTTTATCTCAGCTAAATAAAATATTGGAATGAGTTTACAGCCAATACCCGCTGGCCCGTTAAGAACGGGATACACGACAGGAGCCTGTGCGACTGCCTGTGCAAAAGCGGCGTTACTGGCACTCATCCTGCAAAAAGATATTCATGAGATAGCCATTACATTGCCTTTAGGGGAGAAAGTACTATTTAATGTAAAAAGTGCATTTACTACGGACAATGCTACCTGTACCACTATTAAAGATGCAGGCGATGATCCGGATGTGACACATGGTGCAATGATAGGTTGTACCGTATCTTTTAATACGTCCGGTGATGTGAGGTTCATAAGAGGAAAAGGCGTGGGCCTGGTTACTTTGCCGGGGTTAGCTATTGGTGTAGGAGAACCGGCTATTAACCCCGTACCGAGGAAGATGATCACAGATGCTATTCACTTTATTATGCATCAGTATAAGATAGATAAAGGTGCAGACGTGGAAGTATTTGTTGTGAACGGAGAAGAGATAGCTAAAAAGACGTTGAACAGCCGCATCGGTATCATAGGCGGGATCTCTATATTAGGCACTACCGGTATCGTAAAACCCTTCAGTGCGGCTGCTTACATCGCCAGTATTACACAGGGCATTGATGTGGCGGTAGCGAATGGATACAAGGAGATCGTGATTAATTCCGGTGGCAGATCGGAGAATATATTGAGGAAACGTTTTTCTCATTTACCGGAATTTGCTTTTATACAATATGGTAACTGGATCGGTGAAACACTGGATAAAATAAAGAGCGCTTCTTTAGAGAAAGTAACCATGGGTATTATGCTGGGGAAAGCAGCCAAACTGGCCCAGGGAGAACTGGATACACATAGCGGCAAATCGAGCTGGGATAAGCAGTTCATCTATCATCTGGCAAAAGAATGCGGGTATAGTGATGAACAATGTTTACCTATCCTGGATTTAAATATGGCGAGGCGTTTAACGGAGATATTTCCTTTTACTGCAGAAGAGCCATTCTTTAAGCGACTGGCGGCTGCATGTTATGCCGTTTGCCAGGCTATCATTCCGGATGTAACGTTACAGATATTATTGATTGATGCCAATGATACAATTATATGATAGGATACTTATTTACTGATTCGATATTATTGGGAATACAGCATTCTTTTGAACCGGACCATATGGCCGCAGTATCCGTACTGGCGTCTGACAGGGCCAATAATAGGATCAGGACCTCCAGGCTGATATGGCGATCGTCTCAGTGGGCATTAGGGCATTCAGTATCCCTGATCCTGTTCAGCATCTTTGCCTTGCTGTTAAAGTCGGCATTACCGCTGAATATCTCTGCTTATGCAGAAATGGCGGTGGGGCCTGTGATGATATGGCTGGGGATATCGGCGATCCGGCGGAATCATAAACTAAAGAAAATGATGGCGGCACATAAAGTATTTGCCGAACATGAGCATATCAATAATGCCCTGCATATACATGGCAGACAGGGTCAGGAAATCGCAATGAACCCCCTTAGCAGGTCGTTTTGGGTAGGTATGTTACACGGACTGGCAGGAACAGGCGGCGCCTGTGCCATCGCGCTTGTATTAGCCTCTGACAATACCCGCACAGCAATCGGGATCATCGTGTTGCAGAGTGCAGGGATCATACTGGCGATGACCACTTACAGCTGCGTACTGGCATTTTCTGTGTCGAGGTTCATAGAACGGAACCAGGTGGCGTTCAAATCAATGAATGCCGTTGTAGGTTTATTTTCAATTGGAGTAGGATGTATCTGGATCTATAATATTTTCATATGATGAAGGCTTTTCCATTTACGGCTGTCAGCGGACAGGAAGATTTTAAGCTGGCACTGATACTTTGTATGATAGATGCAAGTTTGGGTGGCGTGCTGGCACTCGGCGATAAAGGCACCGGCAAAACCACTACGGTACGCGGACTCAGCAACCTCATGCCCGGCTTTCCGTTCGTGAACCTGCCTATCGGCGCAACAGAAGACAGGGTACTGGGTACTGTGCAACTGGAAACACTGATCAACGAGAAAAAGACGGAGATCAGGCAGGGGTTACTGGCAACGGCCAATCACGGAGTGTTGTACATTGATGAAGTAAACCTGCTGAACGATTACCTGATGGATGTATTGTTAGATGCTGCTTCCGGCGGCGGGTATTACCTGGAAAGGGACCATATCTCTCAATGGCAGGAAAGTAAGTTTTGCCTGGTAGGCACCATGAACCCCGAAGAAGGGGAATTAAGGCCACAACTGCTGGACCGGTTTGGGTTAAGCGTGACCATTAAAACCCCGATGGACAGGGCTACACGCATGGAGATCGTAAACAGACGATTGCTCTTTGATGCCGATCCTGTTGCGTTTTGTGCGTTATATAATACGTCTGAAATCTCATTATCGAAACGGATTATCAGGGCTAAGAATAATTTATTACAGGTGGTTTTACCGGACGCTATTCATGAAGAGATTACGGATGTCTGCATACACTACCAGGTAGAAGGGATGCGGGCGGATATACTGCTGATGAAAGCCGCAAGGGCACATGCTGCCTATCACGATAAAAGAGAGGCGGATAGTGAGGATGTACATAAAGTAATGGCTTTTGTATTATCTCACCGTTCTAAACATTTCTCACAAAATAAAAGTCCTCAGCAGAACAGGGAGAATCAGTCCCCCAAGGAAGAAAAGGAGGGCGAGACGAAAAGCTTCAGCAGTATTTATTAAAGGCGAAGAGCACCCGGCAGCATCTGAAATATAAGAAGCCTGCAGAAAGTACTAAAAAAGGATGGAAGGTCCCTGCTTACAGAGGGGTTAAACAACCTTTAGTTAAAGCAGCAGCTATAGACGTATTAGCCACTGTGCAGCATTATTTATCAGCAGATAAGCTGGTGTTGAAGTTAAGGAGTAATATTTCTAAAGCAGCGATGCATATTATCTTCCTGGTAGATTCCAGCGGGTCTATGGTAAAAGACCAGCAGATCGCTTATATAAAAGGGTTGATACAGGATACGATCGTTCATTATAAAGGTAAAAGGATTTTATATGCAGCAGTGGCATTGAGCAATGGAGATGCACAGTTATTGTCTTCATTCACGGTGGATACAGAACAGCTGATGCAAACAATTGCCTTGTTAAGGTCTGGTGGTAAAACCAATATGAAAGCAGGATTGGCTATTGTTCATCAATTAATAAGATCTGATGCTCATTTGTATATTTTCACGGATGGGAAGATCAATGCAGGTACATTTGAAGAAACAGTATCTTATTATAAAAGCTATTTAAAACAGGTAAAATCGGCCACTGTGATTGATAACGACAGCGGATTCATTCAGTTGGGATTATCCCGGAAATTAGCGACTGCGATCGGTGCAAAATATAATCATATAAACAGATGATCCATTATATATCAGGCGGACAAAGGTCCGGCAAAACCAATTATGCATTACTGCTGGCGAAATCGTTATCAGATAAACCTGTTTACCTGGCTACTTCAAGGATCTGGGATGAAGGGCATAAAGCCCGGATAGAAAGGCATAAAAGTGAAAGGGACATATCCTGGGAAAATATAGAGGAAGAAAAGGAATTGAGTAAACTGCAACTTTCCAATAGAACAGTTGTATTGGATTGCGTAACGTTATGGCTGACCAATTTTTTCACAGATACAAATTATGATGCTGCCCTATCTCTTAGTGAGGCCAAACAGGAATTTGATGTTTTCATTCAACAGGAAATGCAGCTGATCGTGATCTCTAATGAAATAGGTATGGGTATCCATGCACCTACAGATATGGGCCGTACATTCACAGACCTGCAGGGATGGATGAATCAATACATTGCACAAAAAGCAGACAGCGCTACTTTTATGGTATCCGGTATCCCGGTTAAAATTAAATAACTCATGCATACATTTAACATCCAACCCGTTAATATTAACACAGCAGCGGCTTTAACGCATAAGATCAACAATAAGACCAAACCACTTGGAGCGTTAGGTTTGTTAGAGAAGATCGCCTTACAGATCGGTAGTATACAGGATACATTAGCCCCTGTATTGAACAATCCTACCATCGTGGTTTTTGCTGCCGATCATGGAATTACTAAAGAAGGTGTAAGTCCTTATCCACAGGAAGTTACTTATCAGATGGTATTTAATTTCTTACATGGAGGCGCTGGTATCAATGTATTTGCCATGCAGCACAGCATTGCTTTAAAGATAGTAGATGCGGGTGTGAATTTTAATTTTGAGGCGCATCCTGATTTAATAGATGCAAAGATTGATACGGGTACAAAGAACTATCTGCTGGAGCCTGCTATGACTGCTGCTCAATGTACTGCTGCTATTAATAAAGGCGCTGAGATCGTATTGAATATTTATAATGGCGAATGTAATATAATCGGCTTTGGTGAAATGGGTATTGGCAATACGTCCTCTGCTGCTATCATTATGAGTCTTTTATGCGGGCTACCGCTGGAACAATGTATAGGGCGTGGTACGGGCCTGAATGATGAAGGATTGAAAAATAAGCATGCTGTTCTTGCTAAAGCAATAGCAAATCATGATATAGAGAAAACTCCTTTTAATGTATTGCAGACCTTTGGAGGCTTCGAAATAGCAATGATATGCGGCGCTATGTTAAAAGCGGCAGAATTGAAAATGATCATACTCGTAGATGGTTTTATTGCTACTTCTGCCCTGTTGGTTGCTGCCGGTATTAATAAGACAGTATTGGAGTATTGCATTTTCTGTCATCAGTCGGATGAGCAGGGACATGCATTAATGCTGCAATATCTGAAAGCTGAACCGTTACTGCATTTGGGTATGCGACTGGGTGAAGGTACAGGAGCCGCAATGGCTTATCCAATTATACGGTCTGCAGTCAACTTTTTAATCCAGATGTCAAGTTTTGAATCTGCCGGTGTATCTACTGAATCATGATAAAAAGAGAACTACATATTTTCCTTACAGCGCTGATGTTCTTTACCAGGATACCTGTGCCTAAAAACATTGGTACGGCAGATCTTAATAAGTCGAGCCGTTATTTTCCCCTGGTAGGGATTATAGTAGGGGCTATAGGTGCGCTTACCTATTATGGCGTTTTCTTTCTTTTCAAAGATCCATGGATTGCTTCTCTCCTTTCTTTAAGCGCTACGTTACTGGTTACAGGCGCTTTCCATGAAGATGGGTTAGCGGATGTGGCAGATGGTTTTGGTGGTGGCTGGACAAAAAAGCGTATCCTGGAGATCATGAAAGATTCAAGGGTAGGCGCTTATGGTGTCATTGCACTGATAGTAGTACTTGGATTGAAAGTTATCCTGGTTACTAAACTGACAGACGCACTTATATTATATGTGGCAGCGCATTCAGTAAGCAGGATTATGCCTGTTTTCTTTTTACGGTTCATGCATTATTCACGTGAAGATGATCAATCTAAAATCAAACCATTAGCAACACAGATCAGTTGGTGGGGGCTATCAACAGCCATTATAACAGGGTTGTTGCCATTATTCATTGCAGTAGGGGTATTTCATTTCAACGCCTGTCTGTTCTTAAGTGTCATCCCCTGTGGGTTATTAACGCTTTACCTGGGCTGGTATTTTAAGAAATGGATTGGCGGATATACCGGTGATTGTTTAGGCGCTACACAGCAATTGAATGAAGTAGTGTTTTATTTATCTGTACTTGCATTATGGAGATTTCTTTTATAAGACATATTAAGCCTTCTATTGCAGCGGGTATCTGCTATGGGCAACTGGACGTACCCGTTCCGGATGAACCATATCAGCCTATTATAAGTGCAGATATAGTGTATAGTAGCCCGTTAGTAAGATGTATGGTACTAGCAAAACAACTATCCCCCTCTCCCGTTACCGATCCCCGTTTAATGGAATTAAATTTCGGGGACTGGGAAGGAAAGAAATGGGAAGAGATTGATGAAGCGGCCTTACGGGCATGGGGAGACGATTACATCCATTTATCTCCTCCTAATGGAGAATCATTAATCGCATTGTTAGAAAGATTAAGCGAATTTATGGATGAAGTAACTTCCTCTTCTCATAAAAAAATAATTATTGTAACACATGCGGGGATTATCCGCTGTGCGATGCATTTATTCAATAATATTCCTTTACATCAGATCATGATGGAAAAGGTAGATTTTGGTGGAATTTATACTTTTAAGCTATGAAAATATATACTAAAAAAGGAGATAAAGGTACTACCGCGTTATTTGGCGGAAGCCGTGTAGACAAAGACGACGTACGTGTAAACTGTTACGGTACGCTGGATGAAGTGAACTCTACTATTGGCCTGTTGCGTGCTAAATTAGGGAATGAGCATGAATGGCAGCCGAAGCTGATGAAGATCCAGAAAGATATGATGGATATGATGTCTCATCTGGCACGTCCCTCTGATTGTAAAAAAGAAAACCCCAATCCGAAGCCAGAAGACGGAGCTGCATTCTGCGAACAATGGATAGATGAATTAGAGGCAGCGATGACCAGTAAATCCGATTATTTCCTGTTGCCCGGCGGGAATGAAATATCGGCTCTTTGTCATGTGGTAAGAACACAGATGCGCAGAGGAGAACGGCTGCTGGTAACACTTATGAAAGCTGATACCCTGGATGATTATATCCCCGCTTATATCAACCGTTTGTCTGACCTGTTCTTTATATTAGGTCGTGCTGAAATGGATAAAGCCGGTGTAGCCGAAGAGAAATGGCAGTTGTTTTTATACAAGAAGAAGAATATTACACAATAATCACTTCTATCCCCTGGTTTTCGAGTTCGCGGATGATGGTATTACTGATGCCATTGTCCGTAATGATCTGGTCTATGTCACTCAAAGGGCAGATCTTTCCGAATCCCCGGCGACCGAATTTAGAGGAATCCGTAAGTATGATCGTTTTTTGTGCAGTACGGATCATGGCTTTATTCAGCAGGGCTTCCATCATATTTGAAGTGGTACAGCCCTGCTCCAGGTCTATCCCATCTACCCCTAAAAACAGTTTGCTACAGGTAAAGTTGTCCAGGATGCTTTCTGCATAGTTGCCGGTAACGGAGGTAGAACTTTTACGTACCACCCCACCCAGTTGTACTATTTCAATATTGGGCTTGTCCAGTAACGCCATAGAGATATTCATGGCAGAAGTGAGAACGGTCAGCTTCAAATCCGCCGGGATGGCCTTTGCCAGGTATAATACGGTAGTCCCCGAGCCTATAATAATGGCATCATCAGGCTCTATCATCTCTGCGGCCTTCTTACCTATACGAAATTTTTGCTCAGCTAAAATATTTTCCTTTTCCAGGACACTTCTATCTTTGCTGTAGGGATTGACCCTGCTGATATTCCCATGTGTACGAAACAACAGTTTTTTATCTTCCAGGATCTTTAAATCCTTCCTGATAGTAACTGCGGACACATCAAGTGCGTCGAACAGATCAGCAACCCGAACATTCCCCTCCGATTCTAACCTTTCCAGTATGTAGGCATGACGCTGTGACATGGATTCGAACTTCATATTTCTTCTTATAACGTGTTTTTTGGGCAAAATGGCATTGAACAATAATACAAGGTTAATGCTTTCTTAAAAAATAAGCAAAACAAAGAAAAATTTGGAAATAATAACAAAACGAAACATATTTACATAACAAAAGGAAACTAAAAGAAACTTTCGATTGGTTTAAATTACTTATTTTTATGGACAGATCGCAGTTATTACAGCACCTATCATCAACTACAGAATGGGATGTGATCATAATCGGAGGAGGTGCTACCGGCCTGGGAATAGCGATGGATGCCGCTACCCGCCATTACAAAACCCTTTTGGTGGAGCAGGCAGACTTCGCCAAAGGAACATCCAGCAAAGCAACCAAACTCGTACACGGCGGGGTCCGCTACCTGGCACAGGGAGATCTTGGACTGGTAAAGGAAGCCTTACATGAGAGAGGATTATTGCTCAAGAACGCTCCCCACCTGACCAGGAACGAAACCTTTGTTATACCCAATTACACCTGGTTTAATGTGTTGAAATATACGGTTGGACTGAAGTTTTACGATCTTTTATCCGGAAAGCTCAGTTTAGGGCCATCTAAACATATCAGCAGGAAACAGACCATTGCCGACCTGCCTACCATTAAACAGGAAGGCTTAAAAGGTGGTGTAGTATACCATGATGGCCAATTTGATGATTCCCGCCTGGCCATAAATATTGCCCAGACGGCATTGGAAAACGGTGCTACCGTACTGAACTACGTAAAAGTAGAAAGCCTGGTAAAAGATAACAATTCGAAAGTTGTCGGGATTATCGCAAAGGATGTCGAAACCGGGGTTTCTTATAAAGCAACCGGTAAGGTAGTGATCAATGCGACCGGCGTATATGTTGATAATGTGTTACATATGGACAGACCGGACGCTCCTCACATGGTACGGCCAAGCCAGGGTGTGCATCTTGTCCTTGACCCATCTTTCCTGCCCGGTGAATATGCCCTGATGATCCCTGAAACGTCTGACGGAAGAGTATTGTTTGCAGTACCCTGGCACGATAAGATCATTGTAGGTACGACAGATACCCTGCGTGATCATCCTGAACTGGAACCACATGCGCTGGAACAGGAGATAGAATTTATCCTCACTACAGCCGGAAACTATCTTACCAGAAAACCAAAGCGTTCCGATGTGCTGGCGATATTTGCAGGGTTAAGACCACTGGCAGCTCCACAGGGAGATGGCGCTAAAACAAAAGAAATTTCCCGTAGTCATAAGATCATTGTTTCCGCATCAGGGTTAATTACCATTACAGGTGGTAAATGGACCACTTTCAGGCGTATGGCACAGGATACGGTGCAGAAAGCCATCGAGCTGGGTGTATTGCCCAATAAGCCCTGTGCGACCGAGCAATTACATATCCATGGTTATTCCGGTATCCCTCATACAGATCCTTTGTATTTCTACGGGTCTGATCTTGACGGGATAAAAAAGCTCATTGAAGCGGACCCTTCCCTCGGAGAAAAACTTCATCCACTCTACCCATATACCAAAGCCCTGGTAGTATGGGCCGTTAAGAACGAATATGCCAGAAAAGTGGAAGATGTGCTGGGACGCCGTTTCCGTCTTTTATTCCTCGATGCCCGCGCAGCCGTTGCCACGGCTCCTGCTGTTGCGAAGATCATGGCAGAGGAATTAGGACGCGATGCGTCCTGGATACAAAATGAAATTACTGAGTTCACTCAATTAGCCCAAGGATATACGTTAAACTAATCACAAAAAGAATTCCATATGAACACAACTGAAAAGTTCATTCTTGCCCTGGATCAGGGTACTACCTCTTCACGCGCTATCATTTTTAACCATGCAGGCGAAATTGTAGCCGTATCACAAAAACCATTTGAACAGATCTTCCCTCAGCCAGGATGGGTAGAACATGATGCCAACGAAATCTGGTATAGCCAGTCGTCCGTAGCCGCAGAAGTAATAGCGAAAGCAGACCTTAACGGAACGAATATCGCAGCCATAGGTATTACCAATCAGCGTGAAACAGCTGTTGTGTGGGACAGGGAAACGGGTATCCCTATTTACAATGCAATCGTTTGGCAGGACAGGCGTACTGCTAAATATTGCGATGAGCTGAAAGAGAAAGGTTACTCTGATATGATCAAAGAGAAAACCGGTCTTGTTATAGATGCTTATTTCTCCGGCACCAAAGTAAAATGGATATTAGATAATGTCAAAGGCGCCAGAGAAAAAGCAGAAAGAGGGGAATTATGTTTTGGTACGATCGACAGCTGGCTGATATGGAAGTTTACCCGTAATGGTATGCACATTACTGACGTCACTAACGCCTGCCGTACCTTACTCTTTAACATACATACCATGCAGTGGGATAAAGAACTGCTGGAACTGCTGACCATCCCAGAAAGCATGCTGCCTGAAGTAAGACAGAGCAGTGAAATATATGGCAATACGGCCACTACCCTCTTCGCTACAAAAATCCCAATTGCAGGTATAGCCGGCGACCAGCAGGCAGCATTGTTCGGACAAATGTGCGTGGAAGAAGGAATGACCAAGAACACTTACGGTACAGGATGTTTTATGCTGATGAATACCGGCAATAAAGCTGTACTCTCCAAAAATAACCTGCTGACCACTGTTGCATGGAAGATCAATGGTGAAGTGACGTATGCACTGGAAGGCAGTGTATTCGTTGGTGGTGCTGCTATACAATGGCTGCGCGATGGATTAGGTATTATTAAAACTGCAGCAGAGAGCGAAGCACTGGCCGCTTCTGTTACTGATAATGGCGGTGTATACTTTGTGCCTGCATTAACAGGCCTTGGCGCCCCATACTGGGACCAATATGCCCGTGGCGCTATCCTGGGTATCACAAGGGGTACCACGTCCGCACATATTACCCGTGCGGCGCTGGAAGGCATTGCATTCCAGGTGTATGATCTGCTGACCAGCATGGAATCTGATTCCGGTAAGCAATCTTCAGAACTGAGAGTAGATGGTGGTGCCGTAGCAAATAATGCACTGATGCAGTTCCAGGCAGACATTTTCGGCAGCTCTGTGATCCGTCCGAAAATACTGGAAACAACTGCACTGGGAGCCGCTTATCTCGCAGGACTGGCAGTAGGTTACTGGTCGGGGATAGATGAGTTGAAAAAGCAATGGGCTGTTGAAAGGAAGTTTGAACCCGCGATGGACAAAAAGGAAACGGAGAAATTACTTCGCTTCTGGAAAAAGGCAGTAGAAAGAACAAGAGGATGGTCTGAAGAATAGATTTAGTGTTTCTTTTCCACCCTCTTAATTACAATTTCAAATCATTTATCATGACACCCTTCATCGCAGAAATAATTGGCACCGCCGTAATGATATTGCTTGGCAATGGCGTAGTAGCTAATGTAGTTTTGAAAGACACAAAAGGAAATAATGGCGGCTGGATCGTTATTACCACTGCGTGGGCCTTTGCAGTATTCGTAGGCGTTATCATTGCCGGCCCGTACAGCGGGGCGTATTTAAACCCGGCAGTAACGCTGTCATTCGCCATAGCAGGTAAGTTCCCCTGGGCAAATGTACCCACGTACATTGCCGGAGAATTTATAGGCGCTATGCTGGGAGCCTTCCTGGTATGGGTATTTTATAAAGATCATTTTGACCGTACCGAAGATGGCGGCGCTAAAATGGCCGCATTTTGTACCTCTCCCGCTATCAGGAATCTACCGAGTAACTTTATCAGTGAAGTGATCGGCACGTTTGTACTCATCACCAGTATCCTTTACATTACCGGCGCTGAAATAACCGGTGGTCACCAGCCTATAGGACTGGGTTCTATTGGTGCATTACCGGTGTCTATCGTAGTATGGGTGATTGGTCTTGCCCTGGGCGGTACTACGGGTTATGCCATTAACCCTGCCAGGGACCTTGGCCCAAGGATTATACATGCCATACTGCCTATCAGACAAAAGGCCGGAAGTGACTGGGAGTATGCCTGGATACCGGTTGTTGCTCCGGTTGTAGGAGCTAGTCTGGCAGCCGTTGTATATCTGTTTCTCTTAAAATAATAACATCATGAAATTGTTCATAAATGCAAGCCTACTGGCTGCATGCCTGGGAATCTATGCCCATAACGCAAGCGCACAGGGCGCTTCAAACGATACCATTCCGGTTAAAAAATACCAGCCATTCAGTATGAATCTACAGGTAAGGAACCTGTACATATGGCGCGGGTTTAAAGTTTCCAATTCACCTATTACGGATGTGAACATGCACTATACTACCAAAGATGGCCATTTTGAGGCAGGGTTCTGGGGTGGGGCAAGTTTCACCGGGGATTACAAAGAATTTGACTACTACGTTCAGTACACCAACAGGAATTTCAATATGTCTGTATGGGATGTCAATAACTTCAGTAATTTTCCCAATGCGGATATCTTTGATTACAGCAAGACGACAACGTCTCACTTTGTTGATGTACGTCTGAATTATAAGATCCCGATGAAGTTACCGCTGACCGTCAGCTGGAATACGATCTTCCTCGGAAGGGATTATTATATCAATAAGAACGGGAATGCACAGGCGTCCTATTCACATTATGCGGAGCTGGACCAGATGTTGTATAATGGGGATACTTATAATGTACACGTATTTGTTGGTGGCGGCTTTGCCTTTGGGCAGCAGCAGAATTTTTACGGAGAGCATCCTAATGTAGTGAATGCCGGGTTTACCATGAACAGGGATTTAGTATTGTTCAAGTATCATGTACCCTTATCTGCTACCGCGATGTTCAATCCGGAAAAGAAGTATGGTGCATTGCAGCTGGTTGCCAATATATTCTAATGTTCGCTTTCTATAAAGATGGTTTGTAAGCGTTCCAGCGTGGCGGATTTGGGATCTTTCCACATGCCCCGCTGGACTGCTTCAAGCATCCTCTCCGACATATCTTTCAAAGCCCAGGGATTTACTTCTTCTATAAATTTCCTGTTCTCCTCATTGAACAGATATTCCTGTGTAATGCCTTCATACATAAAATCATCTACCAGGCCGGTAGTGGCATCATAAGCAAACAGGTAGTCCATCGTAGCCGCCATCTCAAAAGCCCCTTTATACCCGTGTCTTTTTACGCCTTCTATCCATTTTGGATTTACTACTCTTGAGCGGTATACTTTCAACAGCTCTTCTTTCAGTGTTTTAACCTTTGGGTTTTCCGGATGGGCATGGTCCCCGAAATAGATTTCCGGTTGCTCTCCTTTCATGGATTGCACCGCGTTGGCCATCCCACCCTGGAACTGGTAATAATCGTCAGAGTCCAGGATATCATGTTCCCTGTTATCCTGGTTATGCATCACTATCTGGATATCGGATAAGCGCTTTTCAAATACTTCGTGGGCGGATTCCCCGATGCGGTCGCTGCCATAGGCGTAACCGCTCCAGTTGATGTATACTTTGGCAAGGTCTTCTTTCGTCTGCCAGTTCTTCTCATCTATCATAGCCTGTAGTCCCGCTCCGTAAGCACCTGGTTTGGAGCCGAATACACGGAATAAGGCCCTTTTCTGTGCTTTGCTTTCATCAAGGCCTTTCTCCTGCCATTCTTTCTTTTCCTGTAAGAAACGTTTCCTCACAGGGTTCTGGTCCAATGGTTCATCCAGTTGAGCGATCCTTTCCACCACGGCGTTGAATAAAGAGATCACGTCCGGGAAAGCGTCTCTGAAGAAACCGGAAATCCTTAACATCACGTCTATACGCGGACGTCTTAATAATATAAGCGGGATGATCTCAAAGTCGGAAACACGCCTGTTGGCCGCCTGCCAGACGGGCTTTACCCCCATTAAGGCAAATGCCTGGGCGATGTCGTCCCCGCCGGTGCGCATGGTAGAAGTACCCCATACGGAAAGGCCGATGGATTCCGGGTAATCGCCCTGTTCCTGCAGGTACCTGTCGATGATCAGATTAGCGCTTTTAAGGCCAAGGTTATATGCCGTTTGCGTAGGGATGGTACGAACGTCTACAGAATAGAAATTACGCCCCGTAGGCAGTACATCCAACCTTCCGCGTGTAGGTGCCCCCGAGCTGCCGGAAGGCACGTAATAACCGTTTAAACCGGTCAATAAGTTGCTTATTTCATCAGTGGTGCTGCGTAACTTGTTTAAAGTACCGGTAAAAGGATGTGGTGTATTACTGCTGATATATTTATTCATCATTTCCTTTGCCAGTAATTCCAGTTTTTCTACTGCATCGCCTTTTGTTCTGCAATCAGCAAATGCTTCTTCGAGTGGTTCTTCGTATTTACAGTTCAGCGGATCGAATGATAACCCGTGTTCTTTAGCCAGGGATTGCGTGATGCCTGCCTGACCCGATACCGGTACACGGTGTAAGGCTATCAGCAGATCTGTTAACTGTTCTCCTTCCGGTACTTTACCTAAGATATGGAGCCCGTCCCTTATCTGCGCCTCTTTTAATTCGCAGAGATAACCATCCAGTTTAACGAGCAGTTCATCAATATCATTGACAGATGATTGTAAATCTGCTTCAAGATTGGTTTCTGTTACTAACTGTTTTATCTGCGCCTTAATAGCGGAAGTCCTTTTAGGATCAATATTATACGCCTCATAATATTCATCTATCAAATGTTCCAGCTTTGTTAAAGCACCATATGTTTCCGCCCTTGTCATAGGGGGTATCAGGTGATCTATAATAACAGCATGGTTCCTTCTTTTAGCCTGTGTACCTTCTCCGGGATCATTGACGATAAAAGGATAGAAGTGAGGAACGGGTTTTAATAATGCCGCCGGAAAACAGGTGTCTTTGTTTAAAGCCACACTTTTACCTGGCAGCCATTCCAGGTTACCATGCTTACCTACATGTACAACGGCATCTGCATTGAACACGTTATTTACCCAAAAGTAATAAGCGAGGTAGGCATATGTAGGCGGTAAATCTGGTGAGTGATAGATGGCCTTTGCATCCTGGTTATAGCCGCGGGAAGGCTGGATACTGACGAAGATGTTACCCAGTAAAAATCCCGGGATGATAAATTCGTTGTTATTATAGTTGGGAGAGTCTTCTATATTGCCCCATTGCTGTGTTACTTTCTGTTGTAATACAGGGGATAACTGCTGATAATATTTTTCGAAGTCCTGTATGGAAATGCTTACCTGGTAAGGTCTGTAAGTATCCATATCATTCGTTACGTAATTTGTTATCAATTGAATCAGTTCTGCACTATCCTTTGGAATGAATTCACCTGTATGATAAGCCTGTTGCTGTAAGGCGTATAAGATCCCAACGATGCTGGCCGGGGTATCGAGCCCTACCCCATTGGCTAAACGGCTATCCTTGTTGGGATAGTTGGGCATGATGAGCGCAATGTTCTTTTCAGCGTTTGTTTTGTATTTTAATGTTATCCAGCGACGGGTAAATTCAAGGACTTCCTCACAGCCTTCCGGATGCGTGCTGTATTTCAGTATATCGGAATCGGTAAGGGCATCTTTGCCTACAGAGGATTTGAAAGAGACAGCAGTAGTAATGATACGTCCGTCAATTTCCGGCAGGGCGATGTTCATGGCTACATCCGTAGGCGTAAGGCCAAAGAGATTGTCCTGCCAGATTTCCTTTGTACAGGAAGCAAAGATGGCCTGTATAACAGGCGCATTTATTTTCCGGAAGATGAAATTATCATCTTCTTCATTTAAAGATTTTATGGAGAAACTGGTGGTATTGATGATGACATCAATGGTGCGTGTACCCTTGTTCGTCAGCAGATCGTATAAATCGTTACAGGTATTCTGGTCACGCAGATTATTGACAAAAGCGATAACGGGATTACAGCCTTTCAGGTTATCTGCCAGGTAGTATACGGGTTCCAGGTTATCTGCCAGGTAATGGGTCTGGTAAACGAGGACCGCTACATTGGGCAAGTTATTATCAGCCTGTTCCTCCTGCGTTATCATTCCCCTTTTTATATCGAACAGGAAAAGGTCTGCGATGCGTTGAGGGGTAGTATAGGAATAGGGCAGATTGAAAATAGCATGGAAAATGTATTTCAGGCAGTTGACCAGGTTCTGCTTCCCTCCGGCACACAGGTATTTCCAGACGGTATCTGCGATATTCGCTTCTACCGTAGAACTGTTGAGTAGTTCTACATCCGGCGCATCATATCCGGGCAGGAATAATACGGGGATGTTCTTTTGTTCGCAGGTGATGCTGACAGTTTCGAAGAGATAGGGATAGTAATTCCTGCCACCCAGCAGGCGGCAAACGACCAGTTTCGCCTTTCCTATCACTTCCTCCACGTACTTATCGATCGTTAGTTCCTGTTTAAGATAAACAAGGTTGGCGATCCTTAAAACAGGCATACCGGGTTGATAGATCTCCCGGTATGCATTATTCAGTGAGTGTATTTCTGTATCGGCCGCTGAAAGGAAAACGATATCACCGGGTGTTTGCTGAATATGAAAAACCCCTTCATCGTTGGGGTTCCAGCCACCCGGAATAGTAGGAATTAAGTGCATTTAATTTGCGGTACTAACGGTTAGCCTTTCATTGATAACAGCATCCAGGTTTTTCTCATGCAGTTCATCACCGATGATCACGAGACTGGTTTTGCGGATCTCGCCTTCTTTCCATTTACGGTCGAAGTAATGTTCAAAACGGCTGGATACGCCCTGTAGCACCATTCTCATAGGTTTATTCTCTATGTGGATGAATCCTTTAACGCGGTAGATCTCATGTTCCTCTATCAGTTCTTTCAGCACTTCTACCAGGCTTTCAGGCGTATGTGGCGCATGGATGTCCACTACTACAGAATCTATATGATCATCGTGTTCATGTTCCAGGCCATTGGCATGGTCTTCTTCGTGATGGGAATGACGGTTGTCCAGGTCATTTTCCGCCTGCGCGTTGATACCCAGCAGGATATCGGTAGCCAGTACACCATTGGAAGCAGCGACCATCTTTACGTTCGGACGGACTTTATTAGCGATGATCGTTTTAACAGCGTCGAATTCAGCATCGCCGATGAGGTCTTTTTTGGTCATCACTACCAGGTCTGCACATGACAGCTGGTCTTCGAACAACTCTTCGATAGGTGTTTCATGATCGAGGGAGTCGTCTGCCAGGCGTTGGGCCTGTACGCGTTCCCTGTCGCATATCTCACCGGTTGCCTGTCCTACGGCATCTACAACGGTAACCACAGCATCCACGGTGATCTGAGGTTTCAGTTCAGGCCAGTTGAAAGCGTGTAATAATGGTTTAGGCAGTGCCAGTCCGGACGTTTCGATGATGATATGGTCGATGGTATCTTTGCGTTCCATCAGTTTGAGCATTACAGGGAGGAATTCTTCCTGTACGGTACAGCAAAGGCAGCCGTTGCTCAGTTCCAGTACATCGTCTTCGTTGGTACAGCATGATTTCAGGATCTCTCCATCGATCCCCATCTCTCCGAATTCATTTACGATGACAGCCAGGCGGCGGCCATCTGCGTTTTGGATAAGATTGCGGATCAGGGTGGTTTTTCCTGAGCCTAAGAAACCGGTTATTATCGTTACAGGTATTTTATTTGCCATGGTCACTTTTTATGAGGTGCTAAAATACATTATATTCTTAATTCTCGGTTTTTTTGTAAATTGGGTCATAGAATTCATTCCCTATGGCAAAAGACCTTGATTACTCCAAATCCCGGCAATCAACTGACCGTTCCAATGCTCATAATACTTCTGCTGCTGGTATCTCTTACCCCGCTGTATCCCAGAGGCAGGTAGAACACACCCCTGCACAGTTAGTTGCGGAGGAAGAAGAGCCTGTACCAGCACAGTTAATGGCGGAACCCGAAGAAGAGACCGCACAGTTGATGTCTGCGGCTACAGTACAGTTAGTGGAGGGTATGGAAGAAGAGGAGCCGGCACAGCTGAAAGCGAATAATACCAACCTGCCGGATAATCTGAAGAGCGGGGTGGAGAATCTTTCGGGGGTATCCATGGATGATGTAAAAGTGCATTATAACTCTGATAAGCCTTCGCAGTTACAGGCGCTGGCGTATGCACAGGGTTCGGACATACATATTGGTTCCGGACAGGAAAAGCATCTGCCACATGAAGCATGGCATGTTGCACAGCAGAAACAGGGACGGGTACAGGCGACCATGCAGATGAAGGAAGGCGTTCCGGTGAATGATGATCCGGCATTGGAGACAGAAGCGGATGTAATGGGCGCCAGGGCAATGAATGGATAATAACAAAGTCTGTACTATATCTGTCGCAGTGTAGGTATATCTTGCGACGGGGCAATGAGTAGTTAATAACAAAGGCTGTCCTGTATCTGTGACAGCGTAGGCATATCTTAAATAGCTAATAACAAGGGCTATATCAAAGATTGATACAGCCCTCTCTATATTTAAAATGTACGTTTCTCCGGCAGGGTATATTTTCTTCCCTGGTTAATCCTCTTCAGGTAACTCATCAAAGGATTGAAATAGTCTACCATCGCTTTTGCACTCATATCACTATGAATAGATTTCTGCTGTAGCTCGCGCCAGTCGATACTTGCACCGGGGCTCATTACCTTATGCAGAAAATCGCCCACTGCTTTATTACCCCAATAGTTGGTAGCGTGCGGGTTCTGATGTAAGATGCTATCTGCAATGTAAGTATGGAACTGGAAGACCAGCACATTAGCTATGGAATAATCATAGTACTGTGCAGGGTCATCATTGATATGCGTTTTAGTGGCAGCATCACAATATTCTTCTCCGCGGGGAGAAGAAGGAACGATCCCCTGGTATTCTTTTACCAGCTCCCACCAGCGTTTGTTATACTGATCTTTTGGTAATTTCTTTGCATACAGGTTATATTCGAACTCTGTCATTACACCACTCCCCCATGGAATGTTTACAATGTAACTTAAGGCTTCTTTTAAGAGTTTTAAAGTATCATTGGTTGGTATATCTTTTTTGATCATCCCCAGATTTTCGAGGAAGGGCTTTTGCAGGGAAGCTAATCCCATCATCGTACCGAATGCTTCATGATAGCCCCTGTTCGCACCGGAACGTAAAATCACAGGAATATCAGGATTGGAATATGACAGGAAATAATAGATATGACCGAATTCATGTAACACTGTGCTCCAGTACTCAGTAGTGGGTGTAATACTTTCCAGGGAGCGTACATCATGATCAAGGTCCATATGCCAGGCGGAAGCATGGTTGTTCTTAGTGAAAGGAGAATCAACAGGAACAGGATACAGGCTGCTTTTAGTCCAGAAGGAAGCCGGCAGTGAATCGAAACCAATGCTCTTGTAGAAGTTCTCGCTCTCGTGTGCCATCCACTCAGCACCATGACTTTTCAACACAGCATCTATACTTAATCCTTTTACATCAACCAATGCGGACCAATCCTGCCCCCAGCGGTTCGGCAGCCATTCAGCAGGGATATAGTCGGGTACCGGTTGTTTATACTTTGCAGCCAGCTCGTATCGTGCCCAGGTATGTAATTCCCGGTACAGCGGCCATACTTCTGTAATGAACTGATGCGTTAACTCAATAACCTCCTCCTCTCCCATTCCATATTCACGGGCATTATAATCGAAGAAGTCTTTATATCCCAGCGGGGTCACTGAAGCATTACGGAGGTATTGCAGGGAATCCAATCCATCCTTCAGTACTTTACCTACTTCCTTACTGGCTTCCCATGTTTTAAGGCGTTTTTTCATATCCGTGGAAGATTCCAGGATAGCATCAATATCGCCGGTAGTAACGGGTTTACCGTCAATACTATATTTAAATCCGAACAACAGGGAAGTCTGTTTATTATTGGCTTCAATACGGCGGTCTACAATAGCAGCTGCAACAGCAGGATTGTTACCTGCGTTAAAGAGGATCACTTCGAACTGGCGTATCTGTAAAGGAGTAAGCTGGTCTTTAATAGACAGGTATTTCTTGGCAGAATCGATATTGGCCTTACTACCGGTATACTGCGCTATCTCTTTATCCGCCGCATCCGCCAGTTTACCGGTGATGGTATCCCCTTTTACAATACGTGTATTCAGCTTCCACTGGGCCTCGTTCTGATTTGTTACCAGTTCCCGGTACTTTTGATTATACCCATCCAGGTAAGTCTGCGCCTGTAGCCGGACCAGCTGCTGATTATTACTATCAGGAATATTGATACAGGACGTAGCCAGTAAAATAATAACGACGATGGGAATGCGATTCATATGGGAATGTTTAGAGCTATTAAATTTAATATTATTTTATCCCAGCGCCAATAATACTATTCCAACAAGGATAATAACGGCTGCAATCAGCCTTTTCAGGCTATCCTTCTCCTTCAGGAGATTAACCCCGAAGAATACCCCGAAAACGATACTCAGCTCCCTTACAGGGGCAACGTAAGTGATAGGGGTTGTTTTCATTGCGATCAATATCAGCAGATAGGATAAGGGCTGAAAAACGGCAATGGCCAGCACCTGTTTCCAGTGTGTTTTTACTTCCTGCATTGCCTCTGCACGTTTTTTAACCACAACAGGTATCAATAGTACCAGGGGAAGAATGATAGAGGCAAAAGTGATAAAAATAGCAGAGACATGATGCTCCACCACTGCTGTCCTGTCCCATAAAGTATAGGCAGCAATGAAAGCGCCGGTGAGCAGTCCGTAATTGAGACCTTTGATCACAGCTGTATCCTTTCTGATTTTAAAGCCGGTCATGATAATTACGCCGGCAGCGATCAGGAAGATACCTGCAAAAGATATGATGCGGGGTCTTTCTCCGAAAAGCATAATAGCGCCTGCTACGGAGAATAGTGGTCCGGCCCCCCTGGCAACCGGGTATACAACAGAAAGATCTGCTTTGCGGTATCCCACTTGCAGTGCAACGAAATAGAGCAGGTGTAACACAGCGCTGACAAATGCAATTCCCAGCATGCCGAATGCATAAGTAAGGTGTTCTTTATGGAGCTGGAAAATAACTACGGGAAGAAACAATACTGCGGAGAAAAGAGATATCAGCCAGAAAAAGGGCAATCCCCCGTTCACCTGTTTGGTGATAAGATTCCATATGGCGTGTAATAGCGCCGCAACTATAACAAGGATTAACGCGGAGGCTGTCATGGAATTAAGGTATGATTTTTCTATGAATTTATCAGCGTTGACATTTTTAATAAAATAATTTTTTAAGTGAACGAACATTCATTTATATTTGCAATCAATATGAGGGTACTGAACGAAGCAAAGAAAGAAACGGTAAGGGACACTGCCTTACAAATGATTGTGGAAGAAGGTTTTAAGGGGCTGAGCATGCAAAAGCTGGCAAAAGCCGCGGATATATCTCCTGCTACTATTTATATCTATTATAAGGACAGGGAAGACTTGCTGAATCAGTTGTATTTATTTGTTTACAATACATCTAATATGGCTGCACTGAAAGGCTTTTCTGCGGATATGCCTTTCCATGAGGGCATGAAAACTTTATGGCTGAACCGTTTCAATTATTTCACGGCCAATCCTTATCATTCCTTTTTCCTGGAGCAGTTCATCAATTCTCCGTTAATTGCGGCAGCAGCGGAACTGGAAGATCCTACTTACCGTACGCAGATGAAACTATTTTACAGCAATGCGGTAAAGAACGGAGAGGTAAAGAAACTCGATATTGAAATTTACTGGTCAATTGCTTTCGCGCCGCTTTATCAGCTGATTAAGTTTCGTTTGCAGAAAGGCCGGCATCCTGATAAACTCAAAGGAATCACTAAAAACAAAGTTTTACAATGCCTTGAAATGGTATTAAAATCGTTACAACCATGAAACTAAACCATGTTAATTTAAGCGTACAGGATGTGCCTTCCGCACGTTCCTTTTTTGAACAGTACATGCAATTTACCGCTGTTGACAGTAAGCCCAATGATACACTGTCCGTATTAAACGGCACTGACGGGTTTGTATTGGTACTTATGAATGAAAGTCTTAACAGGCAAGGGAATACTACTTATCCTGATGCTTTTCATGTAGGCTTTTTACTGGGCGAAGAGGGGAAGGTGCTTTCTCTGTATGAAGAATTGCAGAAAGGGGGGATTGCGGTAGAAAAAGAGCCGCAAAGAATGAGGAAAACTTTCGGATTTTATTTTTACCTCCAGAATGTTCTGATAGAAATAGCGGCATGAGTAATGCCGCTATTCTTTAATATTCGCCCGGATGCAATTTATGATAAGTAAGATAAGAGATCAGCAGTACTATGAACATGACAACCGGAGCCAGTATCATAGGAGTGAATCCATCTACCGCCGTATTCCCGATAGCCGCAGAGATGAAGTCAATACCGAACGCAACGTATGTCCATTCCTTGAGTCGTTTGGGAAAGAATGGTAATATCAGGATAATACCTCCTATGAATTTAGCAATGCCCAGTTCCCAGTGAAACCACATTGGCAAGCCGAGGTGTTTTGTTCCTTCCAGTGCCATCTGGCTGTTCAGAAAGAAAATACCGGGTATAATAAATACGGCCAGCAGCCCGGTAGTGATCCAGTAAACGATTTTTGTCTTTTTGTTATTCGTCATGATTTATCAGATTTTATTTGATAGAATTCTTACCATACATTTTACATCCGTCTTATTATAATACCACTCAACACATATACCATTGGGATCGATACGGGGATCTGCCAGTAATTCCTGGAATGCTTTTCCAATCGCAGGGATATCGTTCATAAAATTGAAGATATCAATACTTATGTACTCCCCTTTTTGCAGGATAAACCTTTCAAGATTTAATCTTTCTGCTTCGCCAGGTATTAATTCTTCTACAGCAGCTTTATAAATAATAACCTGCTGTTCATTCGGCCTGGAAAGGCCGTAATATTTCCTTTCTGTTGAGAAAGGGAACAACGTGTGCAATTTTTCATGAGCGTCCATTACACCATCAGGAAAAGATGTTGCTGTAACGCACATTACACTGATATCTTCTTTTAAAATATAGTTTTCCATCTCCGTGTATTTACATACGAAATTAAGGGGTATTCTAATGGGAAATGGTGTGTAAATACGACAAATCAAGAGGGTAATTGCGACAAAAAAAGCCCTTACAGCCTGTTGCTGTAAGGGCTTTTATATTACCTGTATATTGTTAATTAAAGGCTGGGCACGTTGAAATGCGTATAGGAAGTAAAGCCTAAAAACGTATTGTCAGAAGTTACACCAAGAGGGTCCTGTAATTCTCTTAAATATTTCAGGTTGCTGGTCTTTAAATGATTATATGCTACTTCTGTACCAGGGAATACTGTGCTTGAGGTAGTACAGTAGTTACATCCGGTGGTACGTGCATAAGCAGCTTTCATAAAATCATAGCCTTTGCTGATCCTGTTGCCGTTGGCAGTCCACAGAGAGCTGTCGCCCTGTATTTTTGCCAGTTCTGCTGCATATGCAACAGCCGTTAAGGAATACTGATAGTGAACACAATCTTCTCTGTCACACAGCTCCGGACAGGTGCCATCTGCTTCGATCACATCGTTCAGATTTGCCAGCAGGAAGTTGTAACCATTCTGGTAAACGGTAGGACTGTTTAAGAAAATCCCAATGGCCATTTTTGCATAACCTGCAGAAACATCCCAGTTATTGTTGTAGTCAGGGACGTTGTTGATATAGTTGTTCTTCACGTTATTGAGGTAATTGGAGAACTGTGCAATATCAGCATCAGACCAACCTGCTCCCACACCATTTACCTTGTAGTAACGGATGATTTCAGCAGCAGCAACAAAACTAGGAGTGGTCCATGAAGCTTCCAATGCCGGCTGATTGGCGTTAGTAGATGAATTTAAAAGTGCATAGTTCTGGAACGTATAGGACCATCCGTTTAAGATACCGATCGCCTGCTGGGCATAGGTAGCGTTACCGGTTTTAGCCCAGCGTAATGCCAGTGCATACACTAACTCTGCATCCTTCCTGATCTGTGATTTAGATGGAGATGATGCCCCATTTGATCCTACTACTACGGTAGCATAAAATGAAGTGGGATAATCATGGCTGTTGATATAATCTAGCACTTTCTGATAGGCTGTCAGGCGGGTTACATCCCCGCCATTGGTTTCGGCAGCTACCTGGTCCAGGCTTGCCTGTGTGTTTAACACACCGGGATGTACGAAGGTCGTAATTGCAGCGGCGCCTGCAGCTGCTACGGACTTGTCTGCCAGGGGAAGTGTTTTCATCTCGGGCTTGGAACAGCCGATCTGAAAGCTGGTTAATAAAAATAAGCTGGCGTAAAGTAGCCGGGAGGAAACTTTAATGTTCATGTTGAGGGATTTGAGTTTTTCGTTAAAGTATTATAGATATACAGGTAATATACAAACGTGGTCAATTATAAAAATATCGTCAATTTAGCAAATATTTTCAGATGTAGGGGGAATTTATTTCCTGCTTAAAATGAATGTTATAACGCTGTCTTAAAACAGCCCGTTTGTACATATGAGATTACAGGTACTGCCTGTGCATAAAGGGGTAATTGAAGAGCAACTGGTAAGCAACAAAGGAACACTATCCTACGCTTATCCTTCGCTAAAAAGCGAAGGATAAGCGTAGGATAGTGTTCCTTTATTGCCGTTTAGAACCTATTCAATTACTGGGTTACAGTAAAGGAAGTCTGGTTCACCTTTTCCAGCCCGCTGATGCCACTGGACTGATAAGTAATTTTATACTTACCGGGAGCCTTTACATCATAAGCCGTTAACAGGTCTATGGTAGCAGTTACACTGTCGCCTGCAGGTACAGCCATATAGGCTTCTGCCGGTGGAGGCATCATCCTCTTGGCCATCACTCCTTTGTATCTGGCTTCGTCCCCTTTACTATCCGCGATGGTAAAGATGGAATTTCTAAAGCCTTCAAAAGGAGTGCTCCATTTACAGAATTTCAATTCTTTTGAAGAGGTGTTATGTACAGTAAATGTTAACATAACCGGGTTGCCGGTTTTTACAGTTCCAGGTACAGAAATGTTGGTAATCAATTCTCCTGCAGTTGTTTTGTGCATAGTTTTACAGGCAGCGAAAGTGAATAACGACAGGCAGGCTGTCGCGATAATAAGCGGTTTCCTCATTTTATAATATTCAATTGTGCCGGAAAATTAAACGAAATATTCTAAATAAGCACCTACGTCCGGGGTAAATTCTTCTGCTGCAATGGTACATGCCTTTAATGTATATATGAAAACGTTTGGCCTTATTCAGCTTTGTCACTACTTTTACACCTATGAAAAGACTAACCATATTTTGTGGTTCAAATCCGGGGGACCATCCTTCTTATCTTCAGGAATGTGAGAAACTGGCTGAACTAATGGTATCAAAAGGTATAGAGCTGGTATATGGTGGTGGGAATGTAGGCCTGATGGGACATATCGCGGACTCCGTATTAAACCGGGGAGGAAAAGTAATTGGTATTATACCGGAAAGACTGGTAGATAAAGAAGTTGCTCATAATGGCCTGACGGAATTGATCGTGGTAAAGACCATGCATGAGAGAAAAGCTAAAATGGCAGAGTTATCTGATGGATTTATCGCCCTGCCGGGTGGGATCGGGACCCTGGAAGAAATCATGGAAGTATTTACCTGGACACAGCTGGGATATCATTCAAAGCCCTGTGCTTTATTAAATGTAAATGGCTTCTACGATTCCCTGAATACGTTCCTGGAACATATGGTGACCAGCAAGTTTTTGAGGAAAGAGAATAAAGACTCCTTACTGATAAGTGATGATGTAAAATACCTGGTAGAACAAATGGGATCCATGAAGATCGTATACCAGGATAAATGGCTTAAAGATAAAATTTAATGCAGATTTCGAAAGCAAGTTTAAAATACCTGGAGTTATTAAAAGATAATAATAACCGGGATTGGTTTAACGATCATAAAGACCTGTTTATCCAGGCGCAGCATAACATAGAAGAATTTGCGGAAGCTTTGTTACAGGAGCTTAATCTGCATGACCTGATCGAAACACCATCAGGTAAAAAGAGCCTGCAACGCATTTACAGGGATACCCGTTTTTCTAATAATAAAACACCTTATAAAATAAACTGGGCCGGTAATTTTACCAGGGCTACCAAACTACGCCGTGGTGGCTATTATTTCCATATAGAACCTGGCAATAGCTTTATTGGTGGTGGATTCTGGGCGCCCAATCCACAAGACCTTAAGCGTATCAGGAATGAAATTGCATTTGATGCCACTCCTTTAAGGAAGATCTTAAAAAGCAAATCGTTCGTGAGTACTTTCGGAGAATTACTGGGAGAGCAGGTAAAGACTGCACCTAAAGGTTTTGACATTAATAATGAAGCGATTGACCTGCTGCGTTATAAGCAGTTTTTAATCATGAAGAAATTTACAGACAAAGAAGTACTGGACCCTTCATTTGTAAAACAGGCATCACAGACCTTTAAAAACATGCGTCCCTTCTTCGATTATATGAGTGATATACTAACCACTGATATAAATGGAATAGCCCTGGAATAAGGCTATTCTTCTTTAGGTGCTTTGGGTATGGCGCGTGTACCACTGTATAATTCATATTCCAGCAGGCGGCAATCTATGGTGCTGGTATAAAATTCTATACGGCGTTTGGCTTTCAGACCTATCTTCTTTGCCAGTTCGAGATTTCCGGTGAATACATATCCAAAGTAACCGCCGCATTTTTGTTTCATAAAGTCTCCGATGCGGCCATAGGTTTCTTCCAGTTCAGTTACTTCTCCCAGGCGTTCTCCATACTCGGGGTTCACATAGAATACACCGGGAACATTGGCGGGTATCTCTGTATCTGCAAAATCACATACAGCAAATCTGATAAGACCAGCCACACCTGCAGCTACAGCATTCTTGCGTGCGTTATCGATGGCTCTTTCACTGTAATCCGTAGCGATAATGCGAAGGCCCGGCACTTCTTTTATCTGTTGTTCCAGCTTTGCATCTTCCTCTATATATACTTTTTCATCGTATCCTTTCAGGTGCATGAAAGCGTAGTTCGTCCTGAAGAGGCCCGGACTGCGATTAGTAGCGATCATAGCGGCTTCAATAGCGACTGTTCCTGAGCCACACATCGGGTTCACGAACGGGCTTTTTCTATCCCAGCGGGAGGCATAGATAGTAGCAGCCGCCAATGATTCCAGCATAGGCGCCTGGCCGGGTATTTTGCGGTATCCGTGGCGTGCGAGGGAATCTCCTGATGTATCTATAAAAATTTCAGCATGCTCATTTTTCCAGAACAGGTTAATCACTGCGCCGGTTAAGGCAGCGCCGGTAGATGGACGTGTGCCGGTCTTATCTCTCATTCTGTCTATCACCGCATCTTTTACGCGCAGGTTGGCAAACATGCTGTTATTGATGCTTTCATTGCTGACATTGCTGGTAATGGAGAAATAGCCGGTCTCAGGCAATATATCCTCCCATGGATAGGTGCACAGATTGTTATATACATCGTCTGCGTTAATGGCCTCGAATGCTTTAAGGCTATATAGTACCTGGCTGGCACAGCGCAGGTTCAGGTTCAGCTTAATACACTCGTTTACCGTAGCTTTCAGCTTTACACCGGTTACAAACGTTTCTTCAACATTAAATCCAAGATCCTTTACTTCCTGCTCCAGGTAAGGCATCATACGCTTGTGACAGGTAATGGTAACGGTCCCTGTGGTGGTATATATACTCATGAGGCGCAAATATAAAGGCTTTTCTCCAATACACAGCCTGTGGGCAGTACACCTATTTAAACTTTTCCGCATATTCCTGTATAAATGCCTCCACTGTTCTTGCCGGTTTCTGTAATATATCAGGTACGTCATTACTCACAAAGGCAGCTTTATAATTACGCTGATCTTCTGCATAAGATAAAAGTGTTTCGATAGCCCAGGCAGGCATCCCTCTTTGTTCCATTTGCTGTTTGGCTGTTGCTGTTGAAATTGGCACATAACTTACCTGTTCACCAATTACTTTGCTTATCATTTCCGCTAACTGATTATAGTTGACAGCTTCGCCGCCGGTCAATAAATAAGCATGACAAGCATGCTTATCCGGTTCATTCAATATTTTAAAGGCTGATTCTGCAATATCCCGGAGATCTATATAGGCCCTTTTACCGTCGCCGGTGGCCTCGTATATTTTACGCTGCGATTTTACAGTATTGGCTAAGCCCAATAACCAGTTCTGCATAAAACCGGTAGGCCGCAATACGGTCCCCGTAACGCCTGACGCTACCAGGTATTCTTCTATCTGACCATGTGATTTAGCAATGAACAAAGGAGACTGAGAGTTGGCCATAGCCGAGGATACTTTGACGATATGACTGACACCTTCTTCGATAGCAACATCAATCACATTACATTGTTCCTGCACTACATTTTCACTGCCACCTGATATAAGAAAAACGGCTTTACTATTAACCATAGCAGGATTCAGGGTGTATTTGTCTTTCATATCAGCCTCCATCCATTCAACAAAGGGCAGATCTATAGCTTTATTCTTATTACGTGTTACGGCAATAGCCCGTATTTGCGCTGCTGACAATAGCTGGATTAATTCACTCCCAATTTTTCCTGTGGCACCAAATACGGTGATATACTGCTTGTTTTTCATATTAATAATTTAATTTTGATGTCACAAAGTTAGATAACCCGAAAAATAACAGTCAACGCAAAAGGAAATCTAATCAACGTAAAAGGAAGTATATGAACAACCTCATTCAACGTCCGCTTTCCGAACAAAAACATGCTGTTAAGGATGAAACCGGCTATCACATGGAGATGGATAGGCTATCTTTTAACCAGATCGACCTGAAATGGGCCAGCTATATCAATCCACTCGGGAAAACCATCACTTTTCGCCCGGAACAATCTACCATTGTTTCACATTTCCGGATACAGGATGCGAACGGAACGGCAACTGAAAAGGGGCAAAAGCTCAATGAAAAGCAATTTGTAGTGTATCGCGAAACAGCTAAACCGTATGACTTGTATATACCATCCACACAAGCTCGGACGCGTTCCTTTTTTGAACTGGTTATATCGGACAACTTTTTTGATCAGATATTCACAGAAGAAAGCAGATTTTTAACCCGTTTTCGTGATAACTCCCCTATAGAAACACCAGCCTTCGACTTTACAGCCCAGATAGTACCTGCCATGTATAGTATCATAAACGAGATGAGAAAGTCGCCTTACAGCGGCTACCTGAAAGGGGTTTATCTGGAAGCAAAAGCGATCGAGCTCTTTTTACTGCAGGTTAAACAGCTCGATCAGCAGACTGCTATTAAACAATCCACACTAAAACCGGCAGACATCGAACGCCTGCATGCAGTAAAAGAGCATATCGACTTATATTATGATCAGCCCTGCTCTATTACAGGATTAGCCAGAATGACCGGCATCAACCAGATGAAATTGAAAAACGGGTTTAAAGAACTGTTCCAGACCACGGTATTTGGTTACCTGAACGATGTTCGTATGCAGGAAGCCAGAAGATTATTGCTGGATGAAAAACTGTATGTTAACGAAGTAGCTGACAGGATCGGCTATAAGCATGCCCATCATTTTACCATTGCTTTCAGGAAAAAGTTTGGTACGTTGCCGGGAAGTTTAAAAAAATAAAAAAAACCGTACGGGAGTGGTTATGACAGCGTAGATTGATGTTATTGCTCAATAACATCCGGCAAGAAGATCCACTATCCTATTGCACATGTAAAAGCGTTTGTGCAATAGTTAATCCTGATGATGTAGCCTTTATTTTTATCTCCCCCTTTTCTCCTTTTCTTGTGCGAACTATCACCACTGCAAGCCCATTGAATGCTTTTCTTTCTTTTGAAGAAAAAGATCCCAGATCAGCGGAATCACCATTATCAGTGGCAATAATTTCACCGGGCCCTGATATCTCGAAAGAGATACGGTTATCAGCCCGTGGAACCAGTAGCCCCTTATTATCGAGTATACGCACCGTAACAAAAGAGAGATCATTACCATCTGATGTTATATTTGTACGGTCCGGGATAAGCTGTAATTGTACTGCCTCTCCGGCCGTCCTTACAGTATCGCTGGCCCATGCTGTGCCGTTTTTGTATGTTACCACCCTGAGTACACCTGGTTTATAAACAACGCTGTCCCAGCGGAAACGATATTCATACAGGCCCTTCTTTTTCCTGCCTAAAGAAACATCATTTAAGAATAATTCGGCTTCATCTCCGGATGTAAAAACGTGTACGGGTGTAATCTTTCCCACGCGCTCCGGCCATGTCCAGTGCGGCAGGATATGCGCCATCTTGTATTCAGGGCGCCATCTTGACTGATATAAATAAAAGCGGTCTTTTTTGAATCCCGCTAAATCAATAATACCTGAATAAGAACTGCGTGCGGAATAGTAAGGAGTAGGTTCTCCGAGATAATCAAAACCAGACCAGACAAACTCGCCTGCTACATAAGGGTATTGATCCTGGGAAGCAAAAACCTTGTCGGGGGAAGCGCCAAATGCAGCCGTATAAAGCTCGTAAGCGCTTACCTGTTGTTGTGCAGAATCCCCCCCAATGCCTTCACTAACGGGCGCACTTATTCCATCGGATACAGGGGACAGGTAGGTGCCCCGGGTACTTAATGCGGATGCCGTTTCACTGCTGACGATCAGCTTGTCCGGAAATCCCTTTTGAAATGCAGGATAAAGAGGCGGCGTCCTTATACCCTTCAGGTGCTGATATGCAGGTGCATCCCTTATTCCTTCCCCCTGGTAATTCAGGCTTAATATATCCATTACCCGGGGGAAAGGCATATCCGGTTTGGCATAGTTCATGGATGCAGTAGCAGGTCTTGTACTGTCTTCCTCCCTTACAATGTTATACAGCTTTTTTGCAATTACGGCTCCTTCTCCGGCAGTATACTGCTCCCCTACCTCATTTCCAAAACTCCAGGTTATGATGGAAGGATGATTTCTGTCTCTTCTTATGAAAGCCCTTGTATCAGGCTCATACCAATCGGGGAAGATCAGGTGAAAATCCAGGGGTGTTTTTTTCCTTTCCCAGCTATCAAATATTTCATCAATGACAAGGAATCCCATACGGTCTGTCAAATCAAGTAATTCCGGAGCCGGCGGGTTATGTGCCAGCCGGATGGCATTACACCCCATTTCACGCAATATTTCCAGTTGTCTTTCTGCCGCCCTGGCATTAAATGCAGCGCCTAATGCCCCTAAATCGTGATGCTGGTTAACACCCTGAACCCTTACAGGTTCACCATTCACTAATAGCCCTTTTAGCGCCTCAAATTTCAATGAACGGATGCCGAAGCAGGTATGATACTCATCTGCCGGTTTTCCGCCTGAATAGACCCTTGTAACTGCTATATAAAGGTTTGGCTTTTGAGTGGGTGGTGGTCCCCACAACAATGGATGTTGCAATGTAACTGCATTCTCTGCCTTGTATGTTCCACCTGCTTTGACAGTTGCAACAGATACAGGGAGGGTGGCGACCTTTTCGTTTGTATTCTCCGTGTAGATCTCCGTAACAATTTCTATATGCTGATCAGTGCCTGATCTATTTTCGATCCGGGCAACAACGTTAATGGTTGCGGATGAAGCACAGACATTCCCGGTGGTAATGAAAGTGCCCCACTGAGCCACATGTACCGGTTGTACTTTCGTTAGCCATACATTGCGGTAAATGCCGGCGCCAGGATACCAGCGTGATGAATTAGGCGGGTTATCCAGTCTTACAGCCAGTTGATTGTTTCCTCCGGGTTTTACATAGGGTGTAAGGTCAAGGCGAAAGGAATTATAGCCATATGGCCACCCTCCTACCAAGCTGCCATTCAGCCATACCATGGCATATGACATTGCGCCATCTATATCGAGGTAAATAAACTTTCCCTTATCTGTAACAGGGATATCCAGCTTCTTCCTATACCAGGCCACTCCCTGAACAGGAAGCCTTCCCATCCCTCCACCCACAACAGCATTCTCCCCTTTATAAAAGGGACCTTTGATGGCCCAGTCATGCGGCAGGTTTACAGACGCCCATGCCGTATCATTGAAGTTGTTTTGTACAAATGGGAAGTCTGCTCCCGGAGTACCTGGGGGACGCCGGTGTTGTTTAGTGGTGTCTGTAATGAAATCATTCGCAGAAGGCAGGACCCAGTTTTTTAATACCTTATGTGAAGCATTCCGTATTACTGATTCAGTAGGCTTTGTATCCGCTACTACATTATCATTACGATCAGTAACTTCGGGCCTCACATCATACATCAACTTATCAGGGGCCGTATCATACCGGTAAAATTTCCAGCCTTCATTAATACTGATACGTTCTCTGCCTGATACTTTATTTTTCGGATTCACAATTGAACCTGAACTTTTACAACCGCCCACAATTACTGAACTGAGTAAAATAAGATAAAAATATCTGTGGAACTTAAACGTTTGCAGCTGTAAATCAACAGGCATGTATCTCAGATTTATCAACGTGAAAATGAATGTACAATTAAAGTATACTGTCGTTTATCAGGGCTCCTAACGGAGCCTATTATGTTTTGTCATATAATTAGTTATAACCAGGGTTTTGTTCAAGTACTGCACCTCTGTTTCTTTCAATCTCACCCTGGGGAATAGCCCAAAGATTAAAATTCGGCTGCATGTTTACTCCATAAAAAGGATTGCACTTCACCACTCTGTCATATAACTTGCCTAAACGCATCAACGTCAGCATTCTTTTCTCTTCTACGCCAAATTCCCTTAATCTTTCATCAAGGATATAATCAATTGTAACATTTCCGGCCAAAACAGGGGAAGCATTCGCCCGTGAACGGACTGCATTTATATCCAGGGCAGCAGATCCGGTGTTTCCCAGGCCCAGGTATGCTTCCGCCCTCAGTAAATAGGTTTCTGCAAGCCTGAACATATACTGGTCTGCATATGTGCCACCTGCTGTTGCCTTTAACTCATATTTCTTAATCGGGTCAGAAGATCCCGGATTCACGTAAAGGGAAGTGGGATGATTGAATGGTGTTGTTGCTTTTGACTGATAAGGATAAAAGACCCTTGAAGGAAAGCTTATATTAGCTCCTGCAGGAGGGTTTTTAGTAGAAATCACCTGTCCGAAAAACGGGCTGGCAGGATTTGTAGCAACCACCTCTCTCACGAAATTATGATTGGCATTCCTGATATCATTGTTGAAATCACTTTGCCATACTGTGTCTGAAAAGTATCGTGAAGGTTCCAGAAAGCCAACACCTCTGCCACCTGTATAATCTCCGATGGGCCATTGAAATAAGGCCACTCCGTTCACCTTCATATCGCGGTAAAGCGGCACATGCACCCTTTCCAGCAGGAAATTCCCGGCCATGGCAGTTGACACGGCCGACCCGCCCTGCACATCTGTTTCAAGCTGAATGACCCAGATCGCTTCCGTGTTACCGGCTGTTTTCCTGTTTTGATTCTTTGTCTGAAACAGGTCCCAGTATACATCACCCGGTGTAACGGTGGAGCGCGACCCAAACCTGCTCTTCATCAAATCGGTTGCGGCATCATCGATCACCACTGTTGCAGCATTCACTGCATTCTGGAATTGTCCGTCTGCAATATATACTTCCGCCAGCAGATGCTGGGCAGCAAGGTTTGATACTTCTCCATCGTTAACAGCTGTAATTCCGGGCAGATTGGTTGCTGAGAATTTCAGGTCCTCTATTACCTGCGTTAAAACCTCTTTTTTAGTAGCCCTTACGAAATCTGTTTTTTCACCGATGATCTCATTTAGTACCAGCGGAACCCCACCATACAGGTAGGCAAGTGTGCGATAACCGAAAGCCCTGAAAAACCGTGCTTTTGCTTCAAACATCACTTTGTCTGCATCCGAAAGTTGAGAAGCAGGGATACGACTGATAACAGTATTTGCTTCTGCTATAATTTTATATAGTTGCGCCCAGTGATTATTGGTAAGCGTGCCATTAGGGCCAAATTCAGCCGACAGATTAGGGTTACTGCCTACAGCAACTTCCACTGCCAGATCTGTTCTGTAGAGATATTGCATAGGTTGCCAGTCGCTCGATGTAAAGAATTCAGCTCTTACCAATCCATATAAATCATTAATTGATGCATTAAAATCGCTGGTTGTTTTGAAAGCGTTTGAGGTGCTAAGGAATGATAACGCCTGTTCATCAAGGAAATTATTTTTGCAGGAAATCCCAAACGAACAAAGTACTGACATGAGTACGATCCTGTACAATGTTTTCATATCGAAAAATTTAAAACGTTCTTTTTAATAAGTGATGTTTAACCCTACCGTGAAACCTCTTAAAACAGGTCTTCCGCCTATTACCAACCCTAAAGGAGTGCCATCAGCGGCATTCGCTTCTGGGTCCCAGCCTTCCCAGTTGGTCCAGGTATACAGGTTCTTTCCACTTACATACAGGTTGATCGCCTGTGCTTTAAATCTCCTGAGCAGACTGGCGGCCAGGTTATAGGAAACAGAAACATCCTGCAACCTTACAAAGCTTCTGTCCTGGTACATATTAGGCTCTATTTTAGCACGTGACCCAGAAATATTCCTGGGATATTTACCGGTTGGATTCCTGGGCGACCAGAAATCTATTCCCTGCAGGTTATTTACCCTTATGCTATTGTCTTCACGGAAAAAAGAAGGGTTATTATTTCCGAGAAATCCATTACTGCCACCCTGTACTGAATTCAGGAATATACTTACAGCAAATGCTTTGTAGGAAAAATTCTGGTATAGGCTCATCCGGTATGCAGGTTCCTGTTTGCCCAGAAAAACCCTGTCTGCCTGTTGCGTAATATCATTATCCTTATTCTGGTCTACTATTCTCAGGGAGCCTACCGGGAAACCGGGAATTCTTGTATCGTTGAGCTGGTAAATACCGTCTAATTTATAATCATAGATCGCATTGATAGACTTCCCTATAAATAAGCCACTTGATACCAGGTCATCTTCTTTTCCATCTTTATTGGCATCCACACCGGTCAGGGAAATGATCGTGTTCTTGTTGGTTGAAAAATTGAATGTTGCAGACCATTTAAAATCTTTTGTATCCATTACGTTATAGGTTAACGCAGCTTCAAAACCGGTATTACGGATCTGGCCAAGGTTGGTGGTTATGCTGCTAAAACCTGTAGCAGCAGGTATGGCCACACTATAGAGCAGATCATAGGTATTATTCCTGTAATAGTCCAGGGAACCGCTTAGCCTGTTATGGAAGATGGAAAAATCAGTTCCAATGTTCAGTCCTTTGGTACGTTCCCATTTCAGATTATCGTTACCTAATGAAGTTACCTGCTGACCGAAAGCGGTGGTACCGCCATCCCCAAATACGTATGCAGCATTGCTTGTAACACGCGCTATAGAAGTATAGCGGGATGTCTGGTTGCCGTTCACACCATATCCTGCCCGTAGTTTCAGGGAATTAACCACGGTGAACCTTTTCATAAACTCTTCTTCCGATACTATCCAACCAAGCGCCAGTACCGGGAAAGTAGCATACTTATAATTCTTGGCAAAACCGGAGAATCCATCACGGCGAAGAGTAGCGGTTAGCAGGTATCTGTCATTGAACTTATAGTTCACACGGACCATCTGGTACGCCAGAGACTCTTTCCATGCATTAGACCGCGCAAACTGATTAGCGCCCTGCCCCAGGTTATTATAGCTGAGCGTAAGCCGTGGAAAGCCTGTAGCCTCGGAAAAAGTGCTGTCTGCTTTTCTTTCAATTGCGCCATACAATAGTGTAGCGGTGATATCGTGCTTACCAATTTTTTTGGTATAAGTAAGAATATTATCAAAAGTGTAATCGTAATAATCATGGATATTTTTGTAGGCCCTGCCAGTTTGACCAGCATCATAAATACTGGAATAGAAGTGTTTCGATTGCTGGTAATTATTACCAAAATTCATGTGGTAATTAAGTCCTTTTACAAAGGGTACATTTATATCAGTGTAAATATTTGCAAAGTAATAGTTGTTCCTATCGTAGTCGTCTACATAATAGGTAGTAAATGGATTAGGTTCCAATGTATTCATAGGGAACGGTATCAGTTTACCGGTATTATCATAGGGAACAATCAGGGGCGTCATGCGCTGAATGCTGCCAAAAGAAGGTTCTGCCCCATCCTGGTTTACAAATGCCCCGGAAGAGATAAGCCCCACTTTCCACCAACTGAGGGGCATTGTTTCTATATTAGCGCGTATAGATTTTCTTTTAAATTTATCATTTATGATAAACCCTTTCTGATCAACAAAACCGCCTGATAATAAATAGGTAACCTTATCCCCGCCACCGGAAATACTCAGGTTGTTCTCAACGATAGCGCCGGTGTTTGTGCCTTTATCAAACCAGTTATAGTTATTGGGAAGCAGATGTCCCTGACCATCCAGGATACTGTTATCCGCCACAGATTCAATTTTGAAGGCAGGGTTAGGTTCTGTATAATCCGGAGCGAGATAAGCCTTGTCATAAAAAGCCTCTTTTAAATAAGCCAGGTAGCCATCCCTCTCGTACGGTTTTAATTTTCCGATAGTGGGATGTTGGGTGGTATACGCAGAAGAGAATGCGATCCTTGGCTTTTCATTGAGGTGGCCTTTCCTGGAAGTAATAATAATGACCCCGTTAGCTGCCTGCGCACCATAAACAGCGGTGGAACTGGCATCTTTCAGTACATCAATACTTGCGATATCATTCGGGTTGATGGAAGAGAGTGAACCGATATACTGCACACCATCCAGAATGATCAGTACATTCTGATTACCATTCAATGTTACGCGGCCTCTGATGGAAATCGGCGGTGTAGCGCCGGCAGAAGTAGAGATACCTACATTCAGTCCGGGTACTGTTCCCTGCAGGAACTGGCCGATATTTGTATTCGGGGCCTGACGCAGAGATTCGAGGTTCACACTAGCCACAGCGCCGGTAAGGTCTTTCTTCTTTTGTGTACCATATCCTACCACTACTATCTCTCCCATATCTGTAGCAGAAGAAGTTAGTGTAATACTTATGTCTGTGTTATTCCCTACAGTAATTTCTGAGCTGGCATAACCTATACTTGAAATAACAAGAACAGCCCCTTTGGGCGCAACGATAGAGAATTCCCCGCTATTGTTTGTAGTACTTCCTTTATTAGTGCCTTTTATCACAACGGAGGCGCCGATAACCGGTTCGCCTGTATCTGTAGCAACCCGGCCCCGGATAGTCTTATCCTGGGCGGATAAAGAGATTGGGCTGGTCAACAGACAAGCTGCAAAAAGAATAAGTGTCAAAGACTCACTTATTAGTAGCCGGACAATATTCCCTTTACTTTTAAGTTTTTCAGTTTTTTTCATAACTAATGTGGCTTTTTAAATACGCTGGAATAATAGAAATAGTGGATCAGTCAAGTTTTTTCATAACAGTGTTTTACTCAATATTCAATTGGCAGCAATCGTGGAGATCCGTATTATGAAAACGAATATAGGGAAAAAAGAGAAAGACGCAACCGATTGCGTAATTATATCTGAAAAAAGTTCGTTTCTTTGATAAATAAGCCTGAAACAATATGCCTGAAGAACGGGAAGTAACCATATATGATATAGCGAAGCACCTGAATCTGTCGGCAGCCACTGTTAGCAGAGGGCTGAATGATAATCCCATGATCAGCAAGAGCACCAGGAAAAGGATTGCTGATGCTGCAAAGTCACTTGGTTATCAGTCAAATACATTTGCCAGCAGCCTGAGAAGCAAGCAGACCCATACGCTTGGTGTACTGGTACCCCGGCTTAACAGCCATTTTATGTCCTCTGTACTGGCTGGTATGGAAAATGTGGCCAACAGGCATGGTTACAATCTTATTATTGCGCAATCGCTTGAAGACGTAGAGAAGGAAAAGCTCAATGCTGCCACGATGTTTAATAAAAGAGTAGACGGCCTTTTGATCTCTCTTTCTTATAATACACAGGAAATCACCCATTTAGATCCATTTTTCCAGCGGAAGATCCCCGTTGTGTTTTTCGACCGTGTTCACACCCATAATGAAAGCACCTCCATCGTTATAAATAATTACAGTGCGGCCTATGCCGTTACCAAACACCTGATAGAACAGGGTTGTAAAAGGATCATGCACCTGGGAGGGAATGTACTGAGGAATGTTTACCAGGAGCGGCTCAATGGCTATAAGCAAGCTCTCAGGGACAATAACCTGCCCTTTATTGAGCAATTCCATTTAACCAGTACGCTTTCGGAACAGGACGGGACAGATGCTGCCAGGTATATACTGGGTTTACCCCCAGAAGAACGTCCTGATGCCGTATTTGCGGCTAATGATGCGGCAGCGGTATACTGTATGCTTACCCTTAAAGCGGAAGGACTCAGGATCCCTGAAGATGTAGCCTTTGCCGGCTTTAATAATGACCCTGTCAGCAGGGTTATAGAGCCAAACCTTACCACCATTGACTATCCGGGCGATATTATAGGCAATACGGCTGCTACCAATATCATTAATCATCTTAAAGGTGTCAGCAATCTATATACTACCAATTCCATTACTTTACGCGCTGATTTAGTTATCAGGGCCTCCTCCCTGAAAAAATTATAAAGATTGATTTTTTTTACGATCTTAGCAACCGATTGCATGTACAAGTAAACTATTTTACATGCCTGGAGCTATATAACAAATAACACGTTATGATTTTACACTTTCATAGTGGCAGAAACCTCTGCCGTTAGTACAGCATACTCACTAAACTGACTTAGATAAAGATGATAGCAACGAAAAGAAAACTAGCAATTGTTACAGGTGGCGGATCCGGCCTTGGCTTTGCCATTGCTGAAAAATTTGTACAACAGGGCATTCAGGTCATCATTGCTGGAAGAAACAGGGAAAGGCTGGACAGTGCACAAGAAAAGCTGGGCGACTTATGCCATGCTATCCGTTGTGATATAACGGATCTCTCATCCATTCCTGTTTTTGTTCAGGATATAATTGAGCGTTATGGTCAGATCGATATACTGGTGAACAATGCAGGCGTGAATATGAAAAAGGAATTTACGGAAGTAACTGATGAAGAGTTCCAAAGTATCATCCTCACGAATCTTACTTCTGTATTCTCGATGAGCCGTGAAGTAGCAAAAAATATGTTGCGGTGTCAGTCGGGGTGCATTATCAATATCAGCTCCATGGCTGCCCAGTATGGAATACCTAAGGTGATCGCCTATTCTGCCAGTAAAACGGCCATTGAAGGCATGACCAGGGCCATGGCAGTTGAACTGTCTGCCCAAGGTATACGGGTAAACGCGATTGCACCAGGATTTATCTATTCCGAAATGACCGCGAAAGCATTGGATGACGATCCGGAAAGAAAAGCGAAAGTATTAGGACGAACCCCTATGGGAATTATGGGGCAACCTGCTGATATCGGCGAGGCTGCCTATTTCCTTTCCAGCGATGCTGCTAAATTCATTACCGGTATTGTACTACCTGTGGATGGTGGAAACAGTATTGGTTTTTAAAACCCATCAATACATGAAACGATTCATATCTTTCTTAACAGTTAGCCTGCTGGCCATTTGCGCTCATGCACAATCAATCATTACTGATAAAGCATCCAATGAGACATTTCCCCTTGCAGGAGCAGTGATCTGCGTGGATCCGGACGACTATGAACTGGTGCTGCAATCGGCCCTCTGCCTGCAGAAAGATATTGAAATGGTTACCGGAATGAAGCTCCCCATTACGGCATCGATACCACAAAAAACGGCTATTATAATTGGTTCTTCCCAAAGATCATCGCTTGTTAAACCTGCTGCTTCATTAAAAAACAAATGGGAAGGCTACCTTATAAAAAGCTCCCGAAACAAGCTGATTATAACCGGAAGCGACAGAAGAGGAACGGCTTACGGTGTATTTGAGATATCCAGGCAATTAGGCGTATCACCCTGGTACTGGTGGGCAGATGTGCCTGTAAAAAAGAAGGACAATGTATTCGTTCAAAAAAATGTATCGGTGGGCGATGCTCCCAAAGTAAAATACCGGGGAATTTTCATTAATGATGAAGCTCCTGCATTATCCGGCTGGAGTAAAGAAAAGTTTGGCGGCTTTAATCATCAGTTTTATGAAAAGGTCTTTGAGCTTATCTTAAGATTGAAAGGAAATTACCTATGGCCGGCCATGTGGGGAAATGCCTTCTATGATGATGACTCGTTGAATATAAAAATGGCAGATAAATATGGGATAGTGATCGGTACTTCCCATCATGAACCCCTCATGAAAGCACATGATGAGTGGAGAAGATATGGAAGTGGAAAATGGAACTACGATAGCAATGAAGTAAAACTGAAAGCATTCTGGCGGAGTGGCATGCAAAGAGCTACTAATGAAAAAATAGTAACGGTGGGTATGCGGGGGGATGGCGATGGCCCTATGTCCAGAGAGACAGCTACCACCTTACTGGAAAAAATAGTGCGTGATCAAAGGACGATCATTGCTGAGGTAACCGGTAAACCTGCAAGCGAAACGCCTCAGCTCTGGGCCTTATATAAAGAAGTACAGGATTATTACGACAAAGGCATGAGGGTACCGGATGACGTAACCCTATTGCTTTGTGATGATAACTGGGGGAATATCAGAAAATTGCCCGATATCCATGAAAAGCCGAGACAAGGTGGCTACGGCATTTATTATCATTTTGATTATGTTGGTGACCCACGGAATTATAAATGGCTGAACACAAATCCCTTACCTCGCGTCTGGGAACAAATGCATCTGGCCTGGGAATATAACGTGAGACAAATATGGATCGTAAATGTAGGAGACATTAAACCCATGGAGTTCCCTGTTTCATTTTTCCTTGATTATGCCTGGGACCCGGATAAGATCGGCATAAATGACCTGCAAAGTTACACTGAGCAATGGGCAGGTGAACAGTTCGGTAAACAGTATGCAAAAGATATTGCAGACATATTGAGCAAATATGCGAAGTACAATGCCAGGAGAAAACCCGAATTGCTGGATGCTGATACTTATAGCCTTGTTAGCAACGAATGGCAAACTGTTGTGAACGATTATAACGACCTGCTTAAAAAAGCGGAAAGGACAGAAAATGCCTTGCCAGCGGAATACAAAGATGCCTATTTCCAGCTTGTACTGCATCCCGTAAAGGCATGTGCCAATCTGAATGAATTGTATTATAATGTGGCATTAAATAAAAACGCTTACGCCAACAAATGGAAAGAAGCAAATGCATATGCAGACAAGGTAAAGGAATTGTATGCCAATGACTCTTTAATTACCGGTCAATATCACCGGCTGAATAATGGTAAATGGAATCATATGATGAGCCAGACCCACATCGGCTACACCTACTGGCAACAGCCGGAACACCAGAAAATGCCTGAGGTATTTTATATAAATCCCGATTCAGCTATCTCACAGAAAGTACCAGGGACCCCTGATTTAATGAGGGCTGCAGTTCCCGCAGGTATAACGGGAAATGTATTTTTACAGATAGAAAAAAGCGGGATCTCTATTGCAGCCGATCACTATACCAAAGCGATTAACACCGATAAAATAAAATGGCAGATACTGCCAGATCTCGGCAGGACCGGCTCCGCCATCAGCACTTTCCCGGTCACAGCGGCAGAGCAGAGACCTGTAAATGCTCCTTACCTGGAATATGAGATCTACACCTATAGTAAAGGTGATTTTTCCATTAATACCTACCACTCTCCTACCCTCAACTTTCAACATACGGAAGAAGGTTTACAATATGCCATTTCGGTGGACGATGAAAAACCTCAGATCATCAGTATCAATAAGGAGTATAAAGTTACCAGTACCTGGAATAAATGGGTGGCACAAAATATCATTATCAAATCAAGCAGACACAGAATTGATAAGCCCGGGAAGCATGTTGTAAAATACTGGATGGTAAGTCCGGGTGTTATTCTGCAGAAACTGGTATTGGATTTTGGAGATACCGGGCAAAGCTTTCTTGGTCCACCTGAAACCAGGTATGTAACTGATCAAAAATGATTATATGCGCTATCGTATCATTTGCTATGCCACCTTGTTATTGATAAGCAGCACTTCCAATGCAGTGCTACAACAATTGCCATCACTGAAAACGGTTTTCAGGAATGATTTTGCTATCGGTACGGCATTGAATGCTGCGCAGATAGAAGACAAGGACCCCAAAGCTACTATGCTGGTGCGCCAGCAGTTCAATATGGCTACTCCGGAAAATATCATGAAGGCAGCAATCATTCATCCGGAATGGGACAGGTACAATTTTGAGCCTGCTGACAGGCTAATCGAATACGGCAGGAAAAATGATCTTAAGATCAACGGACATACCTTGATCTGGCATAGCCAGTTACCCCCATTTGTTCACCATATCCAAAGTGTGGATTCATTTAAACAGTTCTTCTCTGATCATATCAGGACTATTGCCGGCCGTTACAGTGGAAAGGTTTTTTCATGGGACGTGGTGAATGAAGCGTTGAATGAAGACGGCACTATGCGCAAATCCATTTTCCTGGATAAACTAGGCAGCGATTATGTTACGGAAGCATTCAGACTGGCACAGGCCGCATCGCCCAATACCGATCTTTACTACAATGATTATAACAATGAGCTACCAGCTAAACGTGCAGGCTGCATTGCATTAATCAAAAAGATACAGGCAGCCGGTGTACGTATTGATGGCGTAGGAATACAAGGCCACTGGCATGCAGGCAAGGTGCCGCTGAAAGATATCGAAGAAAGTATACTGCAATATGCAGCGCTGGGCCTGAAGGTAATGATCACTGAACTGGATATAGAAGTATTGCCCCGCAACTTTCAGGGCGCAGATGTGAGCCAGTCTGTAAAAGGCAGTCCCTCGCTGAACCCTTATGCCAACGGTCTGCCCGATAATGTACAACAGCAACTGTGCAGGGATTACGAAGCATTGTTCCGGCTTTTTTTAAAACACAAAGATGTAATAGCAAGAGTAACCTTCTGGGGAGTGAATGACGGCCAAAGCTGGCTGAATAACTGGCCGGTAAGGGGCAGAACAAATTATCCGCTGTTATTCGACAGGGACTTTAACCCTAAACCCGCCTTCTACAAAGTAATAGCCACAAAAAAATTGTTGATACATTAATTCCCCCTACATTTTTCTATACCGGCATTTTAAAAGTTAATGCCGTTAGTTAAACACCCTTATATGAAAAGACTATTTATCATACCCTTATTCCTGTTATCCCTGTTCAATGGATTTGCGCAGGTAAAACTACCCAGGCTTATAAGGGATAGTATGATCCTTCAGCGGGATGAAAAAATAAAACTGTGGGGATGGGCATCTGTCAATGAACGGGTACAGGTCCGCTTTAACGGTAAAGTATATAAAACGAAAGCAGATGCCGGTGGCAACTGGATGGTGTACTTACCACCCACTAAAGCAGGTGGCCCCTATAGCATGGATATTATAGCGGTCAATAAAATTACCCTGCATGAAATATTGTTTGGCGACGTATGGTTTTGCAGCGGTCAATCGAACATGGTGCATCAGATGGATATTCATGATGTCAGGTATGAACGCGATATTGCTGAAGCCAATTACCCGGAGATCAGGCAATTCTGGATACCCACGCTTACAAGCTTTACAGGCCCTCAGGCAGATATACCCACCGGATACTGGAAGCCTGCCGTTGGTGAAGAGGTGAGGCCGTTTTCGGCAGTCGCATACTTTTTCGCAAAGAAGATCCATGAAAAATATAAAGTACCGGTAGGTATCATCAATGCCAGTGTAGGCGGCACACCTATTGAAGCATGGATGAGCGAGGATGGTCTGAAAGATTTTCCGGCACAGACAGCCACCTGTGAAAAAAATAAGGACACCGCTTATATCAATAGTTTTAACCGGAAGCCTGTATCAGCTACCGTTACCCCCGATGCAGGACTGACGAATACACCTGCATGGTATGAACCGGCGCTTATTCCCAAAGGATGGCGGAACATTCATATTCCCGGTTACTGGGAAGACCAGGGCATTCAGGATTTGAACGGAGTGGTCTGGTATCGCAGGGAGATAGAGATACCGGCCTCCATGGCCGGTAAACCCGCCAAAGTTTTCCTGGGAAGAATTGTGGATGCGGACGAACTTTACATTAACGGCAAACGGGTGGGCAGTACAGGTTATCAGTATCCTCAACGCAGGTATCATGTACCTGCGGATGTATTGAAAGCCGGCAGGAATGTATTTGTTGTGCGTGTTACCAATACCAGTGGCAAAGGAGGCTTTGTACCAGATAAACCCTATTGTATTTTTTCAGGCGCAGATACAGTTGATTTAAAAGGTGACTGGCAATATAAAGTAGGCGCTGTTTTTCCGCAGGCCGCAGGTACAGACTTTGTAAACATTCATCCGCAAAATCAACCTGCCACGTTGTACAATGCAATGGTAGCCCCCGAAATCAACTATGCAATAAAAGGATTTTGCTGGTATCAGGGAGAGAGTAATGCTGGCCAGCCAAAGGAGTATCAAAAGTTATTACCAGCCCTGATCAGTGACTGGCGGGAAAAATGGAACCTGGGGGTTCTCCCCTTTCTGTATGTGCAGTTACCAGGGTTCATGGATTACAATTATTTGCCGGCGGAAAGTAACTGGGCCATATTGAGAGAATCACAACTTAAATCGTTATCTGTCCCTAATACAGCTATGGCGGTAGTTATTGATCTTGGCGAGTGGAATGACATTCATCCTGACAATAAAAAAGACGTTGGCGAACGCCTGGCCCTTGCTGCCATGAAATCAGCCTATAAAGAAAATATTACGTACAGTGGACCTCTTTATGCATCATCCGTCATTCAGGGGAATAAAATCATTATCAGCTTTACCAATACCGGTGGAGGATTAATAGCTATAGACGGGGATACGCTATCAGCATTCGCGATTGCAGGTACCGATAAAAAATTTGTCTGGGCCAATGCAAAGATAGAAGGGGATAAAGTAATTGTATGGAATGATGGGATTACCAGGCCACAATATGTTCGTTATGCATGGGCAGATAATCCCGTAAACCCTAATTTATTCAATAAGGAAAAATTACCTGCATCCCCTTTTAGAACTGATGAGTAAGATAGTATTATTATTCGCCAAATTACCTACATATCCCCCTTCAGAACTGATGAGTAAAATGATATTATTATTTCACCAATTACCCGCATCTCCCTTTAAACTGATGAGTAAAATGATATTATTATTTTCACCAAAATTACTTACATCCCCCTTCAGAACTGATGAGTAAAATGGTATTATTATTCATCAATAAGCAGGGACTAATTTTCTCAAAATGATTTTATTTTCCCCAACGGGGCGACTATTCCACCTCTGTCCCTTCGTTTTTAGGGCTTTTTAGGAATGGCACATTTTTTACTGTTTTATTATCAGAAGTTTCTTAAAAGGGGTGGTCTTGAATAAAGATCTGAGAACAAACCCAATTAACCTGATCTGGATAATACCAGCGTAGGAAAAAAAAGAAACAACAAAGGCTCCGGAAACAAACGGAGCCTTTTTATTCCTCAATCTGTGTACTAATTATGGATCAGTTTGAATATCATGACAGCAGATGTTGTTAACCGGTAATACACTGCATCTGACTGTTTAGTTCCCTGATATAGCTTTGGAAAATGGGTTCAGGCGAAGATCGACCAACTACATCTGGCGGAGATTATATAATCAAACTGAGACACTACCCGCTTATGCCAGGCTTGCATAAGCGGCTTTAAATCCTTATTTTTATAAGGTCACGTTATTATATTCATTACGTTAAGAATTAACCTATGATCAAACCCATTAACCCATCTGTTAAGGCAGCAGTTGTCTGCCTGCCCTTACTTATGTTTATTATGCCCTCAACAGCCCAGATAACATGGCCATCAGGGCAACTCCTTCCTTCTTTTCCTGCCTCAGCCCAAACGCAGGACCTGATCATTCTTCGTGAAACGTCCTCCCGTTGGGAAGGCGAAGGCCCTTCTCTTGGCCATAAAACAGGACGGCTGGAAACGGATGGCTGGCTTTGCCAAACCGGCATAGATGCCCCTAATGATCACATGATTTATGGCCCTTATGATACAAACATTCCGGCAGGACCCAATGTGGCTGAGTTTAGAATGAAAATAGACAACAATACAGCCAATAATGACCCGGTGGTGGACATAGATGTCAGAAATGCTACAACCGGCCAGATTCTGGCCTCTGAGACGATTACACGGCAACAGTTCCCTATAGCCTCCAACTATACAAGTTTTACGTTGCCCTTTACGATGCCTGCAGATAATCAATCGCTTGAGTTACGCGTATACTGGCGGGGTACTGCTTATACGAAGGTGGATTGGGTAGGTGTACAGCAAAATAACTCCTCTCCTGAGATGTACCTGTTTGCCTCGTTGAAAGGTATCGTTAACAGGACACAACCCCGCATCTTCTCTTATGAAGGTGATGCATTTGCGGAAGGGCAATATACCTGGTTGCAGTCACTGGGACTGAACTGGTCAGAGCCTGCCGATAAATGGGACCTTATCACTAAATATCGGAGCGAGATATCCGGGTTGATCGTTTATGACCCGGCACAGATACACACTGTTAACCTGGCCACAATGCTTGCAAAAGACCGGAAAGCGCTCATTGCCTCTCCCTCGTTGTTAGCGCGGTTAACTTCTGCTCCATATAACTTACCGGTGTTGCTCGATTTACGTGGCCAGTTTACCAGCAAACTGCAGGTATACCAGACAATATATAATTCTTATTGGCCCAACGTTGATCACCGTATATTAATAGGATTAAACCCCGAAGTACATAAAGCTGCCCTGCGTGAATATGCAACGGCACTGGGGGCCGCAGTGATATGGCTGGACCCTGGCGTAACCGGTGAAAGTGACTTACTGAACAGCTTTTTATCCTCCATGCCGCCAGGTTCGAACTTCATGGGCTGGTGGCCTGAAGAAGGAGCGGGGGTAGGAAGGGCTTCTACCTATGGCATTGCAACCATAGCGAGTGACTGGGGTACAAACCTCACAATGCATAGTGGTATGCCCAGGACGGTAAATATTAAACCTACACCTCCGAAACCGGCACTACAAAACAAGCTATATGTAGCATTCATTTTAAGTGATGGAGATAACTTACAATACGTAGAACATCTTATGCGTAAGTTGTGGAATAATCCCGACCGTGGCTCAGTTCCAATGGGATGGACACTCTCACCCGCCATGCTTGACGCGATGCCGGGAGCGCTCAATTATTACTGGCAGACTTCCACCGCTAATGATAATCTGATCTCCGGCCCCTCCGGCTATGGGTACACTTATCCCAACAACTGGTCCGATCAGAACCGGCTGAACCAGTTTGTTGCTAAAACAGATGAATATAACCAGCGTGCCGGTTTCCGGGTTATCACCGTATGGAACACTATCACTGGCGGTATTAATCAGAATGCTGGTCAAACCTATGCCAGTTATGCACCATCATTGCTGGGAGTAACGGCCCAGAATACCGGAGGTGGACTTACCATCTACAATAACAAACTTCCCGGAATGGCACTTTCCTGCAACTACTGCACGAATGAACAGGCGATGAAGGATGCCATTGCTTCTGCTGCTTCCGGATGGAATGGCACCTCTCCACGGTTCATTATCATACAGGCACAACCCTGGCAGAATGTAACTCCTACAAGCTTTAAGAATGTCGCCAATTCCCTTAATACTGATTATATCGTAGTACGTCCGGATCACATTTTTCAGCTTATCCGCGAAGCAAACGGCCTTTCAACTGATGCCGCTATGAGCAATTTAATGAAGCTTTCACAAGCCATGAGGGGCACAATAACTCCTGATTACCAAACACCTCCTTCCTCCTGCCAGTAAACAGGACAAAAGAGGTTGCAGCAAAAATAAATAAAGGGTCTGAGAATCGTCTAAATGGCGATAAGTCTCCATCAGGGACCCGAATTAAAAAGGGGTGTATCAAAAGTATGATACCCCCTTTTCACTATATATCTTTACATATCAGCAGACAGGTGCGAAAATATGCCCCCGTCAGTTTTATTTCGCTGCAATAGGCGCCTTTTTGAACCTGCCCCATGCAACAAAGGCCGCAATAAATATGAAAACGATATTTAACCCGATTGCGGAAGCCTCTCCCCTTGAAATATGGAAAACGCTGGCGCAGATCATCAGTATGATAAATCCTATGGCAGACAATGGTGTAAGTTTAGGCTGGATACGTAACAAGGAAGGCAATATCAATCCTATGGCTCCTAACACATCTATCATTCCTGTGAATTTAACCAGGAAAACAGGGACCTGTCCTGTCCAGGGAAACATAGCAGCCATTTTTTCAATGGGTAGCAGTAGTTTCACCGATGCTCCCCACACTAAAAGAGCCGCTATTAATATCTGCGCAATCCAAAGGCTTACATTCATTGCTTTTGATGGTTGTTCTTGTGCTGTCATAATTTATTTATTAATTGAGGCACAAAAATATTTACATTAGCTATCTGAGAGATAGCGCTTCCTTATCGGATAGCGCTATCCAATTGTATAGTAATGGGAATAATCTAAAGATAAAAGAATGCTGTCAGGAGAAAGATGCCCCACAAATATCCTCTCAATAGGGGATGCATTAGAAGCGCTGGAAGGGAGATGGAAGATCCTGATCTTATTTTCCTTATTATCCGGCCCAAAACGATTTAAGCAAATCTCAAAAGAGATTGGCAGGATAACGGATAAAACGTTATCAAAAGAGTTAAAAAGTTTAGAGGCGAATCAATTGGTGAAAAGGGCTGTCCATGATACTTTTCCTCCAACGGTGGAATACACTATTACGGAACACGGAATGTCGCTGGAGAAAGTTATAGACGAACTCCATTTCTGGGGACTGGTGCATCGCAAAAAGATTATAGGAACGAGCGGGGAAACCACGCAATTATGATTATCAATTCATGTCTTGAATGGACATATGGAAGCTTGTATGAAACTTGAAGTTCCGCAACCATGATTATCAATTCATCCAGATCAAAGGATGGCGTACGGGTAAGTTCCTGATGACTTCTTCCTGCACCGGTGCATGATCCCCTGTTTTCCATTCATTCAACCAATCCTTATTGTTATAAGCGGCTGCACCAAAGACCAGGAAGGGCTGTGCTACCGGCCAGTTCTCCCAATACATTACATCCTTTTTATAAGGCCATTTTTGCTTATCCGATATATAAGGAACTAAAAACTCTATCCCTTTTTTCACCGACCGTCCATCAGCTGTCTGATAGTTCCAGAGATCATCCTGGCTTGTAGAAAGCAGCTGGCAGATAGTGGCCATCGCATCAAGGTTAAAAATAGAGTACCCGAATGGTTTTGTTCTTTTTAGTTCCAGGGGAAAGCTGCCATCCGTTGCCATCTGGTTTGGAAGCAATACATTTTTGAACCGCGTTCTGCAGAATTCCATCCATTGATTATTTCCTGTGAATCTGGCAAAAGCGGCCATCTGCATAACCCAGCAAGTGCCATGGTTATTGGCAGCATTCATTTCATCTTTTCCATACTGATGAGTAGTGAGCCAGGTAATATAATCCCCGAACCATGATCTGATGGCATCCAGTGAACTTTTATCCATGCTCTTTGCATCCTGCATGGCCTGAAGGCCCAACACCACTTCCATAAAGTGTATAGTATCAATAATGCCGATCCCCCTGCCTGTTGCACGGCCTTTAATTGCCTGGGCAAACAACAGGTTTGGATTCATTCTGGTAGCCGGGTCCAGGAACCATGCCCTGCAGTGTATCATTGCCTGTTTCACATATTTCTCATCTGATGTAATCTTATAAGCAGATGCCAGCGCACCTATGATACGGCTGAAACGTATCATGGCCTGCCGGTGCGCCACAAAGTTTTCGGGGTTGGTCATGCCATCCTTCTGAACATAAGGGCTGTCGGGATGTGCGGTGTCTGGCCACCAGTAATCCCCTTCCGAATAAAAGTCATGTTTGCCTCCGGCGCTGCGGGGGGAAGTCTGTGAAGTGATTGTAACGGGTTGTTGCTCCATTGCCCATGCGGCTTCTTTTAACACCTGCTGCCGCAGCACTTCAACAGCCTCTTTATAATAAGCGCTTTCTTTTTTATGTAAAGACATGAACTTCCATGATACCTGGCCAATCGTATTGGGCTTATCTTTCTGCGGAGGAGTGATATGTCCTTTAAACGATCCATCTTTCTGTGGTTCTACTGTAATTGTTCTCCAGGAATAATCACCTTTCTCGTAATTAAAAGTTTCTCCGTCGTCATCATATAATTTGTACATACCCGGTTTTTCACCGTAATACCTTATTTCAAGGTCAACCTTCTTCCCTGCTCCCGGAGCATGCAGTAATGGTGGCATCATGGGAATTATTCCACCGTCCTTCACATATACAGGGATTTTATCAAGGCCAGGCGTCACTGTTATGATGGAGCCATCCCCTACCAGTTCCCCCGTATAGAAATCATACCACTTCCCTTTAGGGAGAATGACCTTACGGGTTGTTTGCCCGGTAAATAAAGGCGCTACCAATAGGTACTCACCTGCCATATACTGGTCCTTGATCTCTTTTGAGGTAGCTTCGGCATATGGATTTTCTTCCAGGCTGGCATCTGTAGCTTCCTTTTTTATTTCCTGTGTGAACCCCGTTTCAAGGCTCATTGCACGAAAAGGCGGGGTGCCCTCGAAATGATACTTTGCAAATTCAGTATACCAGTATGGCATCATCTGCATACGCAGTAATGCCATCTGTTTGATCTGTTCGGCTACTTCGGGATAAGACCATGGTTTGGTACCACTGGACCAGGCATTGATCATTGCCATTGGGGAGAACACGACTGTCTGCATCCGCCGGAGCCACTCTTCTGCTGTTTTGGAGGCCCTTACCTCAGGTGTCCAGAGCACGCCTGAAAAGCCGCTGTTGATGAGCGCTGTTATAAAGTCTTCATGATTGTAATAATCGTCGTAAATAACATAGGGAAAGGATACGGCGCCGGCATTGGATGCGCGTACTAATCCATAAGTGCGTTTATTCATGTTATGGAAAAGGTCTGCGCTGTAACGCTGTGCCATAAGGCCGAATGTCTGGCGCATCTGTTCTGCACTCACGCCCGAAGGAAACGTAGCTACGTCCGGCCACAAATAGTAATCATATCCATCCACTTCATCAATCTTGTAACCACTCACACCCAGCTCTATCTGGTCCTTTTGCAGCTGGCCGAAGAATATTTCCCTGGCCTGTTCCATATTAAAATCAGGCACAGCTCCTGTCCATACAGTATGTGAACCGGTGAAAGGAACGATGTCTTTATAAAAAGCCGCTTTCGCTGATATGTAGGGATTGATCCAGAGATTAAGACGGATTCCTTTATCCAGCATGTCCTTTACAAATGCTGCGGGTTGCGGATAACGCTGTTTGTCCCATTCAAAAGAACCGGGGTAAGACGTACTTTGCCAGCCGGGTTCCAGTCCTATATAATCAAGCGGATATCCTTTTTCTTCAAATGCCTTTGCCTCATTCTTTACCTCATTTGCAGTGTACAGCGACTTAACCCGCTGTGTAAAACCTAATCCCCAGCGCGGTGGCAATACCCCTCCGCCATTGAAAAGATTGAACCGCCGTACTGCATCCAAAGGCGCAGGCCCTGCAAATACGTACACCTCAACACCTGTTGCGGGCACCAGTACCTCCACAGCATCTGAGTAAGGACGGGAAGCCCATGTTTTGTCCGTATTCCTATCCTTTTCTTCCGGTGGATGCTTACTATCTTTTCTCACTGCGCTGCCAGCATATACATTCAGGTAACGGGACGAGTTAATGAATACCCCATATCCTTTGGAAGAGACATAGAATGGTGTAGGGGCATGTGTACGCCCATTATCCTTTCCTCCATAATGATCTACATGTAACTGTAAAACCTTTCCCCGTTGATGTACCGTCTGAAAGTTCAGTCCAAACCCGTAAAGCTGCTCTTCCCTTTCAAGTGGAAAACGGAGATATGTTTTATTGTCCGTTATAGTGCCTGTAATGTCTGACTGAGGTAAGGGAAATGCCGTCCGGCCCATTTGCTGCAGGCCTTTTTCATATGGCTGTGCACCAGATGCTGTAAGGAGATTAAACGTTTCGGGTTTGCCAACCGTTCCTTTCCATACGCCCGGCTCTACTTCAATCCATGCGATGGACTGTGCCATAGCCTGGGCCGTTAGAAAAACAAACAAAAAACTCAGCAACATTGATTTTACCTGTTTCATAAATGGGTTCTTTCCGTGGAAAAGTGATGCTTCATTATTAAGAAGTACGTTCTGTTAAACATTCCTTCTTATCATGTATAGTCGTTGGGTTTATTTATAGGAATCTCTCGCCAGAGGTATTTACAAATTTAAATAAACTGTTCTGTAAAACAATACCTGACCGACCTGTTAACCAGATTCAGGATTAATAAAACCTGGTGTAAACCAAAACCAGGATTATCTCTCACAGGTGTAAACCTATATCAGGACGAGACAACGGAATATCTCTATATATAGAACATACCTTGAACATAGGTTGAACATACTTTGGTCAGCTCCGGAACCGACCAAAGTATGTTCAACCTATGTTCAAGGTATGTTCAACCTATGTTCAAGACCCGAACGCACACCGAACTCTCCCCGATGACAGGCAAAAGAAGATTCACTTCTATTTCCCCCTATAATACATAATACTTGCCGCGAAGATGATGCAATCAACTGAAGTACTACCGATTAAATTTTGTCTTATAAAATCCGGTTTTTTATTTTACATTAGAGCAAACCCTTGGAATATGCAACCCGAACCTATCAAATTCCTGTTATTTATCCTTAATTATTAAACTGTACATTATGAAGAAGCTGATATCCATTTTACTGGCAGGTTTTCCCCTATTCGCCATTGCCCAGCATCATCAACTTGAAAAGATATGGCAGACGGATACCACTGTAGCTGTTCCGGAGTCTGTCTTACCCGATTTTAAGAAAGGCATCCTGTATATTTCATTGATTGATGGTGGCGGATGGGATGCTGACGGCAAAGGCGGTGTAGGCAAACTGAACGTAGACGGAACAAACTATACCGGCAATTGGGTATCTGGTCTGAATGCTCCCAAAGGGCTTGGCAGATATGGCAACAGGTTATATGTTGCCGATATTACGGAAGTGGTGGTAATAGACATCGCAACAGGAAAAATAACAAAAAAGATTCCGGTAGATAGTGCGATAGCTCTTAATGACATCACTGTCACAGATAAGGGGACCGTATTTGTTTCAGATTCCAGGCGGGGACAGATATGGCGCATTGAGAACGATGTTCCCTCTCTTTACCTCAGCAATGTAAAAGGCGCTAATGGTGTAAAAGCCATTGGACAGAATCTTGTATATGCCGAAGGTAAACTTCTGAAAAAAGCAGATGCACAGAAACGGATCTCTCAGATTGCCGAAGTACCGCAAAGCATTGATGGTATAGAGCCGGTGGGTAACGGGGATTATATCGTTACCGCCTGGGTAGGTTATATTTTTTATGTTACGGCCAATGGTCAGGTTGAAACCTTGCTTGATAGTCACGCCGAAAAAATGAACACGGCCGATATCGGGTTCGACCCTATTCGGCGGACAGTGTTCGTACCTACTTTTAATGCTAAAAAAATAGTGGCATACCGATTAAAGTAAATGAAAATGAAAATCCTTAAACTATCTGATGTAATTGGACAGGAAATAGCCGAAGTACGTTACCGTTATACGCCGGAGACCGGTGATATGTACAGTGTACAATCATGCACTACTTTCATAAAGCTGGTTAATAACAGAATAATTGACATCCCTAATTTTGAAGATAACGAATCCCCCCGGTGGGTACCGGAAAATGTTGATTATTTTCAGGAAAATTTCGATAATGGTAGCGAGGTCAGCTACGATGCTGCGCTATTGTTAGAAGGAGAAATAATAATCGACGTGCTCTTCTGCTATAATGGCGATGAACCTGAATATGAATATGCTGCCTATTTTAAATTGTCGAACGGTTATTATTTAACAGAACGTAGTTATGCACCTGTTGGTCTTTACGTCGGGCCCAAATTACTTGATGAAGAGGAATTTGTAAAAGAAAAGCGGCGGTTAGCTAAATTCAATATTGATATCTGTTCATTTTTAAAGAATAAAGAGGAACTTCTTTAACTGGAAATGGTATAAATAAGTATTCTCTTATTTATACCATTTCATTTTAGCTCGCAGACATACTGATCACCACTTTACCTAATTGCTCTCCTTTCGCATAATAATAGGCATCCCTTACTTTCTCAAAAGGAAAAACTGTATCAATAAATGAATGGTTTTATCTTATGCAGAGTAATAGACCGGTTCATTGCATAGAATGCCAGACGGCTGCCTACAAAACATGGCTGCATCGTTATGTTCTTAACAAACAAAATACTTAATATTTTATTCAATGCTACGGGATTACCTGGATTACAGCTCAGTACGCGTTGGCATGAGGAAACTTTTCAATAAGAAAATTAATTAGTTAAGTACCTATGAAACAAGCAGGTTATGGCAGAATAAGAGAAAAATCAGCCCTCCTAATAAAGATAAATAAGTTATTTTTGTCAAAATACACTGAAAGTAAATATGCTAAGTGAATTAGATATAAACAATTTCACAGCTTTTGAACAAGCCAAATTCAAATTCTCGCCAGGGCTTAACGTAATTATTGGGGCAAATGGAACTGGCAAAAGTCATATTCTAAAATTGGCCTATTCAGTTGCTAAAACGAGTTTTAATCAAAATGATCCTCACAAACAAAGTAAGGCTGTATGGCAAAAGGCCATTGCAGACGACCTAATTAAGATATTTAGGCCAGAGAGTCTTGGTAGACTTGCTCGAAGACAACAAGGAATAACGAAGGCCCAGATAGGTGTAAAATTCGAAAAGTTGAAAGAGGCCAATTTTTCCTTTAGCTTTTCAACTAAAAGCAGTACCGATGTACAAATGGGCAATGATATTCCCTCGAAATTTGCTCCTGCTATTCCAATCTTTATACCAACTAAAGAATTACTTACTCTTTTTCCTGGATTGAGGGCATTATACTATAGTAGAGAATTATCTATTGATGAAACCTATCCAGATTTATGTGAGAGACTAGAACATCCTTTGCTTAGGGGACCAAGATTGGAGGAGATCAAGAATATTATAGAACCACTTGAGGAAATGGCAGGTGGAGAAATTAAGAATGAACACGGCAAGTTTTATCTATATCAAAAAGACGGAGGGAGACTAGAAATAGATTTGGTAGCAGAAGGGTTAAGAAAACTTTCGACTCTCGCATTCTTACTTAAGAATGGCAGCCTTACTGAAACAACTGCGCTATTCTGGGACGAGCCAGAATCAAACCTTAACCCATTACTAATTAAAAAGCTAGCTAAAATGCTAATGCTTCTTTCTGCTAAAAAGTTTCAAATAATCATTGCCACCCATAGTTTATTCCTTCTCAAGGAGTTGCATATCTTAAGCAAAGAATCTGAGGCTTATAAGATTCGTTATTTCGGGTTATCCTCAAACGAAACATTTACAACCGAGGTTAACACTGCTGATGACCTCGAAACTCTATCCAACATTCCATCACTGGATGCAGAGCTGGAACAAACAGATCGTTTCTCTAAAGCCTTAAACGAAGAAGATGCCGACAATAATTGATGAAGGTAATTTAAGATTTATATTCCCAAAAAGTTGGCCTGCAATTAAATATGATGAGACAAAATTCTATAGGCGGGATATCGTTCCTACTGCATCTAACTTAAAGGCCGTGGACATAATAGTAGTCCCTAATCCCGAATTAAATAAAATATTGATGATTGAGGTAAAGGACTTTCGTGGATATGCTGCCGAAAACAAACATAGAATTGGATCAGGTGAATTAGCAGTAGAAGTCATTGAAAAGGCTATGGACACATTAAGTGGGGTATATCTGGCAAAATACTGTAAAAATGATGAATTTGCAGACTTTGTTACAAATCATCTGACGCCACCCTTAAAAATAGAATTAATACTGTTTATGGAAGAGGATGTAGTTCCTCACGGAAATGGTACAAAGGGCAAACTACGTATTCAAAATAAGAATAAGCGTATAGAAGATTTAACAATTTCATTGAGACAAAAATTAAAAAAAACTGTTAATATACGAAGTAAAGTACTTAATACAGATCTTATAGAAGTCAAAGACGGATTCGCCGTTGAACATATCTAGCTAAGCTTTCATATCCATACAAAGCACCTGAAAGTTTATAAAGGCAAGGTGAATATTTATCTTTGTTACTATATTCAGTTATGAGGGGTAATATCTTCCTTCCAATATGATGAGATATGCAATAACCTTTCTATTGAACAGATAATTTGCAATATTTTCGCTATCTGTCATAACCGCATTCTTTTATCCAAGATAGCTATAAAAGAATAAAATATTTTCTGCTAAAAAAAATTTATAATACCGAAAACATAACGTTAGCTACAAGGCTAAAAAAATGCTACTACTTTGAAGACAAACTTAAATTTCGAAGATAGAGACACGAAGGAATTACTTTCTAAATATGACTTTGAATTTTTTCTAAAACAAAACATTGAAGAAGAAAAATATAGTCAAGAGGACATTGACATTTTATACACTTCCTATAAAACTTCCCTAAAAGACTTAAAACTGAAATACAAAAAAAATAAAAAGCAGGCAAACTACTTTTGGGAAGGGCAAGTGAGAAAAATGTTTACAGGCGGCTTTCTTCCTGCACTTTTTCATCTTGACGAAGGGAAAAAGAATACAATATTTGAATTTCAAGGAGTTGGGCACAACTTAGCTTATTTTAAACTTTGGCAGGATTACTATAAACGTAAAATGACTGCAAAAAAAGTTTGGGACACTGTCGTTAAAGTCGGTAGTGTTTTAGCAATTATTTTATCAATAATTAAATTATGGGAAACTTTTTCAAAAAAGTAACGAATACTTACCTGTTAAAACAGCTCAATGAACATTTTATGTAGCCCTCACCGATGATTTTCTCACCTTCGACTTCGTATTCAGTACAATCTCTTCGTGTTTTAATTAAATTTCAGTCTTATAAAACGGGGCCGGTATAAATGAGGATGCTTTTGCAAATCCTTGTCGAATGCTACTGAATTCACATTATAGCTGATCAGCAGTTCTCCAGGTGCTGAAAGTCCGGGATGTGCCTTGGCGTTATACATGACATAGGTTTTCTCTTCTGCATCGCCACTGCAATCCCAAAGGCGGATAACAGGTCCGAAAGGTCCTATAGGGCTGGTGCCTATCCGTATGCCAATAGTGGTGCCCATCCCTCCTTCCTGGAAGATCAGTGCATAGCGGCCGTCGGGCAGTGGAGACAGGCTCAGTTCATTGGATACTTTACTGGTAACATCTGTCACTTTGTTCATATCCTTGTTCCAGCCCTTACCATCCCAGAAACGCCATTGATCGAAATGATCAAAAACAGCAGGTTTTACCCTTGCCACTACCATCTGTTTATCTATCCCATGCACCCCGTACACATATACATAACCATCCGGTGCGGGAGCGCCGGCTTTAGCGGTATTGACAAAAATACCGGCACCAAAAGAACCGGTCTGCCCTCCTTTATCCGTAAAAAAGAAAGGCGTATCCATCTGTTCATATCCGGCAAAAGGAGGTGGTGTACCTGCCTGAATTTTGATCAGGGTATTCCCTACCTCCCTGAAGCCAAAGGCTTCTTCAGATACATTCCGTACACGGTAACCAAATATATAAAGGGTATTATGCTGCTCCTGATTGACAAAACCATCGCCCAGCCAGTAGTAATCTGTCTTTTCAGTATGTGAGGTATGTGGCTCAAAAACAGAGATGGCTTCGTTCTGCTCATTATGCCCCCATTCAAAATCAATCTTCTTCCCTTTCATGATGGCAACAGTATTGTGCACCATACGGGAACCCGGTTGCAATGAGTCGTTTATGATGGTACCGATCATGGAATCGCTGAATATGAAAAGCAGGCTGTCTGCAGGTTTATTCTCCACACCATTAAACGGAATGGTATAAATACCATCTCCTCCGAACCAGCCATTGTTCCTTATGAAAAGTGCAGACCATTCAGGCGCCTCTTCTACCTTATAATGAAGTTCCTGCGCCTGTATATGGCATAAAAACAATATCCCGGTGATAATAGTAAGAATCATTCTTTTCATAACCCTGGAATGTAGGTTTACAAATATGCAGGCTCAGGAATTCCAGTATTGCTGTGACAAACCCTGTAAAAATCCTGTGTGTGCTTTCAAGTGGGAAGGTTGAAGAAAAGGAAAGAATTGGTCATGCGTAGTATGGAAGCCCATATAGAATAACCAGAACCCGAGGGTGAGGTAAGGTACTACCTGTAGTTCTTCTTCGTGCAACGAACGCTGTTTACGATAGGCAGCAATAAAAATGGAAAACATATTATCGGCCGCTTCCTTTTTCATTCTTCCGACATAAACGTCCAACTGAAGGTGTTGCCAATAAGTAACAATATCATTGATAAGCCAGCCATATCCCATGAAATCAAAATCAAAAAAGGTGATTTTATTGTTTTCATCAAAATGAAAATTCTTGGGAAGGAAATCAAAATGACAATACCCGCTCGAAAATGTGGTTTTATCTGCGCGGTCTAATCTGCTGACTACCTGTCCGGCAGCATGTTGCAGCCATGAATATTCTTCCGGCATCCCTGCAAAATGATCTTTCAACCGTTCCAGCGGGGCAAAGAGTGTAGTTTCGTTGTCAAAAGTCCAGCGGCTGGATCCCAGTTGCAGGGTCGATGATACATTGTGAAACCGGGCCATTTGATGACCAAAGACGCGCAGTTGTTCTTCTGTGAGTATCCGTGCAGGTGTGCCCGGAGCATATTTAAACAATACAGCATATCGCACCCCCTCTAATGCATCAATTATCTGAACGACATTTCCAGACCTGTCAGCAATAGGATAAGCGATAGGTACATCTGCCTGCTGTAAAGCGAAAAGTAATTCCATTTCCGCATTAACCTGGTCAAAGGTCCGGTGAGTGGAACGGTAGACCCTTAATATATAGGGCTCCCCAATATTTTCTATCAGGTAAGTGTCTCCTACCCCTCTTGTCAGAAACCGGCACCCTACCCCTGTTAAAGTATATTTTTCTGTAACCAGATCGCCCAGAGATACAGGTGAAAGGGTAGAATAAATAGCAGGAAATGGAGATGTCATAAAATAAAATTCGTGCAAATATATTTCTTCTGCCTGATATCCGATCTCAACGTAATTATCAGTGCTTTATGCAAGGACATCGGTCGGGTTGACCTCGACTATACATATTGGATGGGTGTTGTCTAAAACAGCTTCATCCAGGTTTATATCCTCAACAGCAACATGACAGGCATACCCGACAAAATGAGAAAGGGGAAAGAAATTCCAGGCTATACCGTCAAGTTGAACCGTCTGAGTGGTGTTTACATCCAGCAGGTGCAATGGAACAGACAGCCCGCGTCCATCTGCTTTTACAATACTTTCCTTAGCGGTCCAGAACTGATAAAATTTCTTTACCGGCTCCGGAGAGCTGTGAATAGCAGACCATTCACCCGGTGTAAATTGTGCTTTAAAATCATCCGGGGAAAAGTCCTTGTTAATATATTCAATATCTATCCCCACCCTGCTCTCCCGGCTTATAAGACAGACAACTCTTGTTCCCGAGTGAGAAATATTGAAATAAGGCCCCCCAGGCAAAATGGGTTTATTCTCAGGCGTATACTGCAGCCTGTTAAGATCCCCGGAAAATTGCATATTTTTCAATCCAATGCGCAGCAGGTGTTTGCCAATAACATATGCATGTGCATCTTGCCACCGGCGATACCGCAATGCTTTCTCCTGGATATTTTTGGGCAGTATGTTTACCAGTAAACTGAAATATTCTGGTTCCAGCTGGCTGGAATATTCAGCTGTAAAAAGAAATAGTTGCATTACTTTACGATTTTCCGCACCAGTATCCTCCGGAGAATTTCATGACATTAGATCGGGTTCCGGCGGATAGGTCTGTAGCGCTTTTATTTATTTGATCGTTAATATACATATTTTCAATTAACCCTATTCATTAAGAGGCAGGCAAAAATGTTAGCAGCAAATACTTTTTGAGTTTTTGAACAAAAAGAGAACTATTTAGTTAATAAGAGACGAACGTTGATAATAACAGGATACTTATAATCGATTTATCCCGGCAAAACTTTTTGGATTTCCATATCAAGGCAATGTTTAACTTCTTAATCTCCCCGGAGTAATTAATATTTCTCAAAAAAACACATTAACTCATGCACCTCAAAAAAAAGCTAGCACAACTTGGCAAACAGCCAGACATCATCCTGATCATTACTGACGAACAGCGGGCCACACAGCATTTCCCGCCGGGATGGGAGGAGGAAAACCTTCCAACGCTTACCTTTCTCAAAAAGAACGGCTTCAGTTTCGACAGGGCTTTCTGTAATACCTGCATGTGCTCTCCCAGCCGGACAACTTTATTTACAGGAATTTATCCGGCGAAACACAAGGTTTCCCAAACACTGACCATAGGTGGTCCTTTATCTCCTTCGGAACCAACTATCAGTACATCGTTGCCCAACATCATGAATGTGCTCTGGAATGACGGGTATGATGTGCAGTACCGTGGTAAATGGCACATGAGTAAAGGTGTTGCAGGCAACGGAGCAGTGACCAATTACGATAACCTGACACCTGCAGATATTTCTTTATTTGGCGCCATGGGCTGGGTAGCACCGGACGCAGGAGAAGATGTGAACCCTTTAAATTTTGGTGGCGGATTTGCCAACCATGATGCCAGGTATATAGCAGAAGCGATCAAATACCTGCAGCAGGTAAAAGCTGAAAGGGCTGCAGGCCACCACAAACCTTATTGCCTTATTGTATCGCTGGTGAATCCTCACGATGTATTGGCGTATCCTAAAACAGCGGGCACCTCAGGATATCACTCTGACAGCTGGTCCGGAAGGGAAATCGGATTACCTGATACTGTGAATGAGCATTTACTGGCTAATAAAAAGCCGATGGCGCAGGAACAGATCTTATTGGGGATGGATGGAGCCCTGGGGCCTTTGCCTACAGTAGAACAAAAATTAGATTATATAAATTTCTATGGATACCTGTTAACCCTGGCAGACAAAGAGATCGGTTACCTGATCAAAGAATTGTACGCCAAAGACGGCAATGAAAAAAGCCTGGCGGAAACTGCCATCGTTACCTTTACTTCAGACCATGGAGAAATGGGACTTGCCCACGGGGGACTGCGCCAGAAAACCTTTGTGGCCTACGAAGAAGCATTGCGGGTACCACTGGTGATATCCAACCCTGTTTTATTTTCAGGTCATCCTATTCAGAAATCAATGGCGCTGGCTACACTGGTAGATATCATGCCAACGTTTATGGAGATGGCCAATGTATCAAACCCTCCAACAGGACTTGCAGGCACCAGTCTGTTGCCCATCATGGAGAATGGCACTCCTGTTCAGGATAGTATATTATTTACGTACGATGATACAAAGGCAGGATCCAACAGCCAATGGTCTGCAGTAAATGCAGCAAATCGTATCAGATGTATCCGTACTGAGAAATGGAAGTATACTTACTATTTTGATGCAGCAGGTGCTTATTACAATCAGTATGAACTGTACGATCTGGTAAACGATCCTTCTGAATATACGAACCTGGCATATGATCCTGCATATAAAGAAGTTAGGACAGAACTGCAAAAACAATTGCATGAACTGGAAATAGCTAAGCTAAGGATGCAGACATCCAGGGAAACTGAAAGCGTTCAGGAACCACAGCTGGATAACATTCCGGCTTAGTATAAAATAATTCTTAACAAGCATATTCGAACAAAAGAAGAGGTTGTATCAGCGTTGAGTTCTTATGTTTGAAAAAGGAAACATGGCTTCGAGATGAAATGTAACTTTAATTACAAAATCTCTTAGCCATGTTTACAAAGTCACTTAAAGTTACCGATTTTACGGGACAACACATCTACG
>Ga0209258_100160_pt1 | contig 154101 bp, 122 predicted proteins | sample Araplaol_mTSA_r2_FD_184281 | JGI IMG/M metagenome (GOLD analysis project Ga0209258, IMG submission 184281) | Arabidopsis root microbial communities from North Carolina, USA - plate scrape CL_Col_mTSA_r2 (SPAdes) (version 2) | ecosystem: Host-associated > Plants > Roots > Endosphere | place...
ATTTATGGAGATAAGGTAACCGGTAGCACCGTGGACCTTTTTCCAGGAGAAGGCAGCACTGCTGGTGGTCACAGCTGTGTTAACGACAACAGGCGTTACCGGCCTGTCAAATGGGGTGACCGTCACCGGTACACGGTCGCTGCTGCAAGGGCCTGTAACGGCCTCTACATACCAGGTGGTGGTTTCACCTACAGGCGGGGTTACAAAGGTTTCTCCGGTACCCAGGATATCCCCGCCGGAAGGGTAAGGGTACCAGTTATACCCCAATAAGGAATCGGGGGTCGATACAGATAGCGTAGCTGAACTATCGGGACATATAGATACCGGAGTGGCTACCGGAGCCGCTGGTCGTGGTATCACGGATACTTTAATACTATCCGTTGCCAGGCAACCAAAGAAATCTTTTCCAGTCACCACATACGTGGTGGTATCAGTAGGAGAGATGCTGGTAGTAGAATCGGTGATATTACTTGGCAGCCAGGTATATTGCGTGATAATGCCACCGGTTGGAATGGCAGACAAAGTAGTAGCGCTGCCGGAACAGATACTGCCTGGCCTTGCAGTAGCCTTCATCTTCACCACAGACTTCTCTGTTATTGTCATCGGTACCTTGGTAACACAGAGGTTGCCATCTGTAATTGTGCAGGTGTAAATCCCTGCAGGAAGGTCTGTAGCTGTTTTCGTTAACTGTACCGGGGTAGTATTCCATTCGTAGGTAAGAAGCGGGCTTCCGCCTTCAGCACTTACTGTAGCGCTGCCATTCGATTTACCGCAGTCTGCCACTACAAGAGAAGTGGTGAGCGTCATCGGGGTATAGCTCACTGCAGAAAGCGCCAGGATAACTGCCCGGGAATCATTACCGCCACCGGACACGTAGTTAAAGAAGATAGAATCCAGCATTTTCGACTGCACCGCGCAGGGAATATTAATATCTATCGGATAAAACCTGGGATTATTGGCCGCCAGGTTTTCTACAACATAAGGTGGAGAAGCAATACGCTGTATACGGCCTACGGCTGAAATAACAGCACCCGGACCTCCAAACCAGTCTGCAACATTCACTGTTCCACCGGAAATAACAGTACCATCTGTAAATTTCAGACTGATATCCAGTATACTGTTTTGCTCAGTAGAAAATGCCAGTATACTTATTTTCGTAAAGGTGGCCGGTGTTACCAATGCAAGACTTCCGGATGCAAGCGTATTGGCTGCAAATGCATTGGCAGAAAGATATAAGGCATTGTTGAGGGAATAATTACCCAGCTGGTATGTACGCTGGCCATTTACAATTGTACCGTTATCTGCTAAACCTCCTGCTATGGAATTGGTAGTAGCAAAGCCCCGCGAATAAAGGATCTTCTGCTGAAGGTCCACTCCCGTAGAAGTAACAGCTAAAGCATTAGTTCCTGTATCAGCAACTATGTCATTATTGTACCCGGTTATAGCAACAGGAGAATAGGTCTGTGCTTTTAATTTGCAGGTACATATTGTCAACATAAGTGTAACAATAAAAATACGTTTCATTCACTTGTATTTTTTGGTTGATGTTAAAGCGTTTATCAGCGTAACAGGACTACCCATCCGGTGTAAGGTTTCTCTCCGGGCGCTGTTGTGATTACATAATAATAAGTGCCTTCGCTCACTGGTTTCCCTTGTCGCAGACCATCCCATCCGACGGTGTACCCATTGCTCTTGTAGACAGTTTGTCCCCAGCGGTTAAATACTTCTATCTGGCATGCAGAGCGTGCCTTTAATCCGTCCAGGTTCCAGCGGTCGTTGATACCGTCTCCATTCGGACTGAATGCATTGGGTATGTCCAGTACGAGATCAGGGATTATTTTATACCATGCACGGCTGGTACTGTCCATACATCCTATATCATTCCTGGCGTATAGGGTTACGCGGTAGTTGCCCGGTAATGCCCATTTATAAACAGGATTAATTTCTGAAGAGGTAATACCATCGCCAAACTCCCATTCATAGGTAGTTGCATGCTGTGATGCATTGGTAAAATTGAACGTTGCATTTTTATATTCTACCGGAATGTTCTCGCCCGGTTGTGCGGTGAAGCTAGCAATAGGAGGAGGGATAACATTGATCAGCGCTGTTTTTATCAGGGTATCAAAACACAGCTGTTGTGAGCCGGCTATCAGTGTAACAGTGTAAGTGCCGTTATTGCTATAAGTATGAGAGGTATTCTTACTGGTAGCAGTACCACCATCTCCTAAAAACCATTTATAAGAATCTGCAAGAGTAGATTGATTAGTAAAGTTTACCGTAACAGGGGTACAGCCTGTGATGATATCGGGCGTAAATTTTGCAGCGGGTTTTGCAATAACATTCATTACTACAGGAGTAGCAGTTCTTATGCAGACACCGTCGGTAACAGTCAGTGAAATAGTTCCGCCGGTCAGGTATTTTACCAGTTGCGGATTAAGGCCGGTACCGCTTTGCAGGCTACCGCCTCCCCAGTTCCATTGTGCAACAGCTGCGCCACTGGCCGTGCCGGTAAATGTAACCGTCACCACTTCTCCTGTACAAACCGGATTTTTACTCACGCTAAAACCAGCAACAGGCGGGGCCTGTACTGTGATCGGGTGTGTTACTGCAGGAGAAGCACAACCATTTTCAGTAACCTGTAACGATACAGTATGAGTACCGGCAGTAGTATAATTCAGCCAGTACAAATTGGCAATACCCCCCTGCACGGGAGCGCCGTCACCGTCCCAGGTATAAGTTGCGGTGGGGCCGGCTGCACCCGTGTACATCAATGTATCCGGAACGCCAAGGCAAACGGCCGGTTGGCGTATATCAAATGCAGCACTGGGTGTAGGCTTTACCGTTACATCAACAGTATCTGCAAGCACACATCCGAATGCATCTTTTGCCGTAACAATATATTGGGTATTAACGGCGGGCGTAACGGAAGTATTATTTCCGCTGATATTACCGGGGTTCCAGGTATATCCGCTTACCGTACCGCCTGTAGCTGTTGCGGACAGGGAAGAAGCAGCCCCGCTGCATATCTGTGCAGGATTGGCGACTGCCGTGATACTGGCCAGGGATCTCAGTACAAGGGTATCAAAGACGGTGGTAATACAATTGTTGCCGTCTTTGATAGCGCAGGCATAATACCCTGCCACCAGGTTGGTGGCAGTCGCATTTGTTTGGGTTGGGTTAGTATTCCAGCTATAGGTTAAAGGAGAAGTACCACCGGTGGCTGTGAGTGCAATGCTGCCATTGGAGCCACCGCAAACAGGATTGGTTACCACCTGTGAATAGGTGATGGGCGTATAACTCACTCCGGAAACCGCCATGATCAGCGCTCTGGTGCTGGGATTACTGCCGGGAATATAATTGAAGGTGACAGATTGCACCAGTTTTGATTGAGAAGCACAGGGCACTAAAAAATCGAAGGCATACATACGTGGATTGCCAGGTATCCCATCTACGGTATAAGGTGCTGCGGTTAACCGGGTAAGACGGCCAAAACCACTGATTAAAAAAGGGCTGCCGCCAAACCAGTCTTTAATGGTAATGTTCCCGGCATTCACAGTAGTACCATCAGTGAAGTTGAGGGTTACCGTAACTATGCTGTTGTTTTCTGTACCAAAGGCCAGCAGGCTTAAATTACTGTAGGATTTAGGCGTAGCAAAAGTGAGTGTGCCGGTTCCGGTGGTATTGGCCACATTACCGGCAGAAGACAGATACAGCGCATTGTTAGCGTTAAAGGGCGCCATCTGGTAAGTGCGGGTACCGCTGACAATGGTGCCTGTATTGATAATACCACCGGTTACTCCGTTCAATGCAGCAAAACCGGTCGTATAGATAACGTGATTACTTCCGTCTATTACGGTAGAGGTGACAGCAACTGCATTATTCCCTGCCTCTGCCACAATATCATTATTGAACCCTGTGACGGCAATAGGCGTATAGATTTGGGCAAATAAGACATTAGTGCCGGTCAGTAATACTGCCAGCAGGATAACGGTAAAGGTACACTTCATGAATGGTCATTATAGGTTAGCATTAAACAAAAGGACCAACGGTACAGGCATAGGCATACCGTGGCCGTAAATGGGTATGATCAGGGTATAGCCGCACACAAGGCATGGAACACCTGAAAGCGATGCTCCTGCCTACACTTTTTAACCTTCTCATCTAAATACTGTAGGAAAGAAAAAATGGGGGGGTAGGGAATATATATTTATAATTTCAATAACTAAATTGGGTGTAACATAGCTGCTTTTATACAACTGTGATGGCCAGTTTTTTGGTATTAATGGCCACTCCGTCTTTTTCCCAGACCCTTCTTTGTTCAAAAGTTACGTTTGTAAGGCCGGGGGCTTTACCTGTTATGAGGAAAACATCATCATTGCTGTTACCGGCCTGTTGCAACATGGCGTCAACTGTATAATGATAGGGTTTTATATCGATAAAATCTTCTGTATCTGCCTTAAAAAACCATTGAAAACCGGCAGTACCTAATCCTGGAAGTATGATAGGTAAGGATGTGCCTACCTTGATTTCTTTTACTTCGATTTCCATATGATACGTGTTTTATAAAGGGAGTGACTAAAACTCCGTGTTTATAGCAAATATTAGTGTTTTTTGTTGAATTTTGCTACAAACGCGGAGCTTTAGTCACTACTCCCTATTATGTATTATACATACCATTTATGATACATTGCAGAATCTGTGCCTTCAACAAAGCAATCCAGTCTGCCTGCCTGCCATGAGCAAACGCCCACATCAGAAGAGAGCACGCCGCCGAGATTTTCATCTCCGCTCCAGCTCTTACCATCCCACCATTTATGCATCATGTTGTAGGTTTGTCCGGGATAGAATACATCTATCCTGTTAGGACCCCATGATTGTGCCGCAGGACTGCCCATCATATTAGACTGTAAATCTTCCCAGTTGCTCCAGCCATTATCGAACCATTTATGGAACAGGTGGTTGTTGGTACCACGTGCAAAACAATCCAGTCTGCCACTGGCCCATGAGGACACGGCAGGTGCTGAAGTGATAATGCCGCCTAAATCTTCCCATCCGTGCCATGCACCATCGAACCAGAGATGCCACATAGAAGAGTTCATACCGCGTGCGAAGATATCAATGCGGTTAGGTCCCCAGCTAACGCAGGCTGGTTCGGAAGAGAGCATACCGCCCAGGTCTTCCCATCCGCTCCATCCGCCCTGGTAGTACCTGTGCCACAGGTGATGGTTCATGCCGAGGGCAAATACGTCCAGTCTGCCACTCGCCCATGAGCAGATAGCAGGTGCGCCCTGGATAACGCCGCCAAGAGATTCCCATCCAAGCCAGGAGCTGCCATTCCACCATTTATGGTAAACAGCAGAATCTGTGCCTCTTACCACTACATCAATACGGTTAGCCGCCCAGGAAACAGCGTTTGGTCTTGATGTAAGCTGGCCGCCCAGGTTTTCATAACCATGCCAGCCATGAGCAGGGGCAGGTAATTTTACGCCACTGGCAGTCCAGAATGGGAATTCAGTATCAATACCAGCCTGTCCGTAGCCGATCTTAAAGAAACCACCCTGGCCCCATCCGGCGCCCCAGGAGTTCTTACAGATCCAGCAATGTTCAGCTTCTGAATAGCCGATCACTGTTACGCAGTGCAGGCCTTTATCTACACCACTTACATGGGTATACACGCCATTAGCGTAAGAGAAGAAATCTTCGTATACATGCATCACTGCAGAGCAGGGACCATTATTGGAAATATAGTTTTTACGGGCTGTTACATCAGCGATCGTAGTAGAGTTTGTGATCTTTACAGCTCTTGCATCGCGGTTGGGCCCTACGGTGCAATGAGGAGGTGATTGCCAGATATTATTACCCGGGAAAGCGGTGTTGTACGGAAAACAAGGTTCATCAGGAATACCGCGGGTTTTGATCTGTGTGAATGCATCTGTAGGCCACCATCCGCCGCAATTGGCGCCATGTGAGGAGCAGAAATGCAGGTCTGCTTCAGAAAGGTCCAGTAATTGTCCCAGTTCAATAGAAGCCATTGCCTCTGTTACGGAAGTGGTGCAGAAAGATACGCATGAACCGCAGCCGCCCTGGTCTTTAACGGGAGTAATATGATTCCCGTTATGGTTACGCCAGTCTACTGCCGGAGCAAATGTTGCCTGGGTAGGAGCCGCACCTGCAGTGGGTTTCATAACGGAATCCAGTTCCGCTTTATTAACAACTACGCCCAGCAGCGCTGATTGCTGTGGATCAGACAGTACTGAAACGGGTGTTTCTCTTGCCTGCCATTGAGTGTTAGCCTTTTTAAGATCGGCTACCAGGTCCGTGATTTTGAGATTGGACATGTTGAATGTGGTGTTTTTGGAGTGAATTAAAATGAAATAGGATTCCTCTTCTTCGTGTCCTTCGACAATTGGAGATTTAACAGGTTCAATAAATTGGGTAAGTCCAGACTAGCGAGTCAGAAAAATTGGGGTGAATGAAAAATCACATAACGTTTAGGAATTGCATGCATGCTCGTTCCATATTAAAGTTAGAACAACATCAGTTACAAAAAAAATAAATGTTGATTTGCAATCCGTTGCAAGGAGAAAAATGCGTATTTATACGTTGACAAAATATTTATTGTTAAAAATTTTAACAATAAATATTTTGTCATATAAGCCCTCCTTTGGTTATATTTAAATGTATAGTACATTTATAGGGTTAAAACAAAACAGTCGTATTGTCAGGTGAACAATCTTTATGGGACGGATTAAAGAGAGGCAATGTACAAAGCCTGGAAGCATTATATACACAGTATAATGAGTTGCTGTACAACTATGGTAAGAAGTTTACCACAGATATTCACCTGGTACAGGATGCCATCCAGGAGACATTCATCTCCCTCTGGAAATACCGTACCTCCATCTCCGCTGATAAAGGCTTTAATTATTATCTCCTTAAATCTTTCCGTAACCAGTTATTAAGATTCATCAAAGAAAGGGCAAACACCACTTATACGGACGAAACCCTGGAGTTCTCTTTTGAAGTAGGATTTGATAAACAGCTGATAGCCGGAGAGGAGTATGCCTTGCTGTCTAAACAGGTAAAAGACGCCCTGGGACAGCTGACTGCCCGCCAACGGGAAATTATCTATTTCCGCTTCTTTGAAGGACTTTCCTTCGAAGAAATAGCCGGTATCATGAATATGCAGGTACGGGCTACCTATAAATTAACGTCCCGGGCATTGGCCGCCTTAAAGGAAATTATGGTCCTCCTGTTTATTTTTAAAATAATTTAAAATCATGGGGCACTTTCTGTCCCCTGTCATCTTTTATATACAGAACAGCGCATCTAATATGACACACTCCGTTCATAACTATTCCAATTATACTATGCATCAGTTGTTGACAGCACCTTATTTCCTGGAGTGGGTAAGGTTCCCTGATGCAACAAATACTGCCTTCTGGGAAGAGTTTAAAAAGACTTACCCGCAGAAAGCTGCAGACGTAACCAGGGCTGCTGCCATCGCCGCCACTATGTACGTGGTGAAAGAAAAACCGGCCATGTTATGGGAGAATATTTATAAAGAGATCAAACCAAAACCGGTAGTAAGATTAAATATCATATGGAAAGCGGCCGCTATATTCATATTAGCCATCGCCGCTACCTGGATGATCTTCCGTACCAATACCCATAACAATATAGAGATAGCTTCCCGTTTCGGAGAAGTAAAGAAATTAATATTACCGGATAGCTCTGAAGTGACCCTCAATGGCAACTCCAGTATCCGCTATAGTAAAAACTGGAACAAACGGGAAGTATGGATCAACGGAGAAGCATTCCTTAATGTAAAACATTTACATCCGGACGGCTTTAAAGTACATAGTGATGCGATTGATATTAATGTATTAGGTACTTCTTTTAATATCCGTAGCAGACGTGGAACCACCTCTGTTGTATTGAACAGCGGAAAGGTATTGGTAACGGACAGTGATAAACAGTTGCTGTTATCTGCACCGGGAGATATGGCTTTATACAGCAAAAAAGATCTTGTGAAAAAACAGGTGCCGGTGAGCAATTATACCAGCTGGCAGCAGCAAAAACTGCAGCTGGACCAGGTGACTGTAGCTGCCTTTTTTGAAATGCTGGAAGATGATTGGGGATATAATGTACAACTCAGCGATTCCTCACTGCTGCAAAAGAAAATAAGCGGTGAGATTGATATGAAAGATAAACAGGTGCTAATGGACGCATTAGCCGTTATTCTGGATGCAAATGTTACGCAACAGGGATCAACCATTATTGTAACTACCAACTAAGAGGGACAGGTTCTATTATTTGTAATTTAAAATGCTCTGGGCATGATCAATCTGAAAAGGATTGCGGCCTTCTGTTGTCTGCTGCTTTGTAGCAGCCTGCAGATGTTTGCTGCCGTAACCGACCAAAATCAACCAACACAAACATTGAAGGATGCTTTAAATAATGCATCAAAACAGTTTAATGTTTCCTTTATCTATGAAGATGAACTGGTCTCTAACAAAAGAGTAAATACTGTTGACGGCAGTTTCAAAAAGGTAGAAGATTATTTATCTGCTGTACTGAAACCATTTAACCTGCATTTTAAAAAGTTAGGCGCCACACAGTATGCTATTTATGGTAAACAGCCGGCTAAGTCCAAAGATTCAAATACCAACCATGTAATGCCCGCAGAAGCTGCTCCTCCCGCAGAAGCAGCTTCCGGGAAATTACCTGCTGCCGGTACTCCCGGATATAATTTAACAGATACTACTCCGCAGGTCCGCATGGTACTGGGTGTAGTAATGGACGAATCCCTGACGCCTGTATCCGCTGCTACCATAATGGTGCCGGGTACACGGAACATGGCGATGACTAACAGCCGTGGAGAATTTGAAATCAAAATCCCTGTATATACAAAAGCATTACAGATATCATGCGTGGCATATGAAAGCCAGCAGATACCCATCAATAGGGTAACCTATTACCAGGTAGTATTGAAAGATAAAACAGGCTACCTGAAACCGGTAGAAGTGGTGTCCACCGGTTATACTAATCTTCCTAAAGAACGTGCTACCGGTTCCTTTGGCGTTGTTACCAGTAAAGAACTGGAGAAAATCCCTACTGCCAATGTTATCCAGCGACTGGAAGGTCTTGTTCCCGGTTTGCAGATGCAGATAACTTCCGGTGATAACAGTTTCGTATATGACAACGTTACCCCTGCCCCATCCAGCAACACAAGAACAATTGGCCGGAACGATTATAACCTGAACATAAGAGGTATCAGTACCATCAATAGTGAAAGAACTCCGTTAGTTGTTGTAGATGGTTTTCCTACAGAACTGGACATGAAAACATTTAACCCGAATGATATTGCTCAGATCACTTTCCTGCGCGACGCAGCAGCTGCTTCCATCTGGGGCGTGCGCGCTGCTAACGGCGTAATTGTGATAGAAACAAAAAAAGGACGTACCCGCATGCCGGTTGTGAATGTTTCCGTAGGATTCAGTACACAGGGTAAACCGGATATCGGATACCTGAAATTAATGAGCTCCGCACAGGAACTGGCCTACGAAAAAGAACTGGTAGATAAAGGGATTGTCAATGCATCTATTTACAGCCAGTATACTGCTGGGATAAAGAGTTATGCCAGTGACGGAGTAGATCTTGCTTTTCAGTTGAACGCAGGTAGGATCTCACAGGCAGAATATGATGCCAGGGTTGCACAGATGAGCACTGTCAACAACTACGGGCAAATTACCCAATACCTCATGCAGCCTGCTACCAGCCAGTCTTACAACTTATCCGTAAGTGGCGGTAGCGACATACACACCTATTACCTGTCTGGTTCTTATTCCAAAGAACTGCCTAGTACAAAAGGGAATTCCGGAGAAAGGCTCACCCTTACCGCTAATCAGGAATTTAAAATAATTAAGAGGATTACGTTGTCTGCCAGTTTAAAAGCATCGTTCTTTAACTATACGGAAAATGGTATCGGTATTACCGCTCTATCCAGCGGTAACAAAACATTTATGCCGTATAACGACATTCGTAACAGGTTTTATTATACAACAGGTCAGCATTACAGTGATTCATTACAGTCACTTGGTTACCAGAACTGGGGATATAGTTACCTGGATGAATTAACGATGTCCGATAACAGTACACACGATAATAACTATTCGGGAACATTGAATCTGAACGTTCCTATCTACAAAGGACTGGCTTTTACAGCAGCCTATGCACTGGAACGTAGTTACTATAATTCCCGCTATTATTATGGCGATAGTACTTTCACCAACAGGAACCTTTATAATACAGGAACGACGATAGTGTCTGGCTCCCTGGTAAATGGCGTTCCTAACGGAGGTATATTTTCTATTAATAATTCTTCTTTTAATAATTACAGTGCACGCGGCCAGTTTACTTATAACGGTAAGATTGGAAAGATCCATGAACTGAATGCGCTGGCCGGTATGGAAACAAGACAGACCATGGTCAGCCAGAATTTATCAACGCTCTGGGGATATAATTTATCGACCGGGTTAAGCCAGACGCCGGCCTACGGGGTTTACTATAATACATATAATTACAGTATTGGTTCATTGTATGGAGCTCCAACGCAATCAGATAAAATTAAGCGCTTTCTTTCTTATTATGGTAATGCTGCATATACCCTGCTGGGACGTTACACATTATCCGCAAGTGTAAGGTATGACGACTATAATAATTTCGGGCTGGACAGAAAATATCGTGCTAAACCGTTCTGGTCTTCCGGTATCAGCTGGAATATCAACAAAGAGCAATTTATGCAGCCTGTAAGCTGGGTGAATAACCTTACGGTACGCGTTACTTACGGTATTAATGGTAATATTAACCAGGAAATTATGCCATTTACAAATATCAGTGTAGGGTCTGCAGATTATCAGACCGGATTGCCATATGCGTCTATCAACGCGGCAGCTAACCCTGCATTGAGATGGGAGAAAACAGGCGTTTTTAATGCAGCTGTTGATTATTCTATCCTGAATGGCCGCCTGGGAGGTAGTGTGGACGTATATACCAAAAGAGGGAAAGACCTGATCTCTTCATTCGATATTAACCCTACCTATACTTCTATCAACAACGGTATGCTGTCATTAAATGGAGCTACTTTATCAAACAGTGGTATTGATATAGGGTTGAATGGTGCCATCCTCGATAATAAATCATACGGTTGGAATATGGGATTAAACTTCTCTTATAACAGCAATAAGATTACGGACAACAGGTTTAAAGCTACCAGCTCTTTCTTTTCAAGTTTAAGTGGCGGACTGATAAAAGGCTATCCTGTAGATGCAATATGGGTATACCGGTACGCAGGGCTGGACAGCACCGGCCTTACACAGGTATATGATAAGGATGGTAAAAAACTGAAGGCCAATCAGACAATAACTGATATTGGTACAATGAAATACGGAGGACGTTTAAATGCACCTTATTACGGGGCCTTTACCAATACATTCCGCTATCATCAATGGTCATTGTTCGTATTAACGACCTACAGTTTTGGAGGTGCGTTCATGAAGCCTACAATAAACGCTTATCCGAATGCCAGGCTGGGCATGACTTACAACCTGAATGCAGACGTTGCCAGCCGCTGGCAAAAACCAGGGGATGAAGCCACTACCAATGTGCCGGGAATGAGTGGCAGGTATGCAGGTGTCAGTACTTTCCGGTATGCCAGCTCCGATCTGAATATACAGCCATCCGATTATATCCGCCTGCGTGAAATATCGCTGGCATATGACATGCCTAAAGACATTGCCGGAAAGGTCCTGGCTAAAAACATGCGGATAAGTGGCACGGTACGCAATCTTGGATTAATCTGGAAAAAGAATAAACTGGGTATAGATCCTGATTTTCTGCCGAACCTGACTAACATTATGCATCTGCCACCAACCGTGCAGTACAACCTGATGGTAAATGTGACCCTTTAATTCAGATTTAAAAAAGAAAGTATGAACACTAAATATATAGCTGTTTTACTACTGGTATTTACAGCGGGATGCAATAAATACACAGATATAAAAACACAGGGAAGCCTGATACCGAAAGAAACCATTAACTACAGATATCTGCTGAACAGTGCAAGTACATTTGAAGGAGCTGGTATGCTGCCGGATATTGCCGGTGCAGACGTTGAAATTACAGACAGCATTCAGCAGGCCAGCATAGCAGGCAACAGCTACTATACTTACTTTATGAACTGCTATAACTGGCAGTCACCTGTTTATTCAACTGCTGTTGACAGGGACAAGGACTGGGATACTTATTACGGACGTATATACAACTGCAATACGATCATTGCAGAGGTACCTGCCAGTACAGGGAGCGTAGATTCCGTGAAAAATGAACTGATAGCAGAAGCAATGGTCCATCGTGCAGATGCTTATCTGAACCTTGTAAATGAATACGCAAAACCATATAATGCAGCAACTGCTTCTTCAGACCTGGGCGTACCGTTATTGCTGACTCCCGACCTGGATACTAAACTGGACCGTGCAACAGTGGCCACTGTATATAATCGCCTGGAGAATGATCTGAAAACAGCGGTTACTGCTTTACCCAGGAGCACCGCTTTCAGTACATTACCTGGCAAGGCGGCTGCTTATTCTTTACTGGCACGCTTATACCTGTTCATGGGTAATTATAACAGCGCCGGTTTGTATGCAGACAGTACTTTATTGTTAAAGTCCGGACTCAATGATCTGGGTACGCTAAGTACTTATCCAAGAAAGCTGCAGGACCCTGAGATCATTTTAAGTAAGGTAGCTTATACCTCTTTTAGCTATTCCCCGTCAACCCTGCGACTGGGAGGCGAATTACTGGGTCTGCTGGGTACAACGGATATGCGTTATATTCTTTTCACTGCTGATGCTGCTGCAGAACTGGGCGATGGTTATACCGGTCGTTTCTTTGCGCGTGAAAGATATACCAATGATACACGTAATGTTGGTCCATCAGTACCAGAAATGATGTTGATAAAAGCAGAAAGCCTTGCCCGCAGCGGTAATGCCGGTACTGCTATTGATATCGTAAATCAGCTAAGGACAAAACGCTTCAAAGCAGCGGATTATGTTGCATTGACTGCCACAGATGCAAATGACGCACTGATACAGGTGATTAATGAACGCCGTCGCGAATTCTTCTGCCGCCATCTTCCCTGGTACGACCAGCGCCGTCTGAAAAATGATCCGCTGTTCAGTCGTACGTACACCCGTACCTGGCTGGGAACTACTTATACATTAGACCCGAACAGCAACAGGTATGTATTTCCGATAGGACAATACTACATCGGCTATAACCCGGAAATAGTACAAAACCCATAAATAATGACATTCAGTAAAATCATCTGCCTGGCAATTGCGATAGGCGCAGGAAACCTTGCCAGCGCACAGACTGAGAAGAACCTGTCCATCACACCAGACAGACCGGCAAAAGGACAGCAGATAACATTGACTTATCATCCCGATAGCGCCATGCTGGCAACCGGTAAACCGGTGAAGGCAGTTGCCTATTATTACGATACTACCTATCGCTGGTCAGTGGCAGATATACCTTTGGATAAGGATTATAAGGCTACATTGCAATTACCGCCGGCCGCAGGGTTCGTTGCTTTTAAATTCAGGGCCGGTGATGTGACCGATAACAATAAAGACAGTGGTTACCTGAGGATGTTATATATAGATGGTAAAGTACAAGGCCCATCTACCTACGCAGGTTACTGTCTTTTAAGAGCGCCCAGGTATGACATGGGCATCCCCAATTATTTCAATGCGTATAATATCAGCGATACGGCCGTGTATTTCTGGATTGGCAATGAAATAGCCCGGTTCCATAGTGGCGGCAGGCCATTGGCCGAAATATATATCCGTTCCCTGGCTAACATGGAGAAGCTAAACAATGGTGACCCTTCCACGGTGCCTGCACTTCGTAAAGCAGCTGCTTACCTGTTACACCTGCCGGATGCAACGGAAAAAGAACTGTATATAACAGCAGAAATATATGAGACGTACATGAAGGAGCCGGCTGTAGCAGATTCTCTCCGCACCATAATGCGGCAACGTTATCCAAATGGCATCCTGCAAAAGAAAGCAGCCTATCATACTGCATTGGCAGAAAAAGATCCTGCTAAAAGATTGCTTTTATGGAAGCAGTTTGTAAAAGATTTCCCCGCTTCATATACGTTAGACCGGGCAGCGGATGTTGATTATAATAAAGTAAACCGCGACATATTTGCTATCAGCATTGCGAACCGCGATACCGCTGTACTAAGGACTTACATTGGCAATACCACGCTGGTTACACTGGCTGTGGCGTATTACAAAATGGTGGAGATCCCTTATGACGACTGGAAAACAATGTCTGCAAAAGATGTATATCCCTTCTCTCAGCTTATCATGGAACGCTTTTACCAGTTGAAGAAAACAAGACCGGAAGAATACTGGTATTATTCACCGGAGGAATGGAGTGAGTATACTGATAAAATGTTTGCCAGGAATTATATCACACATGCCAGCATCTTAAAAGAAACAGGCAGGGAGAAAGAAGCACTGGAACTGGCCACATATGCGCAGCAGTTATTACAGTATAACCATGCGACACTAAACGAGTTACAGGCTGCCTTATTACAACAGGCAGGTAAAAAGAAGGAATTGTCCGACGTCCTGCACAACAGCGTACGCCTGAACCAGGCTTCTGCCGTAATGTTGGATATGCTGAAGAAAGAGTATGGCAAAAATGAAGGCTTTGATGCTTATCTCGCTTCTATGAAAGATGCGAATACAATGAAACTGATGAAGGAGCATGTAAAGGATGAGATGATCAACAGACCCGCAGCCGCATTTACACTGAAAGATCTGAAAGGCAAAGACGTTTCATTGTCTGCACAAGCCGGAAAGGTAGTTGTACTTGATTTCTGGGCTACCTGGTGTGGCCCCTGCAAAGCAGGTATGCCTGGCATGCAGATGGCGCAGGAACATTTTAAGAATGACAGTAATGTAGTTTTCTATTTTGTAGATACCCAGGAGCGTGATCCCGGATACAAGGAGAAAGTCGCAAAATTCATAGCTGAAAAGAAATATCCTTTCAAAGTATTATTCGACAATGGGGACGAGTTTTACAAAGCTTATTCAACATTGATACAAACATCCGGTATTCCTTTTAAAGTAGTCATAGACGGAAAAGGGAATATCCGCTTTGCAGCAGTAGGGTATATGGGCAGTCCAAGCGGACTGGCAGATGAGATGATCACAATGATTGAACTGGCTAAATAAATTTAAAGAGTGATGGATCAGAGGGGTAGTATTTACTACTCCTCTTTTTAAAAGACAATACAATGATATTTGCAGCGATACTAATGGCATTACTGCCTTTAAAAGATACCACCGAAAATATACATTACTATAACGCAGACAGCTCCATTCAGTTCGGGGCTTCTTTAACGATCCCCAAAACTAAAAAGAAATGCCCTGTAGTGATCATTGTTTCCGGTACCGGCAGGCAGGATAGGGATGGTACTATGGCAGGACATAAAATGTTCCTGACCATAGCTAACTATTTAAGCAGTAACGGATATGCTGTATTGCGTGTAGATGACCGGGGTACCGGTGAAACCACCGGCATATACGAGAACGCTACTACCGCCGATTTCGCAAAAGATGTACTTGCAGGTATCAGCTACCTCAAAACAAGAAAAGAGATCAATCCCAAAGCGATCGGGCTGATTGGGCATAGTGAAGGCGGGGCTGCCGCTTATATGGCCGCTGTACAGAGTAAAGACGTTGCGTTTATGATAAGCCTTGCGGGACTGGCAACGCCTGGCTTAACCGCCCTTAAATTGCAGAATAGGGCTATTATCAGCAGCGCTGGTATCTCTCAGCAATCGCAGGACAGGCACAACCTCATTAACACTATCCTTTTTGATACTGCATATGCCTATGCCGGCTCTCCGGACCTGGAACAGCACCTCCGGTCTGCCTATGCGGCGTGGAAAGTACTGGATGATGAAAAAATAAAAGTAGAAGGATACCAGGAGAAAGGGAAGGGGCACTTTTTCTTTCCGCTGGAATCATACATCATGCAGGCTACCGGTCCCTGGTACCGCTATAATATCCGCTTCGACCCCGTTCCCTGGCTAAAGCAGCTCAAAATTCCGGTATTAGCTATCAATGGTGATAAAGACCTGATGGTAGACTATAAAGAGAACCTTGGTAATTATAAACGTTACGTGAAGCATGTAGAGGTCATCGTAGCCCAAGGACTGAATCACCTTTTCCAGCATTGCATCACCTGTACGATGCAGGAACCCGCTACCCTAAAAGAAGATTTCGCTCCGGAAGTGTTGCAACAAATGAAAGAATGGTTGGACAAACATGCATAAGGGATTATTATCCGGCTGAAAATGAACATTTTAAGACAATGAGTAGTTAAAGTAAAATAAATGTTATATTTTTCGCGGTCATGGATATACATTTGTTTGAAAAGCTTCAGCAGGAAGGCTTGATTTCCCCCGATTCCACAGAGAAAGTACGTGTACTTTCCCGGAATAAATTGTTCTCTTTGCATTGGGAACTCAAAACCATTCTTTACCTCGGTGTATTACTCTTAAGCGGAGGACTGGGCATATTAATTTACAAGAATATTGATACGATCGGGCATCAGGCTATACTGGCCATGATCGCACTGGTATCTGCCGGCTGTTTCTTCTACTGTTTTAAGCAGAAGTTACCATTCTCATGGAACAGGGTAGCAGCACCGAATGGCTTCTTTGATTATGTGTTGTTATTGGGTTGCCTCACTTTTCTCACATTCATCACTTACTTACAGATCCAATACAATGTATTTGGTACACGCTATGGGGCAGCCACTTTCTTCCCTATGCTGGTATTACTGTTCAGTGCCTACTACTTCGATCACCTGGGCATATTAAGTATGGCGATTACCAACTTTGCAGCGTGGCTGGGACTAACGGTTACTCCTATGCGCCTGCTATCTGCCAATGACTTTTCCAGTCAGCGGATCATTTATACAGGTATTTTCATCGGCTTACTACTGGTATTCACTGCATACATGGGAGATCGTCTCGATCGTAAAAAACATTTTGCATTTACTTACAGCAATTTCGGCGTACATGTTTTCATGATTGCCTGTCTTGCAGGATTAATGGGTAATGGCTTAGGCGATTCTTATGAACGGAACAACAGTTACCTGCTCTGGTTCCTTTTACTGGCAGGTGCTACCGCATTCTTCTATACACAGGCATTAAAGAAACGTTCCTTTTACTTCCTGCTGATCGTGGCATTATACGGATATATCGGGGTAAGTTATGTAGTGGTAAGAGTGTTAATCGCAGCAAACAGTATAGAAGCGTTCTATGCAGGGCTGCTTTATTTTATCGGTTCCAGTATAGGCGCAGTTATGTTCCTCATTAATACTAACAGAAGACTCAAAAACGTATGATTTCCTATAATACTAAAAAGCTCGATAACCTTACAGTAGTTAACGCGGCAGAAAAAGCATTTGATAAAACCTGTATTACAGCGGAAGAATTGCAGCAGATAAAAGTTGCTTATCCTGTAGATCTTTATACACCTAACCCCTATATACGGATTGGCTTGTTCGTCCTGACACTGGTTTGTGTCCAGTTTTCTCTGGGTCTCTTTGGCCTTATATTCCTGGCGGGTGGAGAAAAAACAATGGCGGGATTAATTCTTTTCTATGGCGCTTGTATTTATGGTGCCATTGAATATATGATACATCAGAATAAACATTATAAATCGGGCGTAGAAGCAGCATTAATGTGGATGAGCGGTGGTTGTGTGATAGGAGCCGTTTTTATATTAGCAGATACGCATGTGAGCTTATCAGGAATGAGTCTGTTATTTTTAATTCTGGGAATGCTGTTCGTAATTCGTTTTGCAGATGTATCGATGAGCATTGTCGCTTATCTTGCTTTCCTTACATTATTATTCTCTCTTTTCATGCATTCCGGCCGAATGGTCATACCCTTTATGCTGATGGGAGCTTCTCTGATTATCTACCTGCTATCGCGTAAGCTCAGTACGATACACGTCTACAGGCATTATGTCAATTGTCTGAAAGTGATACAGGTCCTTTCCCTGATCACGTTGTACCTGGCAGGTAATTACTTTGTAGTAAGAGAGGCCAGTAATGAGATGTTCGATCTGAACCTGAAGCCAGGTGAAAGCATTCCTGGTGCATGGATCTTCTGGATCTTTACGGTAATAATACCGCCTGTTTACATATTTACGGGCATCCGTAAAAAGGATAGTATCCTCATCCGTACCGGCCTTTTGCTCGTTGCTGCTATCGTATTTACCATCCGTTCTTACCATAGCGTAGCGCCTATTGAAATAGCCATGACACTCGGGGGGATCATTCTTATTGCACTCGCATATGGCATTACTAAATTACTACTGCCATCCCGTAATGGATTCACCTCAGCACAAACCGAAGATGATAAAACAGACGCTATCCAGCTGGAAGCTGTCATCATCGCGCAATCCTTCAACCAACAGGCTCCGCAGGGAGACCAGTTTAATTTCGGAGGAGGGAGCGGCGCCGGTGGTGGTGCGAGTGGAAGTTATTAATTGTTGGATGTACGTTTGTAAGTGGTGAATCTATTCTTAGAGAAAAAAGTATTTTATAAAAATGAAGCTGTCAAAGTAATTTGATGGGCTTGAGAATCGCGTAAACGAAATTTCTCTCCATCAGGTATCCGAATAAAATCGGATAAAAATTACTTTTAGCTTCATTTTTATTCAGATGTCTGATACAAACGGATAGTCATTTGAACGATCCTCAGACCCTATTTTTAATACTTCCTATTTTTATAAAATAAAATTACTTAAAGTGAATATTATAAGTAGCGCCAATACCTGCATATTGCAAATTCCCTCCGTTATCAGTATTTCTGAAAATACCATTATAAAAAGCAAATACATTCCAGCTATAGTTATGATAACCTAACTGAGGTCTTGCATACACACCACCGGTAGCATCGGGAACGCCTGTGATAAAGCTATATCCCGCATCTACACCTGCGAAGAATCCTGTACTCTTTGGATAATAACGTACAAATGCACCCAGTGGAATAGTTCCAAAATTGCTAAACCCGCTCTTAGGGAAGAAGTGATTATATCCTGTTGTAAGACCAATACCCCAGTGTTTCGTTTCCATAAGTTGTCCTTTCAACTCCGCGCCCAGTGTGAAGTTACTGACATCAGAAAGATCTCCGAATGGAACTCCTATATTCACGCCCAGCTTCAGCCAGGAGTTTTTACTGGTAACATCACCTGATTGCGTTTGCGCGAATGATTTAAGTGATACCGTTGCAATAGCCAGTAGTAAAACAATCTTTTTCATATGTCCCCGTTTTATTTAAGTATAAATTAACAAATGGCATACCAACAACGAATAAGTGTGCTACATTCAGAATGTAGCATGACTATAGAAAAACCCGCTCACATATTCAAATAATTTACTATATTGCAGGCATTGACAAGGACCTGTGCCTGTATTTTTGTTAATGGGACAATATTAAAAATCGTCTAATATATCTGATCACATACAACTTCTATGAAAAAAATCCTTTACCCCTTATTGGTGTGCGGCCTTTTCGCGTGCTCCAAAAAAGACACACAAACACCACAATCCACAACGCCTGTAGCAGTTACAGAAGTTTCGGCTTACATGGCTGGTGTAGATTCCCTGAGTGAATTTGAAACGGCCTTCAAAAAGATCACCATCAGCACTGCTGATGCCAGTGGAGGACTCACCATATTCGCTCCCGGTAACGAAACTATTGGCAGCTACGATATAGGTGCTAAAACAATGGGAAAAGATTTGCCGGACAGTATTATCAAAAGTCATATCGTGAAGGGCATATTCAAAGCCGCAGACCTCACAGATGGCAAACAACTGACCACCCTTAGTGGTAGAACATTTATCGTAAAAGTTATAGATGGTAAGATCTACATCAACGGCATATTGATCACTGTCCAGGATGGTAAAGCTGGCAACCAGGTGGTGCATTGTGTTGCTGAAATGCTTACTACTACCCCAGGAGCTACAGATGTGACCGTATACGATGCTACAAAATGGTCTCCAAACTTTCCCGGCGGGCAGCTTCTTGCCGGCGCTACTGTAAACCTGTATCTCTCAAGAGACGGATACCGGAACAACACGCCTTCTTTTACTGCTCTTACAAATAATGACGGAGTGGCACACTTTACAGGTCTGCCTGCTGCTACTTATTTTGCAGTAGTTAAAAAAGGTGACCTGTCTAATATCTGGCCGGACGCAAACGGTTATAGTTATTCCAGTATCGATAGTCTTTTCCAGACAAAGGCAGAACTGGACTCCAATGCATTTATACAGCATGGGTACGGTCTTGGTGATTTTCATTTTGCAGATTTAAACTTTGATGGTGTCGTAAATGGTGCAGATAAAGGATTGACTCCTTCCCGTACCATCGTTGTGAAAGAGCGGGAAATATCAAAGCAGAAAATCCTGATCGGTTATGAAAAGAATTCTATCATGAAATTGTTCACTAACCTGGCAGATGCACAGATGAACCTGAATGGTGTTATTACACAGGTAGGAGTTATGCACAAGTTGCTGGTAATGATGGATGGTATCATGAGTGATGATGCTGATTGTTCAGTGTCTACCAACTGGTGTGCCTATGACCAGTTCACCTTCACCGCAAACGATAATACGATCTCCGACATCTGGACTTCAGAATATACCTTTATCACTACTTTAAACAGGATTATGCAAAGCCTTCCACAGATAGGGGATACTTCTGTGATAGCTGCACAGGCAAGAGCGATGAGAGCTTATATTTACCTGGAACTGGCTACTTATTTCGGTGGTCTGCCAATGTCCAACGACCTGGCAATACCTGCCACTATCAGCCGTAAATCATTGGAAGATACATACGGGTTTATTCAGAACGAATTACTCATTGCACTGAATACTTTACCTGCCACTGCAGATCCCGGCATAGTAACCAAAGGAGCTGCCAAAACCCTGCTGGCCCGTATTGCCATCGTTAAAGGTAATTTCAGCGTAGCAAGCAGCTATGCGGGTGATGTAATCCAGAGTAATTATTCACTGGTTGATTCTACGCAGATTTATGCCAGTGCGACCAATTCTGAGATTGTATGGGACCTTTCTAATAGTTATCCTTATGATTTTTCCGCTTACTGGACTCGTGGTATCTGCCCGGTAGCCCGTATTGCAGAACTCTACCTGATCAATGCAGAAGCTAATATTGCTATGGGTAACCTCAAGCCTGCTGCATACGGTATCAACCTTATCCGTAACAGATCGGGCATGCCTGCTTTGAGCATTACTAACTTAGACGAAGCAAGAACAGCGCTCAGAGATACTTATAAGAGAGAATTCTTCAAAGAAGGATTCCGCTTTGCAAGCCTGGTACGCTGGGGCTTAGCTGCAGACGTCCTAACCGGCAAAGGATACCAGTCTTTCCGCAGCCTGCTGCCGATCCCTATGTCTGTAATCCAGAATAGTCCGAACATGATACAGAATCCGGGATACTAAATTATAAAAGCTATTAACAGGGCTTAACTGAACCCTTTATTCACCTTGTAAAAGGCAGGTGAATAAAGGGTTTCTTCATTCTTTTAACAGTCATTAGTTATGACGACAACGAATTAAACGCTAGAGACATTCAGTTATCCGCACTTTGGACAGATGCTGTCGGCAGTGATATATAACGACGACAATATTTATCAACATCAGCATGGACAAAGTACTGTCCTGGCACTCGGAAGGGCTCAGATGAAATGTCCTTCCTGTCAGAAAACCTTGCAAACAGGGCTCTTTCAATCCAGAACTGAAAGTGATGTAAACCCTTTATAACCAATATTTAATTACTATATAAGCCCCCTATAAGCCCCCTCATACTCCCCTATAAGCCCCCTCTATATAAGGTGGGCTTATAGAGGGCTATAAGGGGAGTATGAGGGGGCTTGTACCATTTAAAGAGTAGAGTATCAATGCCTTATGACCAGAATGAAAAAAGCTCCTGGCAGGGTTTAATCTGCCAGGAGCTTCATTATCAATTATTTAGTATAATATTAAAGCTGGTTCAGTCCCACCATTGCATTTACATCAGGATTCCACACTTTCAGTTTCAGGCATGCGATAATAGCAGAAGGTGTAAGACGTGTAGTTTTAGCTTGTTGTAACTCCGGTATCGCTGCCATTACTTCCGGTAAACGATAAAACGGGATACGGGAATTGAGGTGATGAATATGATGATACCCGATATTACCTGTTACCCAGTTCCAGAAAGGGTTCATCAGTAAATAACTGGAAGAGGCCATAGCCGCATTTTCATGGCACCAGCCTTCTTTATCCCTGAAAGTAACCCCTGGGAAATTATGCTGTGCATAAAAAAGATAAGCGCCTAAAGCACAGGCTAAAAAGAAGGGTAGCACCAACAGCAATAAGCAGCTCAGCCAGCCCATATAAATGAATATAAGGGTACCTGCCGTAAAGTGTAATATTAATGCCAGCAATGAGTCGAAATGACGGGCAGGGCTGCTTAAAAATGAACGCAGGCTCATTCCCACAATGAACATGCTGAAATATCCAAAGAGAATAGTTAAAGGATGTCTTTGCATAAGATAAGCACGGCGCTCTTCCGGTGTGGATTCCATGAACTTCTGTTTTGTCATGATCGGATAGGAACCGATACTGGCAGTAAAGAGCTTGGAATTATGCGCATGATGATGATCATGGGAGCGTTTCCAGATGCTGGCCGGAGCCAGGATAAAAACACCAAAAGCCGAGAAAAGTAAATCAGCAATTTTAGATTTGTAAAGGATCGTGTGGTGCTGGTAATCATGATAAATTACAAACATCCTCACTGTTACCAATCCGGAGAGAACACTGCATAATATACGGACTGGCAGAAATGGAATGAGTGCTACAGCTGCATAGAGACCCAGGAGAATGGCTGCTGTTGTCAGCGTATAATACCAGCTCTTCCACGGTGTTTCTTTGGCAAATGGTTTTGTAGCCAGAATCAGTTGTTTTCCTTGAAGCATTGTAGGTTTCAGTATATAATTGATGATGTTGTCTTTTTAACAGGCTCCGGACGCTTGTGCTTCCATCTTCTGTGGCTCCACAACCAGTATTCAGGTTGTTTACAGATGTCCTCTTCCAATGCTTTGGTATGGGCCGCAGAAATTTCACCATCACTTGTCCTGGCGGGTTCTTCAAACAGCGTTCTTGCCGAAATCTCGTAATATCCTCTTTTCACCCTTTGTACTTTGGCATATACTACCGGATAATTCAGTTTACGGGCAATCTTCTCTGTTCCCTGGAAAACAGGTGTATCCTGGTTCAGGAAGGTGGTCCAGAAAGCACTCGCCGGTGCAGGTGTCTGATCAGCAATGAAAGCGGTAGCGCTCAATTCTCCTTTATTGCTTACCATGTCCCTGAAAGTATCCTTCATGGGGATCAGCCCGGTACCGAAGCGACTGCGCATCCTGTAGATCAGTCCGTCGAAATGTTTATTGGACAAGGGATGATATACCACGTACAGGTGATGCTTACACTCCAGGCTGAAAGTATTTCCCGCCCATTCCCAGTTGCCATAATGCCCCATAACGATCATAATGCTTCTTCCCTCATCCGCATAACGGTTAAAGACCGCCAATGCTTCCGGAGTCAGTTTACAGCGTTTAATGGCCGAAGCCCTGGAAATGGTCAGCGTTTTAAACGTTTCCAGCAACAGATCACAGAAATACCTGTAAAAGCGCCTGCTGATGCCCCTTATTTCCTTTTCTGACTTTTCCGGGAATGCATTACGTAAATTCTGCAATACTACTTTCTTACGGTAGCCCGTAACGTAATACAGCATGAAGAACATAAAATCACAGACCCCATAAAACAGTGGAAATGGTAATAGGGAGATCAGGTAAATAAACGGTAAAACGAAAAAATACATTGGCATATTCGACACAAAATACGATATATTAAAATTTAAAAAAATGTATTTTAGTTGTATAACAAGAGTTTAACACATAGGAACTAACGATAAAATTACAGTATACCCTTAGAGAGGATTAAATATTCCTGTTAAATATTGTATTTTGGAAGGCTTTAATGGTACCAAAACAGGTTATAAACTGAATGAAGATATTATTGCTATTATGTGGGTTGATACTATCCCTTACAAATACAAATGCGCAGAAGTCCTCTGTTAAGGGGAAGAATACAGAACCGGAGTCTGCCACCCTGGATAGTGCTGTTTCCAGGGTAGAAAACGAAACAAAAGCCCTTTCCGGACAGTTTGATAAAGCCAGCGATGCTTATGACGCTGCCGTAAAAAATGAGGCGGATGATCACGTACTGGATTCCCTGAAGGAAGTGATGGCTGTTATACATGACAGATTGGGGACTTACAATAACCGGATACAGGACCTTACACTACAGTTTATAGCAACACATCCTGATTCATATGTCAGCGCCATGAAGCTGATCTATTTTGTCAATGCGCTTCCGCTGGACTCCGTGCAGCATCTATACAAAAATTTATCGCCGGTTATCAGGAACAGCAAATATGGAACGGCAATAGCAAAGGAGATCCGGAAGGTGATATCAGGCTTACCAGGCAGTGTAGCACCCGATTTCAGCACAGTAGACATCAATAACAAACCATTACGGCTATCCGCTTTCAGAGGTAGTTATGTATTACTCGATTTCTGGGCCAGCTGGTGTGTACCCTGCCGCCAGGGTAATCCTCACCTGGTAGAACTGTTTAATCGGTACAGCAGTAAAGGATTTACAATAATAGGTATTGCAGATAATGATAAGCAGCCGCAGGAATGGCAGAAGGCTGTTACAAAAGACAAGACCGGTATCTGGCATCATGTACTCCGGAAGAAGCGTGCAGATCTGAATGCTGAATATGGGATTCGCTCTCTTCCTACCAAAATACTGATAGACCGGAATGGCGTAATTATAGGGCGGTATGGAGAAGGCGGGGAAGATGAAACTGCACTGGACAAGAAATTAGCAGCATTATTCTAAACAGGCGGTAGTGTTTCAGTTTAATCTTTGCGCCAGATGTTGTTATTGATAAATACAGTACCTTATCTGACGTGACTATCAGGTGAAGTTAAATTGAAAATAAATCCCCGACCCATATTCAAAAGCTACATCAGGGAACTAAACAGTCAGATGCAGTGTATTTATCAATAACAACATCTGGCAATGCCACGCTGTTATAATATTTCCCCGTATCATTATTTCGTCTTTGATGGCAGTAGTTTGCCTGGCAACATTTTTATACAGGCAGGAAGTGGCCTGACCCTGTAATGATTAAGATAGAAAATGTAAAATAATTATAACCAAAGCGAAGTAAAGTCTGTTAATACCCTGTTAACAGTAACATAACTTTACGTTTCAACATTTATACCCAATTTGCATTCTTCCTTGCCAAATAGATCATTGTCGCAAATTGCTGTATTTAATGAGTGTAATCTCACAACTGAATGATGGAAACGAGAAGGTCTTCAAAGAGATCTACGATTTGTTGCATAGAAAAGTATTCCGCTTTTTTCTCAAACGGAATGATTCGCATGATACTGCCAGGGAGCTGACACAAAAGACGTTCGTTAAACTCTGGCAATACAGGCATACGCTGAAAGAAGAATTCACAATAGAGACACAGCTGTTCACCATCGCTAACTCTGTGTTGGTAGATCACTACCGCAGAGAAACACATCAGAATAACATACAGGTAAATATTGCTGCCCAAATGCGCGATAACCATACTATCGCACATCCTATGCAGGAATTCGAACAGGTAAATTACCTGAACGCTGCTATAGCCAATTTGCCCCCCGTACGTAAAAAAGTAATAGAGCTAAGATTAGTTCATGGCTTTACCAACAAGGAAATAGCACATCATCTGTCTATTCACGTTAAAACCGTAGAAGACCATATAACAAAGGCTTTGCGCTATGTGCGGTCCATTCATCTCTAGTGTATCTTTGTTATCTAAATGTTAACAGCAGGGGATACCCTTATTACTATGCGTAATCAAATTTGATATTAACCAATTCATGCAACTAACAAGCGAGCAGATAGACATGTTTCTAAAAGGAATGCATTCCGGCAAGGAAGCGAAAAAGATAGCCGTCTATCTACAGGAAAATCCATCTGTGTTACAAGACTACTTAAAAGAGGAGTGGAAGGAGGCGGATGGAGAAACCCCGTTACCAGGTGAATTGAGTGAAATAATATATCGGGAAATAACCGCACAGGCATTTGGAGTAAAGAAAGTAAAAAGAAATGTGTGGACAGCCATCGCGGCAAGCATACTATTGATCATTACGTTCGTATTATTTCAAAAAAATAATAGCAAAACTGCTATGCTGGCGTCGTTGAAAAAACCGGAAAATGATACTGTAAACAGGAACGCCGGCATAGTTTGGCAGGAAAAACGGAACAATACCAATAAGAAGGAAGTGATCACCTTACCGGATGGCTCCATAGTACAGCTGTTTAAAAATAGTGTAATTCGCTTTAAGCAACCATTCGTACAACAAAAGAGAGAGATCATGCTGCAGGGGCATGCTTCATTTAGCGTGACCAGAAATCAACGCAAACCGTTTATAGTATACGCAGGTGCTACTGCTACTACCGTACTTGGCACTGCCTTTAATATAGCACAGGATAAAAGCGGAGTAACCATAAAACTATACAGCGGTAAAGTAATGATAAAGCCCGCAGGACCAACAGGATGGAAAGCCCCCGTATATCTTTCCCCCGGCCAGCAGATGAAATATGATGCAGCAAAAGAAGCCGTGACAGTCATTGAAGAGAAAGACAGCGCAGATCACCTTAAAGGTACCCTGGATTTTAATAGTGTACCCATCAGTAAAGTACTGGAAAAATTATCTGAAAAATACCAGGTGCAAATCTTATATGATGCGGAAGAACTGGACACAACCTGCTTCACCGGAGCTATTCTGCCTACAGATTCACTCATGACAATATTAGAGGTAATGAAAAGTGTGAATCGCCTTACAATAGCCCAGCTACATGATACAATTATCATAAAGAAGAACAACACTAAATAATATCTTGCGTTGTGATATGGGTATTAGAATAAAAAAGGAATCAATATGAAATACATTTTTCTTTTCCTGTTCATTGCAACAGGTGCAGCTGCTCAGCAAAAAATAGATGTACAATCTCATCGTGGCGGCCGTGCTTTAATGCCGGAAAATACGATCCCTGCTATGATTCATGCGATAGACCTTGGTACCAGGACTCTGGAACTGGACTGTGTGATCTCTTCGGATAATAAAGTAGTGGTATCGCATGATGTGTATATGTCTGCCGGCTTTATGCGTAAACCCGATGGTACGGACATCGATAAAAAAGACGAAAAAAACTATGCGTTATATAAAATGACTTACGACAGCATCCGTAAATTCGATGCTGGTAGCAAGCCTCATCCTGAGTTCCAGGACCAACGTAAAATGAAAACGTACAAACCATTATTGTCTGAGTTAATAGACAGTGTGGAAGCCTATGTAAAGCTGCATCACCTGAAACCCGTTTATTATAACATGGAGACGAAATGTTCTCCACAGGGCGATGGTATTTATCATCCGGCACCAGCTGTATTCTCTGCTTTGGTAATGGAGGTGATCAATAAAAAACATATTGCAGACAGGGTTACTATCCAGTCTTTTGATATCAGAACATTACAGATCATTCATAAAGATTTTCCCAAACAAAGCACTGCTTTGCTGATCATGAACAAGGAGAGCTTTGCGGATAATATCAAAACGCTTGGATTTACACCAGACATCTACAGCCCTAATTTTACACTTGTTACGCCGGAGTTGGTAAAAGAAGCGCATGGGATAAAAGTAGCGGTCCTTCCCTGGACAGTGAACGAGGTAAGTGATATGAAGAAGATGATCTCTTATGGGGTGGATGGGATGATTACTGATTATCCTGATAGACTGGTTGGTATAGCCGGTAGCTATCAGAAAAAATAATTAGCACTGCTATAAAAAATTGGCCGTCTTAGTCATTTGACTTGGGCGGCCTTTTTTTTGTATTATTGCTCCCATTATGGTCACCGTACTTTCAACAGCAGACATTGTGGGGCACCTGGAGAGTATATTTCCTGCCGAAAGGATCAAAAGCCGCCTGGTAGATGTAGTTTCTTATGCCGCAGATGCGGGCTTTTACCACCTGGTACCGAAGGCCGTCGTACAGCCGGTCAGTATAGATGAAGTAAGAGCACTATTTGCCCTATGCAGGCGCTTAAACATCCCGCTTACTTTCCGGGCAGGTGGCAGCAGTTTATCCGGCCAGGCCATTACTGACGGGATACTGGTAGATATCAGCCAGCACTGGCGGAAAGTACAGCCATTAAATGAAGGGGCAGCCGTGAAGGTGCAACCGGGGGTGACAGGTTCGGTAGTGAACCATATGCTGAAAAGCCATAAGGTAAAAATAGGCCCGGACCCCGCCTCTATCAACACCGCCATGATGGGAGGGATCTTGTCCAATAATTCCAGTGGTATGTGCTGCGGCGTAAAGCTGAACTCTTACCATACCATCCGGTCATTACATTTCCTGCTCCCGGACGGGAAGGCTTATAATACTGCCATAAAGGAAGACTATGCCCGTTTTGAAACGGAGTCTCCCGAACTGGCAAATGGTATTGCAGGACTCAGACAACAGGTACTGAACAATACTGCGTTATACGACAGGGTACGCCGGAAATATCTCACCAAAAACACGGTTGGATACTCTCTGAACGCCTTCGTGGACTATACCCATCCGCTGGATATCTTCGCTCACTTATTAATAGGTGCTGAAGGAACGCTGGGCTTCATTGCTGAAGCTGTGATGGATACCGTACCGGATTATCCGGCAAAGTCCACCACCATTCTCTTTTTCAGGGATATGAAAGAGGCTTGTGACGCTATTGTACCGCTGAAAACATCCGGGGCAGAGATGATAGAACTGATGGACAGGGCTTCATTACGTTCAGTAGAAACGATCAAAGGGATCCCGGACATCATTAAAGTATTACCCGAAACAGCCGCCGGACTGCTGGTAGAATACCAGGATACGGATGAAGAACGCCTGGAAAAGAAAATAGCCGCCTTTGAGCAGATCCCTTTATCGCTGCTGACTCCTGCAGCATTTACTACAAACGTTACCACCCGCGAACTATACTGGAAAATAAGAAAGGGCATGTTCCCTTCCGTAGGAGCCGTACGTGCCAAAGGCACCACGGTGATCCTGGAAGACATTGCTTTCCCTGTAGAACAACTGGCCGCCGCTTTATCAGATTTACAGGTACTTTTTGTAAAATATGCATACGGGAATGCCATTATTTTCGGTCATGCAAAAGATGGGAATATCCACTTTGTGGTTACCCAGTCTTTCAATACAGCAGCGGAAATAGAACGTTACCGCCAGTTCATGGATGAAGTGGTAACGCTGGTGGTAGATAAATACGATGGTACCCTGAAAGCAGAACATGGTACCGGCCGTAACATGGCGCCATTCGTAGAAGCAGAGTGGGGCGCAGAGGCCTACCAGATCATGCAGCAATTAAAGGAGCTGGTAGACCCGCAGCAGATCCTGAATCCGGGGGTGATCATCAATGATGATAAGCTGGCACATATCAAAAATCTGAAGTCGCTGCCCGAAGTGGAAGAAGAAGTGGATAAATGTATAGAATGTGGTTACTGCGAGCATAAATGCCCCAGCCGCGACCTGACCATGACACCCAGGAGAAGGATCGTTGTAAGGCGTGCCCTGGCTAACTTTAAAAAAGAAGGCAATACCGCGGACCATAAAACATTACTGCAGCAATACCAGTACGACGGACTGGATACCTGTGCCGTAGATGGCCTCTGTGCTACCGAATGCCCGGTAAACATCAATACCGGAGACCTCGTAAAACGTCTGCGTAAAGAGAATCATTCCTCTTTTGCCAATAGCGTAGCTACACTGGCGGCTAAGCATTTCAACACCCTAGAAAGTGTGGTGAAGGGATTACTGCAATCGGGGATACTGGTGAATAAAGTACTGGGTAAACAGGCCATGGCAAACATTACCGGTGTCTTTAAAAAGATCGTCCCTTCTTTCCCTTTATGGATGGCGGAGCAAACCGGTCCTGTACGTATTACAAAGACTAAGACCGATCAACCTTCATTTATATATTTTGCTACCTGTATTACCCGTAGTATGGGTAGTAGCCTGGCAGGAAAAAAGAGTGTAATTGATAGTTTACTGACCGTTGCACAGCGTGCGGGGATCAGCATTCAAATTCCTGTAAACATTCACGGACATTGTTGCGGGCAGCCATTCTCTTCCAAAGGGTTTGCTTCAGCAGCAGCCTATACTAAGAACAGGACCATAGAATGGTTATGGCAGGAAACCAGGCAGGGTGAGCTGCCAGTGATCCTGGATATGAGTTCCTGCACCTATACTTTACTGGAATGCAGACCTTATCTGGATGATGAAAATAAAGCCCGTTTTGATAAGCTGGTGATCCTCGATACGGTTGATTTCCTATATGACCATGTAGTGCCTTCTCTCCCTATCAAAGTGAAGAAAGACCATGTAGCCTTACATCCCGTTTGTTCTTTATCTAAAATGAAGAATGCGCACAAGCTGACGAACATCGCCAAAGCATGTGCAGATAACGTGCATGTACCTATCTACGCAGGTTGTTGCGGGATGGCAGGAGACAGGGGCTTCTTATTTCCGGAGCTGGTGAAGTCTGCTACACATTCAGAAGCAAAAGAAGTGCTGGAACAGCCGGGGCAGGGATATTATTCCAGCTCCAAAACCTGTGAAATGGCATTGGAGAATGTTACAAAGAAGAATTACGAATCTATCGTTTACCTGGTGGAAGAATGCAGTTAGTTGTTGAATACTATTTCAACAACTCTTCCAGCCCGGCTTCAAACTGGTATTCATTCTGATAATAAATATCCCCTTCTTTACCAACGATGGCTATTTGTGAATAATGCTCCAGGAAAGCTTCCCATTTTTGCTGATCACCATCTGTCACTAACTGTAGCCCCTTTAAATCCGGGAAACGGGCGAACGTTTTCTTCCAGGCATCCGTGAAGTATTCACTACAGAGGTAGATATACTGGATCTTTGAACCATATTGCTTTTCCAGCCATTCTGCAAAAGCAAGGTCTGCCACGCTGGGCTCATAAGACTTCCACATCCTGATAAACGTCACTTTCCCTTTAAAATCGTTCAGTGTAAAGGACTTTCCATTTATGTCCTTTACTTTTAAAGGAGGCAGGGTATCTTCCTGTGCCTGCGCACAGGTAAAGAAGAACATTATAAAAACTACAACGGCCAGTGATTTCATATTGCCTGCAAAAGTAGCTCATTTCCTATTAATGTACAAAAGACGCAAATTCTTCCTGAAGATTACATTACCTTTGCGGTTTATTTAAGAGATATGACTTTTGAAGAATTAAACCTGAGCAAACCTTTACTAAACGCTTTAAGTGACCTGGACTATGTACAGCCCACCACTATTCAGCAGAAGGTTTTCTCTGTAGTAATGTCCGGCCGCGATGTATGTGGAATAGCCCAAACGGGCACGGGTAAGACTTTTGCATACCTGCTTCCCATGTTACGGCTGTTCAAATTTTCGAAAGACCGTTACGCCCAGATGCTGATCGTAGTACCTACCCGCGAACTGGTAGTACAGGTAGTAGAAGCTGTAAAGCAGTTAACGACCTATATGACTGTGGAAGTAGCCGGTTTTTACGGTGGCGTAAATATGAATCCCCAGATGGAAGCAGCCGAAAAGAAGCTGGACGTGGTTGTTGCCACTCCCGGCCGACTGGTGGACCTGATCCTGAGCGGGGCTTTAAAGACGAAAGCTATTAAACGCCTGGTAATAGATGAGGTAGATGAGATGATGAACCTCGGGTTCCGTCCGCAGATCAACATGATCCTGGACCTGCTGCCTTTAAAGAGGCAGAACCTGTTGTTCTCCGCTACTATTACGGAAGAAGTGCAGAAACTGATGACCACCTACTTCAATGATCCGATAACGATAGAGGCTGCCCCAACAGGTACTCCGTTAAAGAATATCCAGCAGATAGGTTATGATGTTCCCAACTTCCACACCAAGGTGAACCTGCTGGAATTATTGCTGACAGAAAATGAAGACATGGCCAGGGTGCTGGTGTTCGTTGCTACAAAAGAGCTGGCCAATGAGCTGTACGAGCTGATCTCTGCCAAATTCCCGGATAAAGTAGGGGTGATGCACTCCAATAAAGAGCAGAACCACCGTTTCAATACAGTAAAGCAGTTTAAAGAGGGTAACTACCGGTTTATCATTGCAACAGATATCATTGCCCGTGGGTTGGATATTGCAGAGGTAACCCATGTTATCAACTTTGATACACCGGAAGTACCGGAAAACTACCTGCACCGTATTGGCAGAACGGGGCGTGCGGATAAGGACGGGATAGCACTGATATTTGTAAAACCGTCAGAAAAGGAGTTCCAGGAAAATATAGAAGGATTAATGAGTTACAGGATCCCTATGAAACCATTACCTGAGAACCTGGTGATCTCTGATGTGCTGACAGAAGATGAGTTGCCACAGGTGAAAATGAAAAACTACCTGATCAAGCTTCCGGCTAAAGAATTATCTGGTCCTGCTTTCCATGAAAAGTCTGCTAAGAACAGTAAGGTGAACCGGAAAGTATCCCATGCGGATAAGATGATGAAGAAATACGGGAAACCGAAAACGAGGGGTGCAAAAGTGAAGGGTAAGAAGAAAAAATAAGGATAGAATTAAATATCAAAAGGGGTGGTATCGTATTTTATGATACCACCTCTTTTCGTTCGGGTAGCTGATGGAGACAGGTAGTCATTTAAGCGATCCTCAGACCTTGTTTTTGGGTAGTGTCTCAGTTTAATCTTCGCGCCAGATTCTGTACAGCATCTGCCAATGCATGCTGTCATAATATCCAAACTGAGACCTACCTATTTGACGACTATTTAGGAAGAAGGAACCCCAGTGTAAAACTGTTATCTATTCCATAGATTAATGATTTCAAAAGATTAAAAGAGAATAAACGTGTGCTGTCACACTTATAATCTATGGTGCCTGTACGCTTTGATACGGGTAGCGATTTATCTTTGTTTTTAGGAATGATCAGATGCTTTAGCATGAAAGAGGGCAACCATGCTGTCTTTTTCTTCTGGCCCTTTAATTTGTCTACAACAAGATTGTGGTATTCTCCTACAATTGCTCCGTTTGCCTTTTCTTCATTCAGACTGAAATGGAACGCCAAACTATTAAGGATACCTGATTGTATATGAAATTTACCAAGATTTTCTGCCGGTGAATTTAAACGGGTGATATCTAAATCACTGATCATACCATTTATATAATAATCCTTTTTGGGGTTAAGGGGTAGATAAATGGATACATGTAATGTTCCCGAACCCATTAAAGAGCCTTCTGCATTCATATTTATATGATCAGAATCGGATGGGAGGGGATGGTTAATAAGAGGCGATAAGGATAGCTGGAATCTTTCTATTTTCAGCATACCGGTTTGCAAACCATCTTTGGGAAACTCCTCATATGATATTGTGGAACGATTCACCTGTACATTATTTACCCGGATACTAAGGGGGAAACTTTTCAAAAGCGCAACGGGCAATGGCTGATGTTCTAACAAACGGGGTAATCTTCTGTCTCTGAAAACATAGATGTTGCTTTCTTTGATCAATATTTTTTCAGCAATTAATTTTTTTTCGAACAGCTTTAAAACATCCGGTTTTACTATTTCTATGCCAGGAATTGTTGCTTCAATGACATCCGTCTGGTGTCCTGCCTTTTGACCCAGCTCAAATTTGTTGTATTGTGGGATAATTTTCAAAAAAGAAATCTGAAATATTTCCTTTTTACTATCGATGATCAGCTTTTTAATCTGGATGTTATGATAAATACCAGGTATTGAAGTATTAATATCTTTTAATGCGCATGTGAAAGCGGAAAAGTGGATACCATCTGGTTTAGTCATTTTTATTTTATCAATGACAAGATCACCATTTAATTTTAGCTGATTTATTTCATTGGAATGCAGCGACAGATCGGTTTTTATTATTTCAAGATGATGAATGGAGATACCTTCAAAAGGCATGGGAACGGAAATGTTGGGCCCTTCGTAAGCAATTGACGAATGATTAACCCTGAAAGTATCTATTTGTATTGCTAAAGGAATTTTTTTTAAAGAAGCAAATGGTCTTTTTGATTCAATAGCTTCACCGCGGATGTTCAAATCCGTCTGATTCAAAATAATTTTTTCTGCAATGAATTTTCTGTCGGCCAATTTCATAACATCCAATTTCAGCATTGTGATGTTTGAAATTGTTGATGCAACAAGTACAGGTTGGTGTTGGGATTTCCTGAAAAAAGTAGATTTGCTGAATAATGGGACAATTTTTAGAGAATCAATTTGTAATGATTCTTTTTTACTATCTATTGTTACATGCTTTATTTGTAACGTGTGATAAGTTGCCGGTATGGCATAATTAATTTCAGACAAACTGCTTTCGAAGGCGCCGAAATGAAGGTTGTTCCTGGTAAATGGTTTGTTTACATCATTTATGCTTATTTCATCAACGGTTATACTTCCATTTAATGATAGCTGTTTTTGCTGGTCGGAATGCAGCAATATATTAATGGCTGTTAAGTCGAAATGACTGATTGAAATATGCTGAAAAGGAACGGGAGGAAGCTTATTTTTTTGTGCAGTATCCTTTTCATTCAAAAGAAACGCATCAAGGTTAATTACGCCGTTACTGAGCTTTACATTATTTACAGAAAGCGTTTGATGGAACAGGGCCTTAAAAAGGTGAATGCCATTCAGCTCAACGGTTGAAAAATAAAGTGAATGGTGATGATTATCACTGCCTGGTGTATAATCTATTTTAAGATTGTTGAATGAAATTGATGAAAAGAATAAATTGCTGCTGATGGAGGAAAAACTAACTTTTGCTACAGGAGAAAGCTGCCGTAATTTTTCACGGACCTTGTTTTGAATAATGTTATTTACGATAATGTTTGCAATGATTACAATAAAGAATATTCCGATTAGTGCCAGCCATTTTAACCAACGCCGTATTGGGGTCACGTTTTTTTTCATGATTGGATATCTGGTAGTGAGGCAAGCCCGGCTGTCCGGAAGTTTATAAGTGTAAGTTACTTAAACTTATAAACTTCCGGGGGCTTTATATGTCTCACGGCGTTGACCAGGTTTTCTCTCCTTTCTTCATTTTGTCCAGTATTTCCTGGTACATGTTCATATCACTTTCAGGAGATAAGGTAGTGCCTCTTTCCTGCCATTTTAAGGCATCTTCTTTGTGACCCAATTTATACAGCAGGTTAGCATAAGCAGTCATCGTAACAGAGTTCTTTTCCATCTCTACCACTTGCTTCATCCATCCCAGCGCCTGGTTGAGCAGGACTGTATCATTGGTACCGTTAAATACCTTTGTAGCCATACTGCTTATCTTGGCAGGAGAGAAGCCGGTGCCGCCTTTTTTCAGATAGTCAGTTAAGTTATCTGTCATAGGTTTCCAGTCCTGGCTCTTTTTAGCATCTGCTTCCTGCTCCAGAATGGCCAGGAACTGTTTACGGTTGGGGTCAGGAATGGAAGTAGTGTCTGCATCTTTAAGCGTAATAGCAAGGGTATAGAGCTCACTATGGCCAGATGCTACAAAGGGTGCATGGATTTTACGCAAGGTTTGCATAGGAACTTTGATGATTTCACGGTCGTAAGTCATGAGTCCATTTTCTTCTATTTCCACATCGTAAGGTTCTGTATAGATGGAGCCGGAGAGCCCTTCTGTTTCATATGCTTTCAGCCGTTTTACCATACCTGCATATTTACCGCTCAATTCAGAAGGGGTGATCTTTACGTATCCCCATCCGGCAGCAGCATTCCACTGGTGGCCTTTTACCGGAACACCTATGCCGCCCCATTCGCCCAGTACCCGTGCTTTACCGGGTAAAGCAGGCGCAATACCGGGGCCGGGATAATCGTGAATATCTGTGAGGTCGCTGTTTGCCCATTTCTCAGCAGGGTTTTGCGGGCCTTCTTTACCATAGTTTTCACCCGTATGCCCATTGATCAGGCGGGAGTGGTCGGTTTGCTGCAACCACTCTGTCAGACGGGCCTGGTCGTAGGTATACCAACCTTCATTAAATAACACCCAGCAGATAATGGAAGGGTAGTTAAAGAGCTGTTGTACATTAGCCGCATTCTCTTCTTCAAAAGCTTTTTTAGCGTCGGGTTGTAAGCTGGCGCAGGTAACCATATCCTGCCATACCAGCATACCCAGTTTATCTGCGTGGTAATACCACCGGGCAGGTTCTATCTTGATATGCTTACGGATGGTATTAAAGCCCATGCATTTTATGGCTGCAATATCAAATTGCAGTGCTTCATCTGTAGGGGCGGTATAGATACCATCGGGCCAGAATCCCTGGTCTAAAACCCCGAGATTATATGTGTATTTATCATTGAGAAAAATGCGCTCCTGTCCTTTAGCGTCTTTTCTGATGGCTATCTTACGCATGCCGAAGTAAGAAGTGATCTGGTCTTCCGTATTCCCTTTTTTTATAAGGTGGACAGAAAGATCATAAAGGAAAGGATCTTCCGGGTTCCAGAGGCGCGCATCTTTTACGGGGAGTTTTAAGGTGGTGTTAGCCGCGCCTTTTATGCTGCCGGCTGGTTTGCCATTCGCGCTGGCTACAGCTTCTATGGTATAATCGCTGGCAGCGCCGGCGGTATTGACGGTCAGGGAAAGATAACCGCCATCTACTTCAGGGATCATTTTAAGAGAAGAGATATATACCGGAGGAACAGTTTCCAGCCATACGGTTTGCCAGATACCGGTGGTAGCCGTGTAACGGATACCCTGAGGTTTCAGTACCTGTTTCCCGTGGGGATTGGGCCCCTGGTCGGTAGGATCGTATACACTTACGATCAGTTCATTATCTCCGTTTTGCAGCAGATCTGTGATATCGAAAGAGAAGTTCTGGTAACCACCACTGTGACTACCCGCTTCTTTACCATTCACGAATACGGTCGTTTGCCAGTCAACCGCACCAAAGTGCAGCAGGATGCGCTGATCGTTTTTAGTGTCTGGCTTAGGGAAGGTACGTTTGTACCAGAGGCGTTGGGTAGGCAGTACCGGTCTTTTAACACCTGATAAAGAAGATTCAATGGCAAATGGCACCAGTATCTGTCCGTCGAACTGAGTAGGCTGAGCCGCATCTTTATCGGTAATGGCGTATTGCCAGAGGCCGTTCAGGTTTTGCCAGCCGGTACGTACCAGCTGAGGGCGCGGGTATTCGGGCAGCACTTTATCCGGTGTAACATCTTTTGCCCAGCGGGTCTGTAACGGGGCGGGCTGGATCTGCCATTGGGCCTGTGTTTCAGGCAGATAGATACAGAACATGGAAATAAGTGCCGGTAGTAGTTTTACAAAACGTTTCATTAGAGGTTACTGGTGGTTTTAATGCTGACGAATATAATGGCCCGGGGCAGTAGTATATTCGCAGCGAGATATAATTATCAGGGGTACATTGCACTAGCAGGCAAAAGGTAACATTCCTTACAAATAATGTTCATTTTAGTACGTGAAAGTGTCCGTATCTGAACAATTGAATGTTTTATGAAATAGTGTAATCCGCTATAGACAAGCATTCTTCTATATGGCATTTGTTTTGAATACAGGGAGCATAACAATATCAGCCATGATCAAAAATTATCTTAAGATCGCATGGAGAAGCCTTGGCAGGAATAAGGTTTATTCCCTGATTAATATCACGGGTTTAACGGTAGGCATCGCCTGTTGTATCCTGATTGTATTGTATGTAAAAGATGAACTATCATACGACCGTTATAATCAGCATTATAATGAAACTTACCGGGTGGTGCAGGCTTTCCGGAGCGCTAAAAACGTAAAGGATTTACCACCGGCTGCGCCGGAAGAGTACCAGGTATGGGGCTGTGCGCCGCTGGCTCCTGCAATGAAAGCAGATTTTCCGGAAGTAGATAAGATCGCACGGTTTACCAGTCCGAATACACTTCTACTTCAATACAAGGATAAACACTTCCAGGAGAACGGTATCGTATTTGCCGATTCTTCCATCTTCGACATCTTCAGCTGGAAAATGATCTATGGAGATAAAACGACCGCCTTAAAAGACGCGAATTCCATTGTACTTACCAAAAGTATTGCTGAAAAATATTTCGGGAAGAATAACCCTGTGGGGCAGATGATAAAGGTGGACGATGGTAATTCACTCATGGTAACCGGTGAAATGGAAGATATTCCTTCCAATTCTCATTTTACGTTTAATGGCATGCTATCCATGAGTGCTTTCAGAAGGATGAGTCCTGAGATTTTTGATTACTGGGGGTATGTAGACTTCTACACTTACTTTACGGTACGCAGACATACGGATATGAAAGCGATGCAGGCAAAGGCCGCTGCATTTGTAGAACGTCATAACCCTGCTGGTGTGGATCATAGTTATGCTATTGCTTTCGAGCCATTAAAGGATGCTTATCTGCATTCGAAAGCAAAAAGGCAACCAGGTGTGACCGGCAGTTTATCTAATGTATATATCTTCTCTCTGGTAGCTATTTTTATCCTGTTCATTGCCTGCATCAATTTCATCAATCTCTCTACCGCCAGATCTATGGAAAGGGCAAAAGAGATAGGTGTAAGGAAGGCAGTGGGGGCACACCAGGAAGGGCTGATGTTCCAGTACCTTACAGAATCTGTATTGATTGCATTTTTAGCAACTGTGCTGGGAGTAATATTAGCGATTTGTTTATTACCGGCTGTACGTGAAATATCGGGTAAGCCGTTAACATTGACAGCGCTGCTGTCCTGGAAGATGTTGCTGGCATTCCTTTCTGCGCCTGTTATAGTAGGTATCCCGGCCGGCATTTATCCTGCCTGGGTATTGGCCAGGTTTAAGCCTGCATTGGTGTTAAAGGGTAAGTACCATTCATCCGGTAAAGGGATACAATTGAGGCAGGGGTTAGTAATATTCCAGTTTAGTTTATCCATTGCATTAATTGCCTGTACCGCTATTGTATTCTCACAACTGAATCATCTCAGGTCTCATGACCTTGGTTTCCGGCAGGACCAGATGCTGGTGATGGACTATGGCGGTGATGGCAACATCAATATAAATATTGAAGCGGTAAAAGCGATATTGGCGCGTAATCCCGGTGTAACATCTATTACAGCTTCCAGGGCAGTACCGGGAGATTTCCTGCCCAATGCAACCACTGTGATCGAAGCGCCTAACGGCGAAAAGTTATCATTTGATCCCGGCATCTATGAAATAGACGCAGATTTTTTACAAGCTTACGAGGTGAAAATGGCAGCCGGCAGGGCTTATTCCAAAAGCTTCTCCACAGATTCGACACAGGCCATTATCATCAATGAAGCAGCAGCAAAAATGTATGGATATGCGAATCCTGCGGATGTGATAGGTAAGTCTTTTGATCAGTGGGGACGTAAAGGAAGGGTGATCGGCGTAACAAAAGATTTTAATTATCAGTCGCTTCATAACAAAGTAGAACCGCTGACAATAAGGATAGCAGATTTTTACTCGTTTAATAAATTATCCCTGCGTGTAAAATCGGAACATCTTTCAAAGACAATTGCTGAATTGAAGAATACCTGGGCTAGTATAGCGCCAACACGGCCATTCCTGTATAGTTTCATGGATAAGTCGTTTAATGAGCAATATCAGAAGGATGTACGCTTTGGACAGATCTTTATGACCTTTGGTCTTTTAACAATATTCATTGCCTGCCTGGGGCTTTTTGGACTGGCTACTTATTCAACAGAAAAGAGATTAAAAGAAATCGGGGTGAGGAAGATACTGGGAGCATCTGTAGCAAACATTGTAACGCTGTTATCCGGCGATTTTGTAAAACTGGTATTCATCGCTATTATTATTGCTACACCATTGGCCTGGTGGGGAATGAACAAGTGGCTGAACGACTTCGCTTATCGGGTAGTTATTCAGTGGTGGATCTTCGGCATAGCTGGATTGATGGCTATTGTCATAGCATTGCTGACAGTGGGTATGCTGGCGTTAAAAGCCGCTACCGGCAATCCGGTGAAATCTTTAAGAGCAGAATAAATGGTAAGAGGGTATACCAGGTTCTGGTATACCCTCTTAATGTAATTTAAAAACTACATTTGCATAAAGCACACCATAATTTATGCAAACCATTATCCTCATAACCTTTTATACCTTTATTGTACTACGGCTGGGTACAGTCGTATTATCTGCCAGCGTTGTTTTTCCATGCCTGGATAACACTGGTAGCGGGGATGATCATCTACCTGATCCCTTTAATTACCAGGATAAGACAAGAGGAGGCTATTTTGAAAGAAGCCTTTGCCGGAGAATATTAAACTATAATGTTCCTATATATTCATCCAGGTCAATGTCTTTACCCAGGCCCAGTTTTAATTTGATGCGGTAACGTGCCATCAGGATACTTTTAGGAGCGATGCCTAAACGCTGGGCGATTTCTTTATTGGTTAATCCGGTGGAGATGTAGGAACAATGTTTCAGGTCTAGCCGGGACAATGTATTACCTGATTTCTCTTTCAGTTTCTCAAAGAATTCTGGGTTGATATTGTCAAAGTCTGTCTTATCATCTGTCCGCTTATTCTGATCAATGATCTGGTTGGTCTGCTTCAGAACATTGACACCGCGTTTATTTTCTTCCATCTTTTTTTGAACGGCCTGCAGCGGTTCATCTTTTTGCTCTACCTGTAAACTACCAGCCAGCAGCTCTCTTTGTAAATGGTCCTGTCTTTCCTGTAACAGTTGTTGCTCTGCCATTAAGCGCATGGCCTCTTCTTCCTTTAAGCGCACACATAATGCGGCCTCTTCCTTTTCTTTTGCCAGCAGCTGTTGCTGATGGCGGATAGCTTTTAGCCGGAAGTGATAAAATCCAAAGAACAGCAATAATGCAATACAGGCCACTATCGCCAGGAATATGTACAGGTAGCTGACTTGCTTGCGAAGGGCAGCGGTTTGTCTGAGTACATTCAGTGCCGCTTCATTTTCTTTTGATTGATATTGTGCATCCAGGCGTTTGGAAACAGCCAGTTTTTCTGCATCGGATACTTCCCTGGATGTTTTATAATATTCTTTATAATATTTAAGAGCAGCTACATAATCCCCTTTTTTCTCAGATATATTGGATAACCCCAGCATGAAAGCGGATATGGTTTGTGTATACGTGGCACTGTCAGAAAGAAGTACGCTTAACCCGGTAGCTAATAAAGCTTCGGCATTCTGATAATTACCTGCTGCTATTTCATAGTCACTCATCATACTGTAACAGCTTCCAACTACGGCAGTCTGCCTGGTTTCCTGTCCTATTTTCAGGGCAATACCAAGATAATGCCTAATGCTGTCTTTATAACTGGCCGGAAAATACCCCCGGTACAGATTGGCGATATCTAACGCTGCCACTGCCATGATATTATAGGAAATAAGCCGTTGCTGCTGTGCGGAATAGATGCTGATGACATTACGGTTATAAAAGAGAGTCGAATCCAGGAGAGCCCTGTTTTCGCTGTGTTGTTTATAACGATAATGATAGTATGTTGCCATGGCTTGCTGGCCATAAGCCATGTTATCAAAATCCCCGCTTTTTTCTGCTGTCTGCACACATAATTCTGCATATTTCCTTTCGGCAGGGAGGTCTTCCCATTCAGCATAGATCCCTGCCAGATTATAATAAACAAAGGACTCATAATCGTAGGCACCGGTCCCTTCCAGGTATTTCAATGCTGCTGAGGAGCTGCTGACAGACTCTTTGTTTTTTCCCCGGATGTTCTCCAGGAAGGCTTTGCTGTACCATGCAATACCTTTTATGCGCCTGTTGGCAGTTTTTCCGGCATACCACATAGCACTGTCCTGTGCTTCCTGTGCTTTTGGTAACTCACGATGCTGCTGGTACAGTGCCACCAGGATACTATAGATAAATGTTTTGTATTGAGGGTCGGGTAAAGTATTGCTTAATTGTAAAGCCTGCTGGCCAATTTTCAGCGCCTTCTCAGTTTCAGTGAGTGATTTAGCTCTTGCCAGCATGCCCATGGTCATCACCTGGTTTTCAACGGGTAAGTCCTTTTGTAATAATATCGTACTTAGTGAGTCTGCAATTATTTGCGCCTGTGTGACTACAGATTGTATACTGCATAAAAGGATAAGGACACCTATCCGATTGATTTTCTTACTCATGTAGCAAATGGATTGGCTGCAAATTTACAGTTGTAGGACATTTGTAGTGAACATTTTATGCACTTGTAGAGCATTTGTAGTCGGCATTTATTCAAAATATCGGATTCCAGGATATATTTTTGATGAATATATATTAAAGATACAATTATATATATAAAGATTGAAACGCTGAATACTATGCTTAAAACGATAGAGAAAGGATCCCAAAGATGGATAATAACATCATAACAGTATCTGCGGAAAGGGATAAAATTTAACCAGGACAACAAAAACAGGAAAATATGGGAATGCACGAATTTGAAGCTGGCGCTGATATGGCCGTTACAGCACTGGATAAAAGTAATGATACAATGGATTTGAGATCCATGTACTATTCAGTGGCAAAATTCACCGGGCAATGGGATGCTTCCCTGCAACACTTTCACATACTTGCATTGCTGCTGAAACACCGGTTCACCTATGCGTTCCCGGTACAGGAACACCCGGACTATACACAGCACAAAGCATATTTTGACGGCCTGACCGGCTATGAGGGTATTAACCGTGTCCCTGGCGAAGAATGGGACCGGGAGAACCCACAGGTAGCCATGTATTGTAATCCATCAGAAGCCTGGAATAATTATACCGGCACTGATGTACCCGAACATCTCAGAAACACCGGTATGTTATATTTTGATGCCGGCAGTGAACTTTGGCAACGGTTTGTAGATGCCGGTAAATTAACCGGAGCAGATGCCGTTCCCCCCAAAGAAATCCCCATTGAAGAAGTCATTGCAGAGGTAGTAACAGCAGCTCAACAACAGGGAGATGTGGACATTATCAGCTTCTGGTACCCGTTAATAACAACAATAGCTGCATTTGAAGCGCCAGAGAAGATAATACCGCTGAAACAAAATCCGTATTTAATAAGGATCAGGGAGATAGCGACTGCTACAGAAGCCTATAAAAAGAATAATGACTATGGCGCTACCCGCTTGCCGTCGCCTGATGATTTTAAAAGTAACTTTTTAGAATGGGGGGTAGGAGAAGAGCTAAACGATCTTTTCCAATGGTGGTACCAACCGCTGAGACAATGGTACGAATCCCCTGAATATACACATCAATAAAGATGATCCGGAATATCTTCTGAAAATATTATAAATGGCAGTAACTAAAAGCCCTTTTTAGTTACTGCCATATCCGTATACTCATAAGATAGACATGAGCAAATCGGATAACTCTTCAGCAGAGATTTCAGGTGCATGGATGTTTTCGAACGCAAAATGAATTTCTACGGAATTATCTACTCCCTTTACTGCAAGAGAATCCGTATTTATAAAAGCTATCTTACTATAACGGGCTTTCCAACTGGTAAGTGCATCCTCTTCTTTTAACAAATCAATAATTACCTGTTGTATTTTTTGTGTGAGCTTTAATATCCTGTTTAATTTTAAGCCATCTGCAGGAAGCGCTATAGTGGGTACTCCAACATTTACAGCATGGGCATTAAAAATCGCCTCTGAAAAAGAATGAAGCACTCTTTGAGTCTCTAACTTTCCAGAGCTTTCATAAGTTTCACTTTTGACAATTTTGCCTAAAGACAGGATATTGGTCAGGTCCGCAGGATTAATCAATTCAATGGACTCGATCTTTCCCACCGTAAGATGTAAAAACCTGGTCGTCAATTCATTTCTGTCACCGGCAACTTGTAATACCAGAAAGGTTTCGTCGTTTTTTACTTTACCGATCGTGCATACTACACCTGTATAGGACCGCCCTGCATCAGTGGTAATGCTTAATATGGTAGCAGGAAAATGTTCTGCTATATAAAATAAAAGTTCCTGCTTGTTAATGGCAGGAACTGATTTTAACAGGTCGTTCATTGGATCTTTATAGATTTTTCATTAAAATTGCGGTCAATTCAGTAGTACGTTCACCAAGTCCGTTCTCTGCGTTCGTACATGGCTGATGATCTATTGTTAAAACACCATTACTGAATTTATAGGCGCTGGACCCATAAATGTATCCTCCTTCATTTTTAATAATCACTTTCTTCAGGGCCTCTTTCAGTGCTTCTTTCCCCATTTCATCAGCGGCGATTTCCTTTAAGCCAGCTATAAGAGGGGTAAAATATACCTGGGTGAAGCAATCCTCATACCTGTCGGCAGATCCTTCTTCTGCCAGGCTATCCCAGTTGATCTCAAATTCAATAGTGTAACCGGTAATTGCATTGATTTCATCTGTCAACTTTTTGTAGCTACCATCCTGAAATGCTTTCACGGCCCTTTTTTCTAATAATCCCATGGTTTTAATTTTAATTTTTTTAAGAAATTCAGTAGAGGCCCAAAAGTAAGTGGCGGGGGATGTATGCACAAATATTGGTACCCTACAGATTGTCTACACTTGTTCTAAACGTATACTACAAATACTCTACATCTTTTATAATTGATTGATTTATAATGTATTGAATATATTGGCTTATTAGGGGCTTTTAATGCATGTAGATCATTTGTAGTAGCAGCGCAGTTTTGTAATCTGTTTTAATAATGTATGTTTGACCGGACAATAAGAATTTGACCATGGTAAACTGCCAGCAGAGATCGGGTACATTACGGGGATCATTAAAAAACAGCCGTTATTGATATTTAGCCGAAGCATCTTCCCTTAATTTATTAATAATGAAAGGGCCGGAAAAAGCAAGCCCTGAAGCAAAAAAAATTCGCCCGTAATTGTTTGCAACAAATAGCAGTTGATTTATAATCAAAATATTAAAGAAGATGACACAAACATTCAAGCAAAGATTTTGGAAACTCGGAAGATGGTTTATTGCATTGTTCTTCCTGATGTTAATATTCAGGATTATATATGGCTACGTAGCTACAGACATGAAATCAGGTAGTGATTATTCAAATAACTTTTTCAGTAGTGTAGGGAACTTAAGAAAAAACTATGCATCTGAGAAACAAATGATAAAACAGGATGTTGCACAACAGGCTAATATAGCCTCTTCTCAGAAATATGAGAAAACAGCCACTGTAGTATCAAAGACGTCGCAGTTTGAAAAGGACCTGGATAGTATTAAAAAGATGACAGCCAACTTTGAAGGAGTTATTCAATACGAACAGAATACTGGCAATAAGGGCAACCGTCAGATCCAGTTATTGATTGGCATCAACCCGGAGAAATTCGATAGTTTCTATGCAAGGATACAGAACATTGCCCTGGTAAAATCAACTGAAATCACAAAAATTGATAAAACAAATGAATACAGGCAATTGAACGCAAAAAGAGCTTCTCTGGAAAAGAACCTGGCTTCATTAAATGAATTGAAATCCAGGAGTGGAGCTATCGGAGACTATATTACCCTGCACGATAAGATCCTGGAAATAGAAACGCAAATGCAGGAACTGGGTGTTGAATTAGGTAATTTTGATACGGAAAATGAATTTTGTTCAGTTAGGTTTTCCCTGTATGAGGGGGCACCTGAAAGGAAAATTAGCTTTGTCAGCAGAATAAAAGTAGCATTGGAATGGACTATAAAATATTATGCTCTTTTAACTATAACATTATTGGTATTAATGATTGCCATATTTATTTTATTATTAGTTATTGATAAATTGAAATTACTGAAACTGATAACAGAAAAATAAGTACCTGCATGGGATATAGTTAATAATGATGGACTTACCCCATCAGGAATCGCATTGAAAACAACAAAACGGATTTAATCAGATAAGAGTAACATTATTTTCCTTATATTTTACGGAAAAAGGATGGCCAAGAGTAAAAGGCGTGATGGATTTGAAGGTGAAAAGCTCATCAGTTTGCCAGAGGCTGTCTGTACCAACCTGGTAAAGAACTATCCTGCAACCAGTCAGATTTACATCACGCATATAGGATATTTCCCTAAGGCTACCTTCCACCACCGGCAACGAAGAAATGGTTGCAGGGATAATATCCTGATCTATTGCATGAGGGGCAAAGGATGGTATACGATAGGCAGTAACCATTACGTAGTGCGGCCGAACGAGTTTGTGATCATACCCGCCACCAGTGAATACCTGCGTTATGGAGCTGATGATGAAGACCCCTGGACGATCTATTGGGTACATTTCAGCGGAAAGGAGATGAGCAGCTTTAACACGTCTTTCGGAATAGGACTAACAGATGGCCCGCGTCATATCCCTTTAAATGAAAAAGGACTGGAGATCTGGGATAATATGTTCCAAAGCCTTGCAATGGGATATAGTACCGAAAACCTGTGTAATGCCAACTTCCTGCTATATCATTTTCTGGCCACTTTCCTGTATCCCGGTAAACATCAGCATGAAAAGAAACAATCAGAAGAAAATTATATAACCCGGTCTATTCTGCATATGCGCAGTGAGCTGCATGGAAAATTAACCGTAGAAGAAATGGCAGCCAGACATAACCTATCTGCCTCCTATTTTTCTACCCAGTTCCGTAAGGCTACAGGTATGCCGCCAATAGATTATTTCATTCATCTTAAAATACAGAAAGCATGTCAGTTACTATACAAGGATAATATAAAAGTAAAAGAAGTAGCGGAAGCTGTAGGTTATGAAGACCCCTATTATTTCTCCCGGCTTTTTAAGAAGTACATGAATGTATCGCCGGAGCAATATAAAGCAATGCGGGAAAAATAATAGAATAATCCATTATAATGAAAGGATAGGCCATTTTGGATATACCCACCTACACCTAATTTTATGCCGTTATGAAGAAACAATTTCGAGACATTTAGGGCCAATCAAAATCTGATATTTTTTACCGATTCAAACTTCCACGAGTATGACAAGCAGCAAGCTATGTGGTAATACATTGCGTATTACTTTATTGCTCTTATTCACCTGTATCCGTATCTATGCACAAACACCAGCTAAAATTACTGTTATCGGAAAGGTTACTGATTCCATCGGTAATGTAATTCCGGGTGCCAGCGTGGTCATAGAAAATAAACGGAATACAGGTGCTTCCACAAATGAAAACGGGCAATTTATCTTAGATGTATCTCCCGGTACCAGGCTGCTGATAACAGCCATAGGGTTTCAGTCTAACAGCGTACTGATAAAATCCGCAGACACAAAGATCAATGTTGTACTGAAAGAAAAGAACTCCAAACTGGAAGAGGTGGTAATCACCGCTTTTGGTAAGAAGCAGCGAAAAGAAGCTGTAGTTGGCTCTGTTACCAGTGTACAACCTGAGAACCTGAAAATCCCTTCCAGTAACCTGACCACCGCCCTTGCCGGACAGGTAGCCGGTATTGTTGCTTACCAGCGAAGCGGGCAACCAGGGCAGGACAATGCTACTTTCTTTATCAGGGGCGTTACCACATTCGGTTATAAGCAGGACCCGCTGATACTGGTGGATAACGTAGAGCTGACCTCTAATGACCTGGCGCGTTTACAGGTAGATGATATCGCCAGCTTCTCCATTTTAAAGGATGCCAGTGCTACTTCCTTGTATGGCGCCAGAGGCGCTAACGGTGTCATCCTGGTTACCACTAAAGAAGGTAAGTTGGGAAAGGCAAAAGTAAATGCCCGTGTAGAGAACGGTGTTTCCCAGCCTACGAAGCGTTTAGAGATCGCAGACCCTATTACTTATATGAAACTGTATAATGAAGCGATTACCACAAGGAACCCGCTGCAACCACCATTGTTCAGTCAGAATAAGATCTTAAACACAGAACAGACGCTGAAAAATGCACCGGGAAGTAATCCTTATGTATACCCTGCGGTAGACTGGATGAAACTGATGTTCAAAGACCGCACCACTACCCAGCGCGCGAACCTTAGCGTAAGCGGAGGAGGAGGCGTAGCCCGTTATTATGTAGCAGGTTCTTATAATGTTGATAATGGGATTTTAAAGGAGAATGGTGCGAACAGCTTTCATAACAATGTGAAGTTTCAGAACTACCAGCTAAGGTCTAATGTGAATATAGATGTGACGCCTACTACAGAACTGATAGTAAGACTGTCCGGTAACTTCAATGATTATAACGGGCCTATTACCAATGACGCGTCTTTTGCAACAGATCTTTATAGTCAGGCCATGCATACCAGTCCGGTGTTATTCCCGGCACTATATGCACCGGACGAAGCTAACATATACACAAAACATATCCTGTTCGGTAATTCTAATGAAGGAGGTACGGCTACAGGAGTAGGGTATACCAATCCGCTGGCCAATATGCTGAAAGGGTATAAGCGTTTTTCCGAATCCAGGTTATCCGCACAGTTTGAAGTAAACCAGAAATTAAGTTTCGTAGTGCCGGGGTTAACTTTCCGGGGATTGTTCAGCACCAACCGGTATGCCTATTTCGACAATCAGATGGCCTACCAACCGTTTTTTTACAATATTGGCACTTACGATCAGCTAACGGATAAATTTACCTTAAAATGGCTTAATCCGCAAACTACAGGAGGCGGGGTTGCTACGGAATACCTGGTGTATTATCCCGGATATAAGAACATGAACACGTTTTTGTATTTGCAGGGTATCCTGGAATATAGCGGAGACTTTGGCAAACATAATGTAAGCAGTTCCCTGGTAGCTACCCGTCAGCAGACACTGTATGCCAATGCACTGGACCCTAATACGCAGCAGCCCAGCTTACAGTATTCATTGCCCTACCGCAATCTTGGACTGGCAGGCCGTGCTACTTACTCATACAACAGGCGTTATTTCCTGGAATTCAGTTTTGGATATAATGGGTCGGAACGCTTTTCTGCCAACCACCGTTATGGATTCTTCCCTACCCTGGGCGCTTCATGGGTAATATCAAACGAGCCGTTCTGGAAAGGAATGGCAGGTTTTGTAGACAGGTTAAAAATAAGAGGAAGTTACGGACTGGCAGGTAATGATGCCATCGGTTCCCAACGCTTCTTTTACATGTCTGATGTAAACCTGAATGCAGGTTATCCTACCTACTTTGGTACCAATAACGGATATGTCCGTAATGGGGTATATATCAATAATTACGCTAATCCTGATGTTACCTGGGAAACTTCCAAACAAACCAACCTCGGACTGGAAGTTACCCTCTTTAAGAACCTGAACATCATTGCAGAGATTTATAAACAACATCGTGAGAATATCCTGATGAACAGGGCCTCTATTCCATCTACAATGGGACTCGAAGCCGGTATTGCTGCCAACCTTGGGGCTGCCTCTTCAAAAGGACTTGATCTGGAAATGAATTACAAACAGAATTTCGGAGAGCATCTGTGGGTATCTGCAAGAGGCAACCTCACCGCTACCGAAAATAAGTATGAACGTTATGAAGAACCGGTATATGCGGAAGCATGGAGGTACAGGGCAGGAAAACCTATCAACCAGAACTTCGGATACATTGCGGAAAGACTTTTCGTAGATGATAAAGAAGCAGCCGTTTCTCCCAGGCAGATCTTCTCTACCAATGGTATTGCACCAATAGGCGGAGATATCAAATACAGGGACATCAATAAGGACGGACAGATCACAGAAGCGGATAAAGTGCCGATAGGGCTGCCTACCACACCACAAATAGTATATGGGTTCGGGTTTTCTGCCGGCTATATGAACTTTGATTTATCTGCTTTTTTCCAGGGACTGGCACGTACTACCCTGTTTATAGATCCAAGATATGTAAGCCCGTTCGTTATACCACCTTATGGCTCCAACATCAACGGACAATCGCAGTTGATGAAAGCCTGGGCTGATGATCACTGGTCTGAAGAAAATCAGAACCTGTATGCAAAGTATCCCCGTTTGGGTACCAGCGCTACGTTGATAGATAATAACCTGCAGACCAGTACCTGGTGGATGCGTGACGGAAGTTTTATCCGCCTGAAATCTGTTGAATTCGGGTACACCTTGCCAAAGAGCATATTGAAGAGAGCCGCTATATCCACTTGCAGGATCTACTTCAGCGGTTTAAACCTGTTCACCTGGAGCCGCTTTAAGCTGTGGGACCCCGAACTGGGCGGTAATGGATTTGCCTATCCTGTACAGAAGGTCTTCAATGCGGGATTAAATGTTAACTTCTAAAAACGACAATGATGAGAAGTATTTATTTCCTGATATTATTACTATCTGCAGTTTCCTGTAAAAAGTATCTGAATGTAACACCTGAAAATGTAGGTACACTGGAATATGCTTTCAGAAACAGGAATGAAGCAGAGAACTATCTCTTTACCTGTTATTCCACTTTACAGTTTTTTGGTAATGTGGCAATGAATGCCGGTTTTACAGGATCTGCAGAAATTATATATCCCAACAACCTGAGTGAGCATCCTGTATTTGAAGGAGGTTTTAATATGGTACGCGGTACACAAAACGTGATCTCTCCTTCACTGAATTACTGGGATGGAGAAAACGGTGGGGTATCATTGTATGTGGCTATCCGCAGATGTAATATTTTCCTGGATAATATAGACCTGCCGGTAGATCTTTCAGCAGCGGAAAAAAAGAGATGGATCGCAGAAGCTAAATTCATGAAAGCTTATTATCATTTTTATCTGGCCAGGATGTACGGGGCTATTCCTGTAATTAGGAAAAACCTGCCTGTGAATGCTTCTACAGAACAAGTGAGAGTAAAAAGAGAACCAGTTGATTCTGTGTTTAATTATATCGTACAACTATTGGACGAAGCTATTCCGGACCTGCCCCCTTCCATTGAAAACCAGGTAAAGGAATTAGGACGTGTTACCAGTATCGCCGCCATGTCTGTAAAGGCAGAGGTATTGGCAACGCAGGCCAGCCCGTTGTTTAATGGCAATCCTGATTATGCGGGATTTAAGGATAAAGACGGGACAGCCTTGTTCCCCGCAGCTTATGATGCACAGAAATGGCAAAAAGCCGCAGATGCCTGTAAGGCGGCCATATCTGCCAGCGAAGAACAGGGGCTTCATTTGTATACATTCATTGTGCCTGCCAACATCAGTAAGTTATCAGATTCGCTGAAGCAGCTACTCACTATCCAGAATGCAGTTACAGAGAAATGGGATGTAAACCCGGAACTTATCTGGGCGTTGAACCCAACATTCGGGTACCAATCGTGCTGCATACCCCGCATGACTTCCAAATCTGTTGCCAACGTAACCTCTGCAGCGTCGAATTTTGCTGTACCGGAGTCTGTCGCGGAAATGTTCTATACCCGTAACGGCGTACCTATCAACGAAGATAAAACATGGGATTATGCAGGACGTTATGGCTTGCGCAGCGGAGACCCTGCCAATAAATATTATATCCGGGAAGGGTATGAAACGATTAAGGCCCACTTTAACAGGGAGCCGCGCTTTTATGCCAGCATAGGCTTTGATGGGGGCATCTGGTTTGGGAATGGTGTACTGGACCAGGAGAATGCATTGTCTGTACAGGCGAAGGGCAACACTTCTTTTGCAGGGCCTAAAGACCTCATCAGGATTAACATTACGGGTAACTGGCCCAAGAAGCTGGTACATTACCAGACCGTGTTTGATGATGGATTGCAGGAAGTAGCTTATCACTTACCGATGATCCGGCTGGCTGGCTTGTATTTATTATATGCGGAAGCATTGAATGAAGTAAATGGCCCTACTGCAGAAGTATTCCGGTATATAGACCGTGTAAGGCAACGAGCGGGCCTGCAGGGAATACAGGATGCATGGAGCAACTATTCCCGTTCGCCCGGTAAGCCATCCACTAAAGATGGTTTGCGCCAGATCATTCATCAGGAGCGTAGAATAGAATTGTGTTTTGAAGCACAGAGCGGATGGGATTTACGCAGATGGAAAGAATTACAGGGAGTGTTAAGTAATCCATTACAGGGCTGGAGTATTTACGAAACCAGTTCTGCTAATTATTATCGCTTGCAAACACAATTGGTACCATCTTATGGGATCAGGGAATACCTCTGGCCTGTAAAAGATATAGACCTTACCATCAATCCTAACCTGGTGCAGTCTTTATACTGGTAACTATCAAAAAATACGATTATGAAGAAGATATATAGTTGTGTATGCCTGTTGCTGCTTTTTTCCTGTTCCAAGCTGGAGAATTACAATGGCGTGGTGTCTGCAGATAAATCAAAACCGGGCATAGTAACAGATATTAAGGTGATAAACTTTAACGGTGGTGCATATATTACTTACAGCCTGCCATCATCTGCTAATATCCTGTATGTACTGGCCGATTATAAAGTGAATGGTACACTTAGCCGCCAAACCAAATCAAGTTATTATTCCGATACCATTGTTGTGAATGGCTTTGCGGATAGTAAAGAATATGAAGTAACACTGCATGTGGTAAGCCGCGCGAATGTGATGTCCGATGCCGTAGTAGCAAAAGTATATCCGGACACGCCCGTATATAAAATGATCTTTCCTACAGTAAGTGTAACCCCTGATTTTGGCGGTGTAAATATAAAAGCGCTGAATAAATTCAAACAACCGGTAGGCATAATACTGGTGGAAACAGATCCCGTCACCAACCGTTACGAGATCAGGGACCAATATTATACCAAGTCTGATACGATTGATTATTCAGTAAGAGGGATGGATACCTTACCCAAGAACTTTGGGATTTATATCCAGGACCAATGGGGGAATATCTCTGATACGCTGAAACAGACGATCAGCCCTATTTTCGAAACGCAGCTGGATAAGAACAAATTCTTTGCAGACAAACTGGCTACAGATGCCAAAATAGGATATGGCTGGGAGCTGCCTTATATGTGGGATGGTAACACAGATGGTGGCAGCTCCGGCTGGCATACACTCCCCGGCAGTACTTTCCCTATCACCGCTACTTTTGGATTGGGTGTATCTGCTAAGCTGAGCCGGTTCGCATTGTGGCAGCGTACAGGACAATATACTTACAGTCATGGTAATCCGCGTGATTTCACCATCTGGGGATCTGAGAAAGATAACCCGGCAGATGTGCAGTTGCCGGTAACTTCCGCACAGGGAGATAGGGCGGGCGACTGGATCAATATGGGTAACTATCATTATCCTGATCCCCCCTCCGGTGCCAGACCAGGTGCTGTCACAGATGAGGATATTGCTTTTGCTGCGGCAGGTGTAAACTTCAACATCCCGCTGGCAAATCCAAGGGTAAAGTTTATCCGCTTTGCAGTAGCTGATACATGGTCCGGAGGAGACTTTGCACACGTAATAGAAATTACTTTCTGGGGCAACCCGTATTAAAATATGCAACTATGAGATTATTCATTTTAGCAGGTCTTATTTGCATGATGGGATGCAGCAAGAAGGCTACTGATTATCGTTCTTTTTTAAACGGTGGTGAGATCGTGTATCCCGGCACTGTCTCAAATATCAAAGTGTCTCCGGGTAACGGACGTATACAGATCCGCTGGCAACCCAGTCCGGATCCCAGTGTAAAGAAGTATATCGTTTTCTGGAATAATGGTATTGACTCATCTGTTATACCTGCTACCACAGATAAGCCGGGTGATACTGTAAAATGTATCATCGGTAACCTGAGTGAATACACGTATAATTTCCTGATTTATTCTTATGACTCAGCAGGCAACCGTTCTATTGCTACTGAGATCAATAATGTAAAAGTATATGGCAGTAGTTATCTGAGCAGCTTATATAACCGGCCTTATAATATTATAGAGCCTGGCGTATATAATTCACCTACTGCTGTTACATTGAAATTCGGCACACCGGATACTATCAACGTTATCACTGAAATCCGTTATACGGATGCAAATGGAGTAAAGCAACAGCAATGGTTATCTCCGGATAGTACGTCTGTCAGTATAGGCAGTTATCAGCCTGGATCCGCTATTTATTATAAATCAGGATACATACCTGTACGTGGCGCCATAGATACTTTCTTCGTCCCCTATTACGATTCGCTTCCGCATATCCCCGCATTGTGTAATAAATCATTATTCAGTGCTTTACAGTTACCGAATGATGTAGGGACCTATGAAAGTCAGACAGGACTGGATAAACTATGGGATGGAAGCGTAGGTCCACAATCTTATCCCAACATTTTCCATAGTGACGGCAGCCATTCCTTACCGCATCATTTTACATTTGATATGGGACAACTGTATAATGAGTTAACACATGTAGAAATCACAGGAAGAAATTGCTGTAATAATCCCGACCATTTTGAGGTATGGGGAATCGCAGATATTACGAATGCTGCCACAACATTACCAGGGAATGATCCTGGCTGGAAAGATGAAGCAATCGCAAAAGGCTGGACATTGTTACAGGACGTTACAAGGAGCGATGATGGTATAGCACCGTTTAAAATTAACCTGAGGAGCGATATTCCCCCGGTAAGGTATATCAGGATAAGAGTATTGCATGTGACAAGTGGAGATAGCAATTATAGTAACATCAGTGAATTGTCTTTCTGGGCAAGGCCATAAGATTATATTATCAGGTCTCAAACAAATATATCATGAAACAATTAGTAGTCGTATTCTTTTTATGCCTGTCGCATGCAATGGCACAACAAAAAATGGTAGACCCTGCCATTAAAACACCGGCCAGTGTAATGGACGATTTTATGAGCAAACGGTTCGGGATGTTTATTCATTGGGGGCCTGTAACACTACGGGGAACAGAAATAGGCTGGAGCAGGAACAATGAAGTACCGGAAGCCGATTATGATAGCCTGTACCATGAGTTTAACCCGGTGTTGTTTAATGCGGAAGCATGGGTAAAAACAGCAAAGGACGCAGGAATGAAATACGTGACCATCACCTCTAAACACCATGATGGTTTTTGTTTATGGCCAACTGCTTACTCCTCTTATAACATTATGAACACTCCTTTTAAAAGAGATGTAGTAGGAGAACTGGCAGCTGCCTGTAAAAAATACGATATCAGATTCTGTATCTATTTCACGGTGCTCGACTGGCATGATAAAGATTATGCTATTCACAATCCTCATAAACCGGTTATTGATCCGGCAGCAGATATGAACAAATTTGTAGCAAGGATGAAAAATGAGCTGAAAGAGATCATTACAAAATATCATCCTTACATGCTCTGGTTTGATGGTAACTGGGAAAGCCCATGGACACAGGATTATGCAGTAGATGTATACAGTTACCTTAAAAAGCTGGACCCAAATGTGATCGTCAATAACCGCTTAAGCACCAGCAAACTGCAGGATACATTGATATCCGTAAGAGCCGGGGATTATAATACACCCGAACAACGGATAGGAGAACTGGATATGACACAACCATGGGAATCCTGTATGACAATTGCCAACCAGTGGGCATGGAAACCTAACGATCAGATGAAGTCTTTAAAAGAGTGTATACAAACGCTGGCAAAATCTTCCGGTGGGAACGGGAACCTGTTGTTTAATGTAGGCCCTATGCCGGACGGACGGATGGAAGCCAGGCAGGTAGCAAGATTAAAGGAAATGGGCATGTGGCTGAATAACTACGGAGAGAGTATTTATAACACCAAAGGCGGACCTTATAAGCCGAATGCAGGATATGCCGCAACACGTATAGGAAATAAGATTTACCTGCATGTGTTTGAAACCGTACAAACACTTATGTTACCTGCTATTCCACGCCTTAAGATAGAAAAAGCATATTTATTAAAAGGAGCTGCAATAGTATATAAGCAGGATGCAAATGCAGTAACGCTTGATTTACCCACTCAGTTACCTGATGTAAACGATACGGTGATCGTATTGGAATTAAATGGAAGTACAGCAGATATACCGGTAATATGATCAAAGAGATAAAAATAAGAGATGCGCGGTTCCCGCTTGCTAAAGGAGCCGGCAGTGATGCAATTCACCGCGACCCGGTGTATTCTTATGCTGTTACAGAATTACAGGATGATAGCGGGATAACCGGTATAGGGCTGGCTTTTACATTGGGAGAAGGGAATGACCTTGTCTGTAAAGCCGCACAGTTTTATGCAGAAAGGCTTAAGAAACTGGATATAGAAGACCTGATGTTTGATTTCGGCAGGGTGTTTAACGAATTGTCTAATGAGCAGCAGTTCCGCTGGCTTGGCCCACATAAAGGGGTCGTGCACCTGGCATTGGCATCTGTGACGAATGCCTGTTACGATCTGTGGGCGAAGAAGAGAGGGGTACCACTCTGGAAATTGCTGACAGATCTTTCTCCTGAAGAGATAATGGGAACACTTGATTTCTCATACCTGGAAGATGAATTGACAAAAGAACAGGCATTACAATTAATGAAAGATAATGGCGCGGGCCGTAAGGCAAGGGAAAACATTGTCAACAGCGGTTACCCGGGTTATGATACTTCAATTGGCTGGTTTAATTATTCGGACGAGAAGGTAAGAGAGAATACAAAGATCGCTGTTGCCAATGGGTTTAATGCTATGAAACTGAAGGTAGGCTCTGAAGATGCAATGCGGGACGTCCGCCGGGCACATATTGTAAGAGAGGCCGCAGGAGATGATGTAAAGGTGATGCTGGATGCTAATCAGCAATGGTCACTGCCACAGGCCGTAAAGGTCTGTAAACAGTTGCAGACAATGAATCCTTACTGGATAGAAGAACCTACGCATCCTGACGATATACTGGGTCATAAGACACTGGCAGATGCTATTGCTCCTACGAGGCTGGCATTGGGAGAACATGTGCCTAACCGGATTATTTTTAAGAACTACCTGCAAACAGGTTGTGCCGGTTTTATGCAGGTAGATGCCGTGAGAGTAGGGGGCATAAGTGAGTTTATCACCATCAGTTTACTATGCCGCAAGTTTGGTGTTCCTGTAGTGCCACATGTAGGGGATATGGGCCAATTGCATCAGCACCTGGTATTGTTTAATCACATTGCACTAGGACATGAAGCATTGTTTTTAGAACATATTCCGCATCTGCAGAAATATTTTGTAAATCCGGCGAAGATAGAGAATGGGGTATATATAACACCTCAGGAAGCAGGTAGTAGCTGCGATCTAAAATTGTAATTATGATTAAATCACTGGATCTTACTGTAAGTATCCTCTACATTATTGGTATTGTAGGTATCGGCTTATGGTCTGGTATTAAACACAGGCGAAGGAATAAAGGGAATGCGGCCAGCGAATATTTCCTGGCAGGGAAAACACTGCGATGGCCCATGATAGGACTAGCCCTCTTTGCTACCAATATCTCTTGCGTACATCTTGTAAGTCTTGCTCAAAGCGGATTTGACACCGGATTACTGAATGGGAACTTTGAATGGATGGCCGCTTTTACATTAATCCTGCTGGCGTTGTTCTTTGCCCCTTTTTATATTAAATCGGGTGTAGCCACCCTGCCTGATTTCCTGGAGAAAAGATATGACAGGGCCAGTCGCGACTGGCTGGCTATTGTGTCTGTAGTCTCTGCCATCATCATTCATATTGCATTTTCCCTGCTGGCAGGTGGTATTGTACTGCATACCTTGTTTGGCGTGGATATGTATACCAGTGTAATTATCATCTCCTTACTAACAGCATTATATACCATCGCAGGTGGGTTAACAGCAGTTGTTGTCACAGAGTCTATCCAGACAGTTGTACTCTTAACCGGCGCAGTAATTATCAGTATTGCCGCGTATCACAGGATGGGTGGCTGGCAACCCATGGCAGATGTATTACAGCAACACAATCAAATGAATAAGCTGTCGATGATGCGCCCGCATGGAGATGAGAGTGGTATGCCCTGGTACGCTGTTTTCCTGGGTTACCCCGTACTGGGCATCTGGTACTGGTGTGCCGATCAGACAATTGTGCAGCGGGTATTAGGTGCAAAAGATGAGAATCATGCAAGGGTAGGACCGCTCTTCTGCGGGTTTATAAAGATATTACCAGTATTCATCTTTGTATTGCCCGGATTATTTGCCTACACTTTATCGCAAACAGGTTTGCTGGACGTGAGTTCGTTAAGGACTGCAACAGGAATTAACAGTAAGGGCATTTATACATTGATGATTACGCAATTATTACCCACTGGTTTAATTGGCGTACTGGTAGCTGCATTATTATCCGGCCTTATGAGCCAGGTATCAGGCGCATTGAATTCTATTTCAACAATGGCCAGTTATGATATTTATCAACGGTATTATCCAGACACTACAGATAAACAACTGGTCATAGCAGGTAAAGTATCCGCCGGTATAGCGCTGGTATTATCACTTGCATTAATGCCGTTGTTAAATAGTTATGAGAGCCTGTTCAATGGGCTGAATGATATTATAGCGCATATTGCACCACCTATTACCTGTGTATTCCTGCTGGGTATTTTCTGGAAGAAAGCATCTGCTGTATCTGCGAAATACACCTTGTGGATAGGGTCTGCATTGGGCGTGATCATATTCATTATTAACAAGCTGTACCCGCATACTATTATCGGACATATTCCTTTTATGATGATGGCGTTTTACCTGTTTTGTATTTGTATGCTGCTACAGGTGAGTTTCTCTTATATCTATCCGGTACAGCATACTGCAGAGAGTAGTACGTTATACTGGAAAACACCCTGGGAGCCTTTACAAAATGCGGGTTGGAAAGGACTATTGAATTATAAGTTGTTGTCTGTATTACTATTGCTGGTAATGGGCGTATTATTCTGGTTATTCCGTTAAAAAGAAAGTGTATGAAAAGGTTACTGATCCTCTGTTTATGTATAGCTGCCTGTAACGGCCGGCCAGGGAAACGGTACGGTATGATAACAGGTTTGAAGCCTGATAAAATAAATGAGTATAAGCAATTACATGCAGCAATATGGCCGGGTGTATTAAAGAAGATAAGCGAAGTGAATATCAGGAATTATTCTATCTATCTTAAAAAAATAGATGATAAATATTACCTGTTCAGTTACTTTGAATATACCGGGGATAACTTTGAGTCAGATATGAAAAAGATGGCTGCCGACAGCACTACGGTAAGGTGGTGGAGCTTAACCGCTCCGATGCAAATTCCGTTGCCGGAAGCTGTCATGGAAAAGCAGACCTGGACCAGTATGGAAGAGGTATTTCATTATTAATGTAAAACGATCGTATGGGTCTCTTAAGTGATAAGGTTATTATTCTTACGGGTGGTTCTATGGGTATTGGGTTTGAGTGTGCAAAGAAATATGCGGCCGCAGGAGCGCTGATAGTAGTACTGTCCAATGACAGCATATCCCTGGCAGAAGCCATGAAGGAATTAGGCGTAAAACATCATAGTATTGTATGCGATGTGTCTGTTGAAGAAGAGGTAGCGAAGGCTATTGAAGAAACGATACAACGTTTTGGACGGATCGATGCTATTCATAATAATGCAGGCATTGCCGCACCCTCCAAACCATTGCATCTTACAGAAGAGGATGAGTGGAACAGGTTGTTTGAAGTAAATGTTAAAAGTATCTATCTAACTACAAAATATGGCCTGGAAGCGTTAAAATTAACAAGGGGATGTATATTGAATACAAGTAGCCTGGTAGCAGATATTGGACAGGAGAACCATGCGGCTTATACAGCAACAAAGGGAGCGGTGAATAGTCTGACAAAATCAATGGCGCTGGATTATGCACGTTTTAACATCAGGGTGAATGCCCTCGCTCCCGCAGCCGTATGGACGCCTTTATTACGGGAATGGAATAGCGAACAGGACAATGTGTCTATGGAAGAATACCTGGCGCAGATCCATCCGTTAGGGTATTGCCCGGAAGGAGATGTAATTGCAGATGCGGGGGTGTTTTTGCTGTCTGATAAAGCACGGTTTATTACCGGCTGTATTTTACCTGTAACTGGTGGCGCAGAGCTTGGGTACAGACGCCTTCATCATTAAGTCTGTTTATTCCTGTTAGTGTATGCTGCGGGCGAAGATGTAATTGTGAGGCATTAATACATAATGCTTAAATTAGAGGTCTATTTGATAAACATTATGGCACAGACATCTTCAATTACCACACTATTTATAGACATAGGCGGTGTTCTCCTGACTAATGGCTGGGACCGCGCAGCGCGCAAGCTGGCAGCAAGTACTTTTTCTCTCGATCCGGTAGAGTTCGAAGAAAGGCATCACCTTACCTTTGATACTTACGAGGAAGGTAAGCTCACGATGGACGAGTATCTTAACAGGATCGTATTTTATGAAGACCGTAGTTTTACCAGGGATACATTTAAAGAGTTTATGTTCTCCCGGACGGAACCCTACAATGAAATGATAGAGATGATCTGCCAGCTGAAAGAAAAGTATGGCTTAAAGATCGCTATCGTGAATAATGAAGGCCGTGAGTTGAATCAATACAGGATCACCACATTCGGCATCAATAAATTTGTAGACTTTTTCATCTCTTCCTGTTTTGTTCATTTCCGTAAACCGGATGCAGATATCTTCCGTATTGCACTGGATATCGCATTTGTAAAACCAAAGGAAGTGTTGTACATAGAAGACCGTGCGATGTTCGTATCTGTGGCTGAAGGCCTTGGTATTAACGGATTATTGCATGTGGATTATGCTTCTACAAAAGAGAAACTGGCCAGCTATGGCCTCATACTATAAAAGCAGAAGAAGCCGTATCAAAAAAAGATACGGCTTCTTAGTTTCAACAAAGACACAACAAACACTTAATCTTTCCAGCCCAGGAATGCTGCTACTTCAGCATAATTATCCCAGTTGATATTATTTTTTCTCCCAGCCACGCCACCAGGTATGATCACATAACGGTATTGCAGTAATGTGCTTAGCGGCACTGAGTTTGAGTTATCATGTGTAAAGCGGTATATCAGTATTTTATTAAGCATAGGTGTGTATGAAATGGTGTTGGGTTTACCACCTGCATTACTTGTATAAGGCAGTGTAAAAGTACCACCGCCATATGTAAAGTATAATTTCACTTCGCCGGAATTTAAAATAGTAGTAGTAAGTTTTGGTGCATCTACATATCCTACCTTGATAGCAGAATTATCTACTGCTGAATCATTAAAATTATGTGCATATATCCAGGCGGAATAAATCACATTCGCTGTTCCTTCAGGGCCCGCGGCGCCTGTTGGTCCCGCAGCTCCGGTAGTCCCGGTGGCTCCGGTATCTCCTTTGGGTCCTGCCGGACCTTCTTTGGAACATGCATTAAAAAGTAACAGGCATGACAATGAGGCAACAAATAGTTGGGGTACTTTTAACATCGGTTAATTTTTTATGATAAATTTTACACTGTAAATATGTATCCGGTATTCTCATTATGAAACCGGTAATTAATCAGCGGTAGCAATTTTTTCATAAACGGCGTGTTTCAGCAGATAAATGTAAAGGGGCTCTTATGGCTGTTTTCGAACGATGCTACGGGAAAGTTTATCTGCTACAATATTGAAATTGAGACTGTTATTACTTTTCTGATGGGCTTTGATCTTTATAAATTCAACAGGAGGATCTGTGATAAGATCGAGGAATAACTTAACAAGATCTGCATTACGTATATCCGTTCCCTTTTTAGTAGTAAAGGAACGGGCAGAGAGTTTTTCTTTTCTGTCTGCCAGTGTAACAACATACTGGCTGTCTGAAATGATACGTATAGCTGTAACAGCCGGATCTTGTTCTTTTACATATTGGATGGCTTTGATCACAGCCATGAGTTCCATTCTGTTATGTGTGGTATCTGTTGCTTCACCGGTAAGGACCGCTTTCCCTTCATCAATAAAAATAATCGCAGCCCAGCCCCCGTTGAGGTGCCGGGTATGACAACTTCCATCAGTGTATATAGTTGCGATCCGGTCCATGGCAGCAATTATGCTACCACGGCCTTGCTTACTTTGCGGTATACGAATTCGTGGTAGATATGCCTGCGGCAGAATCTTCCCGGAGAATCTGAATTGACGAGCTTAATATAGAGTGCTTTCGGAACTTCGAAATACTCATAACTGCTACCGTCGTGGAAAGTAAGGAGCAAGGTTGTCTTTGTGTAAGAAAAGTCCAGGATCATGGAGGCAGAGATCGTTTCTGTATATTGAGGTAAGGCTGCCTCAATAGTTTCAGGAGCAATACTTACCAGAAAGTGGTAAGCCTCAATTACTTGTTTACTTTTTTCTTCGGCTTCCTGCTTTTTAGCGTCATCGTCCTGGAATTTGTCAGGATGCCATTCCTTCATTAAATTTCGGTAAATGGTCTTTAATTCCTGTAATTCAGTGGTTTTTGTCACCCCGAGCAGCTTCCGGTAATCTATAATTTTCTTCATAAATGTGCAAAGGTAATCGTTTTAGCCGCTTTGCAAGCATTTTTAACTAATCTGACCAAAATATGATCTTTATCAGGGACATGATGCTGAGTATTTAGTAGTTTTGACTTATACAAAAAATATATATGAATGATTTTATAGCTGCCAGGTCGCAGATGGGGCTTTCGCTGGGCTTTCATATTGTGTTCTCGTGTATTGGAATGGTAATGCCCTTTTTTATGGCAGTGGCGCATTTTTACTGGCTACGCACTAACAACATCGTTTATAAGAATATTACAAAGGCATGGAGTAAGGGGGTGGCTATCTTTTTTGCTACAGGAGCGGTATCCGGTACTGTCCTGTCCTTTGAACTGGGGCTGTTATGGCCGGAGTTCATGAAACATGCAGGGCCTATTTTCGGGATGCCCTTCTCACTGGAAGGAACGGCCTTCTTTATAGAGGCCATTGCGCTGGGTTTTTTCCTATATGGGTGGGACCGCTTCAATAAATGGTTTCACTGGCTCACCGGGGTTGTAGTAGGCGTGAGCGGACTGGTATCCGGCATCCTGGTAGTGGCGGCTAATGCGTGGATGAACAGTCCTGCAGGATTTGATTTTGTGAATGGGCAATACCTGAATATAGATCCTGTCAAAGCCATGTTCAATGATGCCTGGTTCTCGCAGGCTTTACATATGTGTATTGCAGCATTTTCCGCCACGGGTTTCGCTGTAGCAGGTATCCATGCCCTGATGATATTGAAAAAGCAGAACGTATATTTCCATACGCAATCATTCAGGATTGCAGTTGTTTTTGCCTGTGTAGCAGCACTTTTACAACCATTAAGCGGGGATATTTCTGCTAAAGACGTATCCAAACGCCAGCCGGCAAAGCTGGCTGCCATGGAGGCCCATTTTCATACAGAACCTGCGGCTCCGTTGGTAATAGGAGGGATTCCGGATGTAGAAGCGCAGAAAGTGAACTATGGTCTGCAAATACCGGGTTTATTAAGCTTCATGGTACATGGGGATTTTAAAACGCCTGTAGATGGGTTAGATAAAATTCCTGTGGAGAATCAGCCTCCTGTGCCTATTACACATTATGCTTTTCAGATAATGGTAGGACTGGGGATGGGGATGTTGCTGATAGCCGTTTGTTACTTCATCGCTATCCTGAAGAAAAAAAGCTGGTTGTCGCGAAAATGGTTACTACGTATGTTCGTCATTGCTACGCCAATGGGATTCATCGCAGTAGAAGCCGGATGGACAGTTACGGAAGTAGGACGGCAACCCTGGATCATCAATGGTATCATGCGTACTGCCGATGCCGTTACACCGATGCCCGGCATTGTTTATTCCTTTTACATTTTCACTGCTATGTATATTTCCCTGTCGCTGATAGTTACGTTCCTGTTATACAGGCAGATCAAAATGGTAGGTAAAATTTATGACGTTAAATACCAGGCCGCATGATTTATGTAGTGATCGTTTATTTATGGGCTGCCATACTATTGTATATTTTGCTGGGTGGTGCTGATTTTGGCGCAGGCATCATAGAATTATTTACATCTGAGAAAAATAAGCAACATACCCGTACTACTATGTACAGGGCCATTGCCCCGATATGGGAAGCCAATCATATGTGGCTGATCATTGCGATAGTAGTGCTGTTTGTAGGCTTTCCGGATATCTATACAACTATCTCTACCCATTTACATATTCCACTGGTGATTATGTTGTTCGGTATTATCGCGAGGGGAACGGCTTTTACATTCAGGAATTATGATGCAGTCATTGATAATATGCAGAAGGTGTATAACAGGATCTTCGTGTATTCCAGTTTTATAACACCGTTCTTTTTAGGAGTAATAGCTGCCAGTGCCGTATCGGGAAGGATAGATCCTGATGCGCATGACTTTTTATCTGCCTATATATTCAGCTGGCTGAACTGGTTTTCTGTAGCAGTAGGGTTTTTCACTGTAGCAATCTGCGGATTCCTGGCCGCTATTTTCATTATAGGGGAAACTGAAGATGAACATAACCGCAAGCGTTTTATCCGCAAGGCTAAACAGATGAATGTAGCGGCAGTAGTATTTGGAGCGGTCGTATTTCTGGTAGCGCATTCTGAGGGGATACCCCTGGACAACTGGTTGTTTGGGAATGCGGTGGGAATTATTGCAATAACAGCTGCGTCTTTATCGCTGGTATTGTTGTGGTACCTGCTGCTTAAAAAAGGGAAGGTCATCATCATTCGTGTGCTGGCAGGGTTCCAGGTAACAATGATCTTACTGGCCATTACACTCCGGCATTATCCTAATATTGTGATTATGAAAGGGGGGAGATATTTGTCGCTGATGGAGCATGCCGGTCAGGACAAGGCAATCTATTCATTGGGGATGGCCCTGTTGCTGGGCAGTATTCTAATTCTTCCAGCATTGTTTTACCTGTTGTATAGTTTCAACAAGAGTACCGGTAAATGGCATGAATAAAAGGCCGTCTGCAATACTGCAGAACGGCCCTATTGTTGAAACCAAATCCTTTAATAGTAAAGATCTACAATGCCATTAGGTGTACCGTTGGTAACAACAGTGGCATGCTGGCCGCAGTCGGTCACAGCATTGGCGACACTCCATGAAAGAGACGACTGTGCGCCGCCTACTAACAATTGGATGCTACTGAACCTTGTTTTGGAAGTATTAGGGTAATCAGAGCATACTGTTACTCCATATGCTTCCAATGACTCGGCTGCCCAGTAGAGTTTCTGGATATTGTTAACCGTGAGTGTAATAGAAGAATACCCGCTAAAAGCAGAAGTATAATTGTAGTTACTACCGCTGGTACCGGTTTCGGTCATGATACCTGTTAAGCTGGTGCCTGGACTTACACGTACCAGGTTGCTGAACAGAGCTGTACCGCTGGAACCATCTACATACCAGTTGGCAATAGCCCAATAGTTACCACCGCCGGCAGCTGAAGGTCCCCATTGCAGAACCGGTTGCAGGATGTAGGAAGAGTTTTGTAAACCAGGGAAAAGGAAAATCGTTTGTCCATGTGATGTAGATGGAACCGGTGGTACTACAAACGTACTGCTGAAAGAAGTAATCGGAGTGGAAGAAGAGTTCGTCCAGTAAGTGTAGGTGATCCAGCCAGAGCCCAGTGGTAGTACCCTGCGTCCTTCAGGAATAGTTACGTTGGTAGGATAGTCTGGCAGGTTACCGCCTTTTTTCTCAATAGTACCGAAGTCCTGGATTACTTTACCGGCATCATCTACTTTGCTGAGTCTTTCGCCGTTCACAGTGAGGTGCTCGCCGGGCGCTACGCGTCCTACTTTGGAAGCCGGGCGCCAGCCACCAGGTGTAAGTACTAAGTCTTTGCTCTGTGCATCTGCAGTGGCAGTTACTGTAGCGGGTGGTGTTATGTCTTTTGTAGCCTTTTGCTCTTTTCCGCAGGCGGTAAAGATGAACAGACTGACTACCGCCAGGTACATTACATACTTGTTTTTCATGTTTGAAAGGGGGATTTTAGGTTATTAGAGGGTAATTGAATAGGGTGAACGTACGTTACTCTTAACAGATCTTTAACTAAATTACTACTAACGATTGCAATGGGACAGCACTCTCTTTTTTTAAGGAAGTTTTAAGTGTATTGATTTTACATGTTGGAAGTCAGTGACTAATTAAATTACTAACAGGTAAGGAAAATCAGGACCTTCTCCTGTCTATTAGAATGTTTGAGAATCGTGATGGGGGTCGTGAATACTTAACGGGTAATCAAAACTGTAGCCAGTTATCAAATAAAGACGGTGGATGTATATCTGTTGTAATTACACTTTTTATTACGATGTCTCGTTCATATAAGGCATAAAAAAAAGCAGGGCTAACTATTAAGTTAGCCCTGCAAACATTGTATAAAGATAAGCAAGCTTAATCTATACGTTTAACGTTAACGGCGTTCATACCTTTCTTTCCTTCCTGCAATTCAAACTCAACGCGGTCATCTGCCTGGATCTCATGAACGAGACCATTTACGTGTACAAAAGTTTCTTTACTGGATTCATCATGTTTAATGAAACCAAATCCTTTTGTCTCGTTGAAGAACTTTACAGTTCCATTTAATTTTGTGCTCATTTAAAATTGTATTATATTATAATGTACAGTGAAGATACCTTTAATAAACCCTACCACCAAATATAATTAGAAATCAATCAATTATTATTTCAGGTTTTTCAGATATAAATCAAAATAATCACTCACTTTCTGCATGAGGTGAATGTTGTTATAACCATGTGCACTATACCTATGGTCAGGATAAACGGAATAATTTACCTGTGACTTTGGTTTGCCGCTGCCCCTGAAAATTTATTTTGATGTTATCATATAATGGTGCTGTTTATAGCCAATATATCGATAAAAGCCTCTTTTTTGAGGTTTCCGGCTTAAGTGAGCAGGTTGGCATTTTCGTATCCTGGTGAATCTAAAATGAATTCTATTCCCCAAAAGGGAATGTTTCAACCATTTTCCACGGGCCTTTTAAATACAACCAGGTGTTAATACCGGTTGCTTTGATTTCAAAAGGGACAAAATCTTCCTGTAGTTTTTCAAATAATTGTTGTGATTTAAAAGCAGTGGCTTTATTCTGTACCGTAATATGTGGCCATAATACCTGCTGATCTTTATTATTCAGCCAGGGTATAAATGCAGCCTGCATTTTTGCATGCAGCCGTAACAGTTCTTCTGATTGTAAACTGTATGCGACACCACTACCTAGGTATCTTAATTCATATACCTGTAAAGAGATTGTTGTACGATGGGAGAATTCCAGCAGTTGCTCCCTGATAAAAGGTTCGTCAGAAGGCAGGTGATGGAACAATGTAATATGTGCATGCAGGTAATTTACATGTGCAGGAAAATGTACAGCCCGTAAGGCGTTAAAAAACTGTTGGTCTTCATCATTAAGGCGGAGAGTAACGATGAGGGGTGGTTCATTTCTTTTTTTTACCATTACCTAACCATAATAAGGCATCTATAATAAATTTATCCTGTGTCTCGTTAGCGAAGGTAAAGGATAATTCCTTATTTGTATGGTGTTCATAATCGATATCATTGTGCCCCATGTTAACGTACAACATCCTGTATTTTTTGTTGGTCCAGGCAACAGGATAGTATCCACTATGCCATATTTCATGCAGTTTGGGGCCTGTTCCAAGAGGGAAGCTGCCAGCGTCAATGGAGAGCAATATATCAATATCCGGGTTTTTCCTCAGATCATTTGACCATCTGTACCACTCATTAGGAGCTGATTTGAAGGTTACAGGCAAATCCCTCACCGCAGGGTGTGCAGGATCTTCAACCCTGAGTATTGCAGATGTAGGCCTCCACGTATTACTATCATAAGAGCCGGACCCCAGGAACTCATTATGGTACCAATCCCAGTTCTGGGGATAATCTGAAGGCGTGAGTGCAAAGCCGGCGAAGTGAAAACCCATCCAGGCGCCGCCATTTTCCATATATTGTTGAAAGGCTTTTCTTTGTTCCTCTTTATCCGGCCGGGTATCTAAGAAAAGTACTACCTGATATTTGGAAAGGAATACCGGGTTAAGATTATTCCAGTTGTTGGTAGAATCGTAGGAGAAGTGGTACTTCTTCCCCATAGCGGGAAACCATTTATTAGCTTCGTGTACGTAACTGATATGTGCCTGGTCTTCTTTAGCTGTATAGAAGGCGATTACTTTGAACTGTGCATGAGCAACTCCTGCGCAGAATATAAGCGTTATAATAGGAAAGAGATATTTGCCTGCTTTCATGAATGATATTATCATTTGATTTTAATATACTATCCTTTTGCACCTCTTTATCTTCTTCTGTTTACTTTCTTTTTCTGATCATTTTCCTGATATCAGGAAAATGATCAGAACGTAGTGTGGTAAAGGGTTTTATTGTTTTGGCACATGGAATATGCCTGCCCTTGTCATTAGTATAATTTATCACTTTTTTCTCTTTGCATCCTTTAAAACCTTTTTCTCGTCTCCTTCCAGTCTTCTTTGCACCTTTTTCAGGTCTTCAGCGGGTGGCAACTGTTCAGGTTTTACACCACGTTTAATTAGCATCTTACGCACAGCTGAATTATTATCAATGTGTTCTTTAGAAATGAGGTTTTCACCCTTCATATCTTTTTCAGTCACATTATGGCTGGTTAGCTCCGTTGCAAAATCCTTTGCTTTAATTGTCAGGGTAGGAAGGAAATCAGCCAATGGTCTGCTATCCGGCACCAGCAATTTCTGTTTCATATCATTAGTGGAAAACCCTCCGAATAGTGCCTGGTCGCCTTTACTTCTTATGATGGCAAAGCTTTTTTCGTCTACCCCTCTTTCGTAAATAATATTTGAGAGTTTTTTTTCGGATTTTGAAAGTTTTTCTCTTGCTGTTACTCTTGCTATATCAAGTAACCTTTGTTCAATAATTTCCTGTTTGCGGGTTTGTACTGCAAAGTAAGTTTGTGCAAATGCTATTTCAGGTTTAGCAGGATCTCCATTCTGTGCTATAAGGTAACAGGCATACCTGGTAAGCGCTATATCATCAATTTCCCGTTGCGCCCCCTTGGCCAGACCGATCATTTTCCTGATATCAGGAAAATGATCGAAAACCGCTGCCCCGGCGTTTTCGCATGCTTTTTTAGCTTTCTCGATTACATTCAGAAAATTCTCCCATTTGTGATAGCCAAGGATAACCTGAAGCTCTCTGGCACTCCAGCATTCTATACCTTTATAAGTATAGCAGGCATTTTCAAATTGCCCGAAAAGTTCATTAATCTGCTCTTTTTTCATAGAATAGCACTTGAGTTGTGGTGGTTAACAATACATTCCTGTAATATCTAATTTAAATTAAATCATGACAACTCCCAATATTTTCTTCGTAACAGTATTGGATCCCGATCATTTTCCTGATATCGGGAAAATGATCGGAATTCAATACTGTAGCACCTTTAGCTAATTTAAGTGATCAGTCATAATTTTTATCCGGGGAAACAATTACACGTTCTTTTAAATTATATATGATCGTCAGAACTGATTCTGTGTCTTACAGAATAAATTTTCTTTATTTATTTGAGGGGATTCAGACATTGAGCCTGTTATATCTTATTACCATGAGGTTGTTCTTATGGACAGCTTCAACTTTTTTGTTCTATTATTTCTACCTGCTCCTGATAGATTGAAGTCATAGATTTTGTATAGTTGATCAGCAATTGTAACTCCTGTTCATTATATGTTGACAGTAAATCATGGACTTTTCCTGCCAGTGCCTGGTAATGCACTTTCGCAGGTGTATGTTTTTTAGGGATAAAGGATACCATCACTTTTCGTTTGTCCAGGGGATTAGGTGTACGCTTCACAAAGCCAGCTTTCTCAAGCCGGTCAATCACATTAGTGATAGCTCCGGTAGTTAACCGGGTAGCTTTTGCCAGATCACCGGCAGTGCAGGAGCCTGCTTCCTGTAAGAAATCGATGCATTCTGCGTCAGTTACATTTAAGCCGATCGTTTGTGCTACTACATGCTGGTGCAGCAGTGTTGAACGGGTAAATTTCCTTACCTCGTTCATTAGTTCATATATCTGCATAATTAAACGTCAATGAAGGGTGATCTGCTCACCCGCCGATATAAAAAATAAAATAAAGGCAACAGTACGCATATCAGTACTATTTCGGCCAGGTGATCCATACGGTTGCCCGCAGTAGCAAAGTAGCCAAAAAGGGATTCTCCTCCAAGCAGACCAAATAAAACAGCCAGTTTCTCCTTTCTGGTATCAGGCCGCCACCTGATAATAAAGTTGAAATAGAGGACAGCAATGAGTGGAGCACCTGCCAGGGCCATCCAGGGCGCAGGTTTATGAGGCATGAAAATAGTATCGAAACCAACATACCACAGACTACCTGCTATAAATGTAACAATGGTAATAACCCAGAAAGAATAGGCAGGTTTGTTAAAAGATGCTACTGCAAATTTCACCCGTCTTAATCTTAGTGCCATCAAAATAATAAGGATGACAGCTAAAAAAACTACAGCTAATGGAAGTGTAGTAGTCGTAAAATGAGTTATTTTGACAAAGAGGAAATGAAAGGCAATACAGATGAATCCAAAAATAGCGGCGCTGATATAAATCATCAGATTGCTGGCCCAGGGTTGCTGATCATTGTAATATACTTCACATAACAAGATAGGGGTTGTAATAGCCCAGAAGGCATGGAAACCGGGCATATAAGCTACCCATACCCAGTTAGTTCCCAGGCTTCTGCCAAAGGTGAGATCATTGGTTAAAAAGCTGGGATTAAATACAGATTGTAATATCAGTCCTTCCAGCGTTAGCCCGAATGCCAGGCCCAGTAATAGGATAGTAGGCCAACCGGCATTTAATCTTCTTGAAATCTCTCGTATCAGTATCACTGCAGGGCCATATAAAAAGAACTGGGTAGGCAAATACTGTATACGGCTTAATGTAGTGGAACCGGATAATACTTCCGCAATAACAGTGGAATTAATTACAAGCAATAACAGCCTGTTGAATTTTGTTTTAGGTTGTAGGGGAGCCATGATAAAGGGTTATTTTAAATTTATCTTAATTATTAAGATAAATTTAACCAATTTATCTGTATTTATACCAGGATCCCGTATTAAACAATAACACTGTTTCATCTTCGGTTATCCAGCCCTGTTCCACCAGTTTTTTACAACCAATGTAAGTAGCGCTGCCTTCAGGAGAAAGTAATATCCCTTCCGCCCTGGCTACCTCCACAATACCGTCTTCCATTTCCTGTTCAGATACAGTCAGGGCAGTGCCATTACTCTGCTCCAGTACTTCCAGCATCAGGTCTTTGGCAAAGGGAACCGGAACTGCCAGGCCGTATGCAATGGTAGGTGAGGCGGGCATGTTTTGCTCATGCTCAAACAAACGCACCATGGGAGCGCAATTCTCTGACTGCACCATCACCATTCGCGGCAACGGACCGCTGATCCATCCCAACTGCTGCATCTCATGAAAAGCTTTCCACATGCCGATAAGACCAGTACCTCCGCCGGTAGGGTAAATGATCACATCCGGTAACTTCCAGTTCAACTGCTCCGCTATTTCATAGCCCATTGTTTTCTTCCCTTCCAAACGGTAAGGTTCTTTCAGCGTAGACATATCAAACCCGCCGGTTTCAGCTACCAGTTGCCTGGCCAGTTTTCCGCAATCATCAATAAGGCCATCAGCAAGGATCAGCTCTGCCCCATAAATGCGGCATTCTTCCTGCAAAGTTGCAGGCGTATGCCGGGGCATCACAACTGTTGCTTTGATACCCGCTTTGGCACAATAAGCACTTAAAGCACCCCCTGCATTGCCCGCGGTAGGAATGATACAGTGCGTAATCCCCAGCTCTTTGGCCTTAGATACGGCCACACTGATCCCTCTGGCTTTAAAAGAACCGGTGGGGTTCACGCTTTCGTCTTTCAAAAGCAGGTAGTTCCGCTGACTAAGTGCAGATAACGCGGAAACAGGTGTCCAGCCTTCACCAAGGCTCACAATATTGTGTTTATCAAATACCGGCAGTAGCTTCGCGTACCGCCATATCGTTCGTTCAGCGTTATGCAGGAGATAGCTTTTAGGGAGATCCAGATCATAACCGGTCAGTAAAGGCTGATTACAGCAGGTAGCGAAAGACTGTCGTTCTTCTATATTGTATTGCTTATGGCAATGAGGACATTGTAACGTCGTTGACAGTGAGATAGCATTCAGGGTTTTCATGGGGCACGGATGAGTGATACTACCTGAAGTTAAGATTTTACGCTGCATGTCCGTTGCAACTAAATTAAAAGAGTATAAATATATAAGATATAATAATATATTTACACTCATATTGCCAATTTTCTCATGTATATTGATATGTATAATTGCATTATAGCTGTAATCATTTGTTTGTTTTTTGTTGCAGAAGTGGATGCCCAGGATACTCCGGTTATTAAAAAAGATAGTCTGAGAGCTGTGGAAATTATTTATCAGGCCAACACACATACTCCCGTTTCTTATCAGAATATCAGTGGTAAAATGCTGGATGCAAAGAATACAGGACAGGAACCTTCCTTTTTATTGTCAGAAACACCATCTATTACCGTGTATTCCGACGCAGGCAATTCACAGGGGTATTCCTATTACCGGCTAAGAGGAATGGACCAGACAAGAGTAAATACCACTCTTGATGGTATGCCACTCAATGAACCGGAAGACCAGGGTGCTTACTTCTCCAATTATCCGGATATCCTGAACTCTGTCAGCAAAATTCAGATACAAAGAGGAGTAGGGACTACCAAAAACGGAACTTCCGGTTATGCCGGCAGTGTACAGTTATTTTCCCCCGATCTTACAGATTCAGCGAAGACTACCTTCGGTGCGGGATATGGATCATACAACAGCTTCAGGGCATTCGGAGAGTACCAGACCGGTATCAAAAACAGGAAATCACTGTATGTACGTGCTTCACAGGTATATACAGACGGTTATAAATATCACTCTTCCAATAATTCACAATCTGTATTCATCAGCGGTGGGTTATACTATGATAAAACGACCTGGAAGATCAATATTATGGCAGGACATCAGCAAAACGATATGGCCTGGCTGGGGGTGGCAGATTCACTGATACAAAAAAATCGCAGGACTAACGCCAATTCAAACGAAAGAGACAACTTCACCCAGGGATTGATACAGTTGCAAAACAGTTGGCAGATAACTCCCCGCACTGTTCTCAATTCAGGCGTTTATTATACAGCGCTTAAAGGCAACTATGATTTTGATGTAAACAATTTCATCGGCATTCCTTCAGACGGAAATTTATTCAACTATGCTTTTCAGTCCAACTTTACAGGACTATTCACTAATTACTCTTTAACCGCCAGTCATCTGACCTGGACAACAGGTGTTCATGGCAATCTGTACGACCGCCAGCACCTGGGCAGTGATAAAGTAGTGGGAGAAATCTATAAAAATAAAGGCTATAAGAATGAACTAAGCGCATTCAGCAAAATAGAATATAATCTTCACCGGTTTAACCTGTTTGCAGATCTGCAATACCGCTATACTTCATTTGATTATAAAGGCAATGTTGCCTTTCACAAACTCGACTGGCAGTTCCTGAATCCGAAAGCAGGTGTCAGCGTAGAGGTAGACAAGCATACGAGCCTTTATTACAGTATTGGCCGGACCAGCAGGGAACCAACAAGGAACGATATGTTCGGCGGCAATGATGACCTTACTGCAGATAGCGCCGGACAGGCCATACTGTTCAACAAAAGGGCAGAATCTGTTACCGATCATGAACTGGGCATCAGATTACATAGTCAGCATATATCCATACAGTTTAACGGCTATTATATGAATTTCAGTAATGAGATCGTATTAAACGGAAAGTTTGGCCCTAATGGATTATTGCTGACAGACAACGTGAAGAGCAGTTACAGAACAGGGCTGGAATTATCCCTGAGCTATCAGCTGTGTAAACATTTTCTTTTAACCAATAACTCTTCTTTTAATTACAGTCGTATTAAAGAACAGTCAATTACTTTCACCCCGGTATTAACCCCGGCACTGATCATCAACCAGGAAGCAGCATACGAGCAAAATCATTTTGGGATAGCCTTATCAGGCAGGTACCAGGGAAGATCATTCATTGATTTTGCCAATGCCGTACCACTGGATAGATATGTATTGATAAATGCAAGAGCGCATTATACGACCGGTCATTATGAAGTATCCTTTTTCCTGAATAATATTACCAATGCCAGGTACATTAATAATGGGTATGTAGAAGCAGACGGAACGAGAAAGTATTTTGTACAGGCACCCACTAATTTTTATATCGCGTTTAAATATAGTTTTTAATGCAGTTTTTCCAGATAGAAAATATAGCTTTTCATGTGATGGGATATCCGCTCAGTTATATTGAGCTGATAGGAACATTGTTTGGATTGATCTCTGTATACTATGCATCCAAAGCGGATATTTTAACCTGGCCAACCGGCATCATCAATGAGATATTTCTATTCGTATTATTCTACCAGGTGCAGTTATATGCAGATATGTTCCTGCAGGTGTATTTCTTAATTGTTACCATCTTTGGCTGGTATAAATGGAAGAGTAATACGGCAAATGTGCCCGTCACATCAGCAGGAAAAACAGCCATCAGGATATTAGCATTGATGATGGTGCTGGGTACCGTATCTGCAGGCCTTATCATGATGCATCTGCACGAATGGTTACCGTTTTATTTCAGGTTACCGGCCGCTTATCCTTTTGTTGATTCATTTGTAATGACAGGCAGTATTTTAGCGACGGTATTACTGGCCAGGAAGCAGGTAGAGAACTGGTATCTGTGGATCATTGTGGATGTGGTATGTATCGTATTATACGTGGTAAAAGGAGTTTATTTTTTATCCCTGGAGTATATGGTCTTTTTAGGAATGGCCACTTTCGGATTACTCAGATGGAAAAAGCAGTTACGATATGTCTAAAGCATTTGTATTCGGGAAATTTATGCCTTTTCACAGCGGGCATGAGGCAATGATCAACTTTGCCTTAACGAAATGTGATTTCCTGTCGGTATTGATCTGTTGCAGTGATAAAGAGCTGTTACCTGCTTTTGTAAGACAGAAATGGATGGCAGCAACCTTTGAGCATGTGCCGAATATTGAGATTATTACTTTTGATTACAATGAGGATGAGTTGCCGAATACTTCTGCTACTTCTCATGAAGTATCGGCAGTATGGTCAGAGACATTCAAAATGTTATTTCCTGATCATTCCCTGGTAATTACTTCAGAGCCTTATGGCGATTTAGTTGCCGGTTTTATGGGCATAAAACATATCCCTTTTGATCCGGATAAAAAGTTATATCCTGTATCTGCGACTAAGATCAGGGCAGATGCCTATGGTAACTGGAATTATCTGCCGGAAAGTGTAAAGGAGGATTTCATTACAAAAGTAGTTATACTGGGAACGGAATCAACAGGGAAGAGCACACTAACTGATAAATTATCAAAGCATTTTCAGAGTGCTTATGTGTTAGAGGCAGGAAGGGACGTGGTAGCAGATTCGAACGACTTCAGTATGGAAGACCTGGAACTCATAGCCAGTGTCCATGCAGAACGGATCGCCGACGCATCCGTAGGTAAAAGTCCTTTATTGATCATTGATACGGATATTCATATTACATTGTCGTATGCGCAGTTCGTTTTTGATAAACTTCCCGAAGTAGATGAAGTGATTTACAGACGGAATAAAGCAGACCTGTACCTCTATTTGAATAATGATGTGGAATATGTGCAGGATGGAACAAGGCTGAGTGAAGAAGACCGCAACCTGCTGGATCATTCACACCGGGAAATACTAGCACGCCATAGGGTAAAATATGAGGAGATAACCGGCACCTGGGAGGAACGCTTTAGTAAGTCCGTCGCATTAATAGAAAAACTGATCAGCAGGTAATACAGGTTTTCGTTTTAAATGTGATGATGGTATATACCAAAGCGATCCCCAACAGGATAAATCCGGCAACTTTTATATTCTTTCTTTTGCTTTTATAACTGCCGTTATCAGGGGAAATAAATATCCCTCCTTTAAAGATCAGCAGTAGTCCTAATGCCAGAGGAACTATAACATCGCGGTATCCCATGGCGGCAAAAGTAATTATATTAATCTATCTTTTTATCTGTACTTTAATTACAGCAGCAATGCCATCGGGCGTTTTTGCGGGTAAATTGATGGTCATATCATTTGTTATCAATTTCTTACCGCTAGCTAATAATTGAGCAGAGATTATTTTTGTTCCCGGAATTTCCAGTTTCCCATCCTGTGGCCAGTTGAACACAGAGAGATAGAGGTAATCACCTTTGGCGGTAATACGGCCCCAGGCCGGCGCGGGCAATTGGCTTTCATGGGTACCGTAGATGGCTTCCCCGTTTATTTTCATCCAGTTGCCAATAGCTTTAAGACTGCGGACACTTTCTTCGGGGAAAGTCCCATCAGCTTTAGGGCCTACATTTAAGAGGTAATTACCACCTTTGGATGCAATGTCTATCAGATTGCGGATAAGAGTGGTATCGCTTTTCCATTTGTGATCAGTGCTTTTATATCCCCAGGTACCGTTCATGGTCATACAGGTTTCCCAGTCGGCCCCATCCATTTCTCCTTTATTAGGGATCTTTTGTTCAGGAGTTTTAATATCTCCCGGGAAGTTAGGACGTTTAAGCCGGTCATTGGTAATGATGTTGGGCTGAAGTTTTAACAAGGCCTGTAATTTCTGAGCAGCGTCGTCTGTCATATTACCGGGAGTATCCCACCAGAGAACGGCTACATCACCATAGTTAGAGAGCAGTTCCCTTACCTGTGGCACTGCTACTTTATCGATGTACTGGGCAAAGGTAGATGTTACCTGGGCCGGGTCCCAGTGCCCTTCATGCTCTTTGGTATAGGCATCGATTTTGGCGCTGTCCGGATTAGGCCATCCCTCTGAAGTTAGTTTCCGGCTGACTGCACCGCCTGGGTTTGTCCAATCCTGTGACTGTGAATAATAGAAGCCCAGTTTGATATTGTACTTCTTACAGGCCGCTGCCAGTGGCAACAATAAATCCTTTCCATACGGAGTGGCATCAACAATATTCCATTTGCTGGCGTTCGAATGAAAAAGTGCAAATCCATCGTGATGTTTAGCGGTGATCACAATGTATTTCATACCTGCGTCTTTAGCCATGCGTACCCATTCGTCCGGATTATATTTTACAGGGTTGAAATGTGCGGCCGCCTGTTGTTTATAGGTTGCCACAGGGATCTTGGCTCTGTTCATAATCCATTCGCCGGCCTTGTTGATTTCATGTCCATCATAAACACCGGCCAGTTGTGCATAAACACCCCAGTGGATGAACATTCCGAAGCGGGCTTCACGCCACCATAACATACGGTTGTTATCTTGTGCGGACAGGGTCTGGCAATAACAGAGTAATAAAATAATAGATAATTTTCTCATAACAGTGGGTTAATTCACGGCAATTTAATAATTTAATTGCAATCGATTGTTTTAATCTATATTTTTGTTTAAAGACAACAGCCCAAAGTTTAAGGATAACAACTAAGAATTCCACTAACCTGAATCAACTAAAATCCATTCCACGTATGGCAACAACAATTTACCTAATATCTAATAGCATGACTTAGAGTGCAAACGTTTGCATAAAATACTGTTGATTGCCGGTTTATCTACCGGTACAGACCTTTTATTGTCCACACTTAAATGAAACGTTATGATTAATTTTCTACCTCGCAGGTGGGAAATACTTTTTGTATTCCTATCCCTTTTCTCTACCGCTGTGGCAAGCGAATTACCCGATACACTGATAACAGGCCTTGTTACAGATGCCAATGAACAGCCTTTGCCAGGTGTAAGTGTATCCTTAAAGGGTAGCCAGACCGGCACCGTTACCAATACAAGCGGTCACTATTCCCTGCACGTGCATACGGCAAAAGGAATACTGGTTTTTTCATTCATCGGCTCTGCTAAAAAAGAAGTTGCTTTTAATGGCCCCGGAACCATCAACATACAAATGGAAGCTGACCAGAAAGCACTGGGAGAAGTGGTAGTAGTAGGATACGGTACACAGAAAAAAATAAACCTGGTGGGAGCCGTATCTGCTGTTAAAGTGGATGAGAAAATTGCCGGCAGGGCATTACCTAATGCCTCTTCGGCATTGTCTGGTTTAGTACCGGGATTAGCTGCTACACAATCAACCGGCATGGCGGGTAATAATGGTGCCAGCCTGATGATCCGGGGATTAGGTACTGTGAATAACAGTAGTCCGCTCGTCGTTGTGGACGGCATGCCTGATGTGGACATCAACCGTGTGAACATGAATGATGTGGAAAGTATTTCTGTATTAAAAGATGCCACCTCTGCCTCTGTATATGGTTCCAGGGCAGCAAACGGCGTTATTCTTATTACAACAAAATCAGGGAAAGGACAAAAGAGAACAATCATTAATTTCAGTGGTTCCCTGGCAACGGAAGTACCTACCCGCTCCTATAAATTTATGTCGGACTATGCACGTGCATTAACGCTGCATCAACGTGCAGCGGCAGTAAGTACACTGCGTTCGAATTATAACTTCAAAGATGGAACAATAGATCAGTGGATGGCCATGAGCATGGTAGATCCCTTACGTTTTCCTGATACCGACTGGTGGGATGTGATTATGCGCAAAGGACAAATACAGCATTATAATCTGTCTGCATCCGGGGGTACGGAGAATTCCAATTTCTTTATCTCATTGGGCGTAATGAATGAAAAAGGATTACAGATCAATAATGACTATAAGCGCTACAATGCCCGCTTTAATTATGATAATAAGTTACGCAAGAATATGAATGTGGGATTGAGGTTTAATGGTAACTGGTCCAAGTATGTATATGCGCTGGCAGATGGTTATACAGATAATGATCCAACGAACACTGCTGGTTTTGATATGCAGTATGCTATTGCCGGTATCACTCCTTATGATCCTGCTACCGGATATTATGGCGGGGTAATGGCCTATAATGAGGACCCGCAGGCATACAATCCCTATACTGTGTATATGAATACCCTGAGCCATCAGAACCGGCAGGAAGCAACTGCAGCGGTGTACTGGGACTGGCAGCCAATAAAAGGATTAACAGGACGTGTAGACTATACATTGAATTATTATAATCAGTTTCTCTGGAATGCTAATATACCTAACCGGTCCTTTAATTTCCAAACGAATGATTTTGGTAGCCGCGTGTACGTGGGCGATAATGCCGGCGTAGGTAATTATACCAATACAGGATATAAAACCATGTTAAACGGAAGGCTGAATTATCATACTACTATCGGTAAAAATCATGATATAAATGTAATAGGTGTATACAGCGAAGAATACTGGTATGACCGTTATCAGGGTACTTCCCGCAACGACCGCCTGTATCCCACATTACATGAAGTTGATGCCGCATTGACAGATATACAAAGCACCGGTGGTAACTCCGGTACGGAAGGGTTACGTTCCTACATCGGCCGGGTAAACTACACTGCTTTCGATCGCTATCTTTTCGAGGCTAATTTCCGTTATGATGGTTCTTCTAAATTCCTGCCGGGACAGCAGTATGGTTTCTTCCCTTCTGTAGCGGTAGGATGGCGTTTCACGGAAGAAGGGTTCATACATGCATTCACAAAACACATATTAAGTAATGGCAAGTTCCGCATTTCCTATGGTGGTTTAGGGAATAACAGCGGTGTAGGCAGGTATGAACAACAGGAAACATTAGCAGCCAGCAACTACATAGTGAACGGTGGTATCGTAAAAGGTTTTGTGAACGAGAAGATGGTGAATAAGAATTTATCCTGGGAATCTACTAAAATAATGAACCTGGGGCTGGATCTTGGCTTCTTTAATAACAGACTGACAACAGAACTGGATTATTACAACCGGTTAACGACCGGTATGAATCGTCCGTCTGAAATGTCCAACCTGCTTACCGGTGCTTATGATGCGCCTAGAAAGAATATCGGGAATCTACGCAATAGAGGAGTAGAGGCAAATATTACCTGGTCTGATAAAATAAATACGTTCAATTATGGTATCAATCTTAATGCTTCCTATAATAAAACCACGCTGGAAAAATGGAATGAGTTTTTAGGAAGAGGATGGACCTTCCTGAATATGCCCTATCATTTCCTCTATACCTATGAAGATATTGGCATTGCGCAAACATGGCAGGATGTTTACAATGCCACGCCACAAGGCGCTTCCCCCGGAGATATTTTGCGCAAAGATTTAAACGGAGATGGGCGTATTGACGGTAACGATATGAAAGCAAATCCTTCTGTACAGCGTGACCGGCCTACTACAAATATTGCACTGAGCGCTAATTTCGGATGGAAAGGAATTGATGTGGCATTTCTTATACAGGGCGCCACCGGCCGAAAGGATTACTGGTTGAATAATTATAATAAAACCAACCTTCCTGCACAGCGTTATGCTTCCACCTGGAACCAATGGAATAATACCTGGTCTGTAGAAAACCGTGATGGTCCATGGCCCCGTTTGAACGGTAGTAATAATGCTGTAGAGACCACTTTCTGGTTAGATGATATGAGCTATATCCGTTTCAAGAATATCCAGATTGGCTACACATTGCCAGCTAAATTATTGAAAAGGGCAGGAGTGAACAGCTTCCGGATTTATTGCTCTACTGAAAACATTGCCACTATTACTTCTTTCCGCGGACTTGATCCTGAAATGACAGGTAACAAGAGCAATGCTTATCCATTGAATAGATCTTATTCAGCAGGGATTAATATAAGTCTATAAAAACTGATCATCATGAAAATAACAATATACTTTATCTGTATACTTCTTTTTGCAGGCGCTTGTACAAAAGATCTGCTGAAACAGCAGCCTACAACTGAGCTGGGCGCTAATTCCTTCTGGAAAACTGAAGCAGATGCTACTTATGCCCTGATGGGGGCTTATGCGGATATCAGGCCGCTGTTTGACCGCGACTACTACTTCGATGGGCAGGGAGAATATTTCCGCACCCGTGGAACCAGTGCTACCAGCGGTAATCTGCAAAAAGGAGATGCTTACAATAACGGAGATTATAGCCCTTCCGGTTACGGCGACAACTTCGATAAAATGTACCAGTACCTGTATGGTGGTATTAACCGCGCGAACTACGTTATTGAAAACGTCACTAAGATGTTACCCAACGCCAGCGCTACTTCTCTGCCGGAACTGGAAAGGATCATAGGAGAAGCAAGGCTACTCCGCGGGATGGTCTACTTCCGCTTAATATCCATGTGGGGAGATGTACCCTACATAGGACACGTCATTTACGACAACTCGGAAGTCGCTGGTCTTACTCGCACGCCCATCGGGCAGGTGAAAGATTCCGCATTGGCTGATTTCACCTATGCCTTTGAGAAGCTGCCTGTAAAAGCTGCTGAAGTGGGCCGTGCTTCCAAAGCCGCTGCGTTGTCTTTTCGTGGTAAGCTGCAATTATACTGGGCCTGCTGGAACCAGTTCGGCTGGCCGGAACTGGATAAATTCGTGCCGGACGGTAATGCGGCTACCCTCGCTTACAGAGCCGCTGCCGAAGACTTCGGGCATGTCATTAATGATTACGGATTGGTGCTCTTCCGGAATGGTGAACCAGGAGATTGCGATGCATTAGGCAAAGCAGATAAACTTCCTAACTACTATTATCTGTTCACACCGGTTGCCAATGGTGACCCCGAAATGATCATGGTTTTTACACATGGAGGTACCGGTACCAACCAGGGAGAAGAACTGATGCGCGATGTAGCCGGACGTTCTCACGAAGGCTCTCAGTGCTGGGTGTCTCCACGTTATGAGATTGCAGACAGGTATCAATCGATCATAACAGGCGATTTTGCGCCCAAACTCATCCCGATGAACCCAAGTGTTGCCGGTGCAAGAACAATGCTTAATTCGGCTGTAAATCCCCAGAGTTATGCGAACCGTGATTACAGGATGAAATCCTCCATTATGTGGGATTATGAAATGAGTGTAGGTATGATCTCATTGAAATCCACAGGTTGGGTGCCTTTTATTTATAAAACCTGGAACCAGGCGGTTACCCTGGGAGGGATCAGTTATACGACTTATAACACGGATGGTTGTAACTCCGGCTACGTGCTGCGTAAGTTTCTGCGTAATTATGCAGGGCAGGGGCGTAGTGATGGTAATTATAATTATCCGGTAATGCGCCTGGCAGATGTATACCTGATGTATGCAGAAGCTACTAATGCAATAAATGGCCCACAGGCAGATGCTATCCTGTTATTGAATAAGATAAGGCACAGAGGGAACCTGCCTCCGCTGAATGCAGATAAAACCGCCAGCAGAGAGGCATTCTTCAATGCAATAGAACAGGAACGTATAGTAGAACTGTTCGGGGAAGGGCAGCGCTCTTTCGACCTGCGCCGCTGGAGAGCGATAGAACGCGTCTGGAATCCGCCTTATGGAAATGGGGTATGGCGTATAGATACTTATGGCGCGCAGATGTCCCGCTATTTCCAGAATTCTTCTGAAAGGGAATACCAGCAATGTTACATCTTTAAAATTCCCCCGGGAGAACGCGACCGTAATCCAAACCTCACACAAAATACTCCCTGGTTATAAAATATTCACTTATGAAAAAGCTACTCTTTTTACTGGCGATCACCTTTATCAGTTGCTCTAAAGATCATCCCGTTGACGAAGACGGATTACTCATTACTTCCCGTGCAGAATGCTACGTCAGCAATTTTGAATTACTGGGCGTGGATTTTCAAACAGTAAGAACAAAGAACGCTGTAATAGACACCACTGCCTGCACCATAGACGTTACCGTATTTTATGGTACTGATTTAAAAAACCTTTATCCGCAGTTTAGTTTAGTCACCGATGCTAAACTAGACCCTAAGATCACCGGGAAAGTTGATTTCTCTGATCTCGCAAACCCTAAATCCTATACAGTGATATCAGGTAACAGGAAAGTAAGGAAAACATATAAAGTTCTTATCACCGTACAATCTAAATAAAAATGAGAAATATAATCATCGCATTATTATTGCTGGTAGCAGCCTGTAAAGATAAGGACTACACCGTTCCCGTTCCCAAAGATGCACTGCAGAACGATTGTATCAAGAGAACGCTCGGCCCGAACCTGGCAGGACTGAATATAGAATTCGCCTATGCTATGGCTTTACCTCTAACAAAAGGGAAAATAATCTCAGCACAGGTGGAAGCATCTATCGCAGGCGCAACCGGTACTTACCTGGAGAATAAATCCTATTATACGAATGGCAGTGGGGTAGATGTAGGTATACAGATAGGTGACCCTTCTGTAAATGAAAATAACTTCACAAAAGTTAATTTTACAAAAGATACGAACGCCGTTACGCTTCGTTACTATTATGTTATTCCCAAAGAAGCACAGGGGAAATCCGTCACCTTTACTTTTTCCGCTAAGAGCAGTGATGGAGAAGCCGTATCTTACAAAATGGGCCCTTATGTAATTTCTAAAATGGATATGGTACTTGATTTACCGGTAAAAGATGGGGATTTTATTTCTATCGCGGATATGGCCGTATATAACTTAACTGATACTGCTACAAAAACGGATAAGCTGGACCTTGTGTATCTTTTCAGGTCCATCCCTAATATCTCCTTTGGCCACGCGTTAGTATCACCAGGAGCAGAACGGGAATATTTACCTGATGTGACACTGCCGGCAGGAGCGAACAAGATAACTAAAATCAGTAAAGTATGGAATCTCAGGGATTTTCACCTGGCCCGTTTGCAATATGGCATCTATATTGATGATCTGGATTTCGAACAGTTGAAGATGTCAGATGCACCGGACTATGCCATCAATCTTAAATCTGAAGCAGGTGCATGGATAGAGACCGCTGATGGTAAATACAGAGCTTATATCTATATTAACAAAGCAGATGATGCAAAGAAAAGTGCGGTAATCAGTATGAAACGTTATATGCTTAAATAAAATCTATCATTATGAAGTTATTGCTCTTATTGTGGATGTATGCAGCGCCTTTACCTCCTCATACTTTCCTTGTTAAACCAGCTGCATTACTCGATGCAAAGCAAAAAATAGAAAAGAACGATCCTGTTATGAAAGAGGCTTTATCTCAGCTGATAAAGAATGCAGATGAATCTTTAAAAAACGGGCCTTATTCTGTAGTGTACAAAGAAAAGACACCGCCCAGTGGTAATAAGCACGATTATATGAGTGTAGGCCCCTATTGGTGGCCGGATTCCAGTAAAGCTAACGGCCTGCCCTATATCAGAAAGGATGGGCAGATCAACCCGGAACGTTTTGGTATTAAAGACGATGAGTATCAGAATGCATTATCCAAAGATGTATACCTGTTAGGACTGGCCTGGTATTATACCGGTGATACAAAGTACGCTACTCATGCTGCCGGACTGTTAAAGACCTGGTTCCTGGATTCAGCTACACGAATGAACCCTAACTTAAATTACGGACAGGCAATACCCGGTATTACAGAGGGTAGAGGCATTGGATTGATAGACCTGCACAATATGACCATGCTGATAGACGGCATACAATTATTAAAAGGTTCACCCGCGTTACCCGCTGCTGATTATAAAGCTATACAGGCATGGTATACTGATTACCTTACCTGGATGCGCACCAGTCCTATAGGATTGGATGAAGCAGATGAACTGAATAACCATGGCAGTTGGTATGATGTACAACAGGTAACCATTGCATTATTTACAGAACAGCCGGCGCTGGCAAAGAAAATCCTGGAAGAGCAAACAAAAAAGCGGATTGACAGTCAGTTGGAAGCGGACGGACAACAGTCCAAAGAACTGGAACGTACCTTATCCTGGAACTATTCGTTATTTAACCTGAGAGCATTCTTTGAACTGGCGCTGCTGGCGGAAAATGTGAACGTTGATCTGTGGCATTACGGTAAACTGCAAAAGGCTTTTACCTGGTTATTACCTTATGCGGAAGGAACAAAAACATGGGATCATCAGCAGATTAAACCCAAGGATGATAAGGAGTTCCTGGTACTGGCAAAAATAGCAGCAGTGAAATATACACTGGATTTAACGCCTCTCTGGGAAAAACATACCAACTTCAAAAGTAACATGCTTCTACTCACTAACTGGGATTATTAAAACATGAAAAAGATACTATTTTTTATCTGCCTGATATTAGCCTGCCGCGTATTATCTGCGCAGGACTTACTAAGTGGCAGGTACTCCGAAACACAACTGTCAGAACGCCTGGTGCCACAGGCTAAATGGGAGCCTTTTCCACATACGGGCAACAGAACGGCATGGGCTAAAGCTGATGCTGAAACGGGACAGGCGCTGATAAAAAAAGCAGAAGGGTTTCTCAACTATGAATGGCCGGGTATCCCTGCTGTAAAATCATTACTGATAGTACGTAATGGTAACAGGAGTGAATACGAGGAGATCAGCTTTAAAAAACGCCAGGTATTAAGCACACTTTTATTGGCCGAAGTATACGAGAATAAAGGGCGATTCACAGATCAGATCGTAAACGGTGTGTGGTCTATCTGTGAAGAATCTTTCTGGGGAGCCCCTGCGCATCTGCCCAAAAGTAAAGAATACGCCGGACTGATGGACGTTACCCAGCCATTTGTAGAACTGTTCTCCGCAGAAACAGGCACATTACTGAGTTGGGTAGATTATTTTATGGCGGAAAAGCTGGATAGTATTTCTCCACAGGTAAGAAAGCGGATTTACTATGAAACAAACAAAAGGATCTTCGAACCATTAATGACCAGGCAGCATGGATTTATGAGTGCGAATGCCAATGGCAGACGCCCTAATAACTGGAATCCCTGGATCTGTTCCAACTGGCTCAATGCCGTGCTGTTATTAGAGAAAGATGATCATAAGCGCACTGCTGCTGTACATAAAATACTGGGTGTACTGGATGCTTTTCTGAATCCCTACCCTGCCGATGGCGGCTGTGATGAAGGACCCGGTTACTGGGGAGCTGCCGCTGCTGCACTGTATGATAATATCTCCATGTTAAACCTTGCCACTAACAATGCATTTACCTATGCTTATGAAGATAAGAAAGTAGGAGAGATGGGCAGGTTCATTTACCGTGCGCAGATCAGCGATCGTTATTTCCTGGATTTTGCAGATGCAGATCCTCAGCCTGGTATGCCTGCCCGTATGATTTATCGCTTTGGTAAAGACATCAAAGACCCGGACATGATGAAATTCGGGGCCTATTATTTTGACAGGGAGGATAAGACCCGCACAGGGTCGCATTTCTTCAGGAATCTCTTTACATTGTTTATGGAAGATGAATTTGCGCATGCTGAGAAAGGATTATTGCTCCCTGCCGACTTCTGGTGGCCTGATTTGCAGGTAATGATAGCCCGTGATAAACAGGGTAGTACTGACGGCTTTTTTGTGGCCGCAAAAGGTGGCAATAATGATGAAAGCCATAACCATAATGATATCGGTAACTTTATAGTGTATTATAATGGGTTACCTGTACTGATAGATGTTGGACGGGGTACGTACACCGCAAAAACATTTAGTAATAAACGTTACGAGATCTGGAATAACAGGTCTGATTATCATAATTTGCCTACCATAAATGGTTATGCCCAGGAGGCAGGCCCGCAGTTTAAAGCCACGGAGGTAAGTTATAATTCCGCTTCAATGACAATGGATATAAGCGCTTCTTATCCGGCAGCTGCAGGTATTGAGAAATGGCAGCGTAGCGTTAAGTTAAACCGTGGGAAAAATGTATCGATTGAAGATGTAGTACAATTAAAAACAGGAGAACCGGTGATAGAACATTTAATGACCTGTTATGCCGTGGAAGTAAATAAGCCGGGAATACTGGTCATTCATCAGCCTTCGAAGGATTTATATCTGCATTATCCTGCAGAGAAATTCACCGCTGCAATAGAAAAGGTCCCTATGGAAGCAATGGAGGACCAGGGTGTAAAACAGAAATGGGGGGAGAATATTTACCGGATCAACTTAAAAGCCGTTAATCCGGTAATGAAAGAACATTATGTATTTTCTGTTACTACTAAATAAATAACCGGGTATGGTGGATCAGGCTTTTATCATTTGTGCAACATTTTTGCCACTGACCAATGCTGCTTCTACCGTACCCGGATGTTTTCCTTCATACAATGCTTCTCCGGCAAAATAAATAGTATCCGCTACCGGTGTATTTAGGAGTTTTCTGGCACTACCTGACGTCGGTGTATCATAGCTATAAGCCCCTAATATTTGGGGGTTCTCTGCCCAGTTATAAATATGGCTGCTTACAAGTGGTGGTAATTCCTTCTGTATAAGACCTGATAAGGAATCCAGCGCCAGTTTCAAAATATCCTCTTTGGAAACCCGTTTAAAATGTTCTGCCGGCGGGCCTCCCAGCCATCCTGTAAGAACAGGTGTTTTGTTAGGCGACTGTGTCCACCAGGTAGGTATTTTCTCTTTAGTGAATATAAACCCTGCATCTTCTTCCCAGAAAGGCGCTGCAAACTCCAGTAATATTTTAATGACGCTGCCGAAACCGATATGGCTGGCAGCATTGATATAATCATCTATAGCAGGCGAGAACCTGATGATATTATGTTGCAATATCCCCAATGAAGCAGTAATGATTACTTTTTGAGCAGTATAAGTCCTATCTGCTGCAGTTACGTTTACATTTCCCTGTTCCCAGGTTATTTCCTGAACAGGGCTATTGGTAATAATGGTACACCCTTTTGCCAGGAAATTGATCATCCCGGAATAACCGTCGTTTACCCTGAAGTTAACATGATCTTCAGCAGACCATTCATTGTACAGAGAGGATATACTTACTTTGGAAGGATCAGCCAGATCGTATCCCTGTACATATCCGATCATCTCATTCCTGAGGTCTGCATACTTATGGTCTGCATAGTATGTTTCAAGAAACTCCATGAGGGTCATGTCTTTAGCCAGGGAGGCCATCTTATCCAGTAGTTCGTCCCATCCTTCTATAAACCCTTCTTCCTGCTTCCATTCCCCCGCTTCTGCGGTATACATTTTTCCATTAACAGCGGTGTAAGAGAGACCGGCTTCTTTGAGTAAACCAAGCGTAACGGGTAATCTGCCATGCACAAATTCAGCTCCGGCTTCCATTGAGGGACGGATAGTATGGATCCTGCCGCCTATAACCTCCTGAGCCTCAAGGATAGTGACGTTAAAGAAAGGCGATAATTCCCTTGCTGCCATTAAACCCGCTGCTCCGGCACCTATAATAATGATATCCATAGTGTTAAAGATAAAAAAAGCCGCACTTTTCAGTGCAGCTTTCTATTTTAAATGTTTTATATGTATCAGCTACCACGGGTACCGCCGGTCTTGATAGGTTTCTTTGTAAAAGCAGCGTTTTTATTAGACTGGATAAAGGAATTCGGGTTTGCACCTGGTACATTAGGTTTAGCCTGATTGCCCTTTTTACCAACTTTCTTATTGTTGTTTAGTAATGACATAATCCATATATTTTGTTATGTAAATATACTTATTTATCATTAATGTATATCAAAAGAGCTTATGTTTAATCCCTGTTCCGGAAAGCAGGTAGCTTAATACCTGATGTACGGAGATATACATATCCTGAGCCCTGTGACGTATTTCATTAGGAGTGCTGCACTATTCATTCGGATTTACAGCATACCATGCCGCACCTAACAGGGCCGTTTTATCATTTAAGATGATCTTTACAGGGATATCTTCCAGCAGATGCCTCATCCTTCCAAAATCATGAAACCATTTGATAAAGGTATGTGCGTCGAGATATTTTAAGTTCTTGGGCAGAATTCCCCCACCTATAAAAATTCCAGCGGTAGCTTTTACTTTCAGTGCAAGATTAGCGGCTTCAATCGCCAGGTATCTCATGAAAAGCTGCATGGTTTCTGTGCATATAGGCATGTCATCTGCATTTTCACTGATGAGGGCAGGGGCGTCATCATGTACCAGCATTTTATCTGTCAGCCAGGCAGGAACGTCCATTTCTTTTACATCTCTCAGAAACTCATAGATGGTAAAAATACCGGGGCCGCTGAGTAACCTTTCCCAGCTTACATGCCCGAATTTCTTTTTCAGGTAGATAAACATGTCCATATCCAGGTCTGTACGTGGAGCAAAGTCACAGTGCCCGCCTTCCGTAGGGAAAGGGTGTGCCGTTTTCCCGTCCCAGTACAAGCCTGCCTCACCCAGTCCGGTGCCTGGGGCAATGATCCCCCAGTTACCGGCTGTATGTTTGCCTTTATGTACGATATGAATGTCTTTTTCTTCCAGAACAGCAAGGCCATAAGCGGTTGTTTCCAGGTCATTGATCAGATGAACGGGAATGTTGTTGTATAGACCGGAAATCTGTTTGCTGTCAATTCCCCAGGGCACATTCGTGATTCGTACTTTCCCGTTTAATACGGGACCGGCTACCCCGAAACACATCCTGTCCGGCGTTTTATCTCCTGCTAAAAAATCCGAGATCATTTTTCCCAGATCGCCATAGTCTTTTGTCCGGTACTTATTTTCTTTTAAGAGAAAGAAGGTTTTACCATCATATTTATATGATGCAAGGTTTGTCTTTGTCCCACCTATATCCCCGGCCAGGAGGATACAGGGCTGTTGAGCCGACCAGTTATTTTTACCGGTCCTTATTGGAATAAGCATGTGATAGCCATTTTAAATGAATCTACGACTTATTACGTTAAACTGTCGCAATATACCCTTGAATTTGTCGCTTACACACCTCCCGGGTACCGGATAGTAAAGGTAAGTTTGCTTTAAAATAAACTGTATGCAAAAAATCACCCCTTTTTTATGGTATAATGATAACGCTGAAGATGCTATCAACTATTATACGAGTGTTTTTAAAGATGCGAGGATCGCATCCGTTCATCGGAATAACGGGAAATTGTTCACCGCTACTTTCTATCTGCATGGGCAGGAGTTCATGGTTATAAACGGCGGACCAATGTTCAAATTCACGGAAGCGATTTCACTGTTTGTAAAATGTAAAGATCAGGAAGAAGTAGATTATTTCTGGGAAAAGCTTTCCGCAGGCGGAGAAAAGAGCCGTTGTGGCTGGTTGAAAGATAAGTTCGGTTTATCATGGCAGATAGTACCTGATAACCTGGAAAAGTTGTTATATAACGAAGATCCTGCTAAGGCAAGGAAGGTAATGGAAACACTGATGAAGATGGATAAGCTTGTTATTAAGGACCTGCAAGACGCAGCAAAATGATGACGGTACCGGAATATATAGCAAAGCAGCCGGAACCATTCAGAAGCAAACTGGAAGAATTGCGTGCTTTAATTCTATCCGTAGCGCCGGATGCTACTGAATCGGTCAGTTATAAGGTCCCCTGTTTCCGGTACCTGTATTGGCTGGTAGGCATGGGTGTAACAAAAAAGTATTGCAGTCTGTATATTATGGGCACTGCTGTAACGAAAAAACTAAAAGAAGAAGGAGTGGACGTAAAGGGAGCAACGATTCATTTTCCACCAGATAAGCCATTACCTGTTGCATTGATAAAAAGGATTGTGCGTGACAGAATGAAAGAGAATGAGGCAAGAGCAATTGCCAGAATGAAGAAATAGTTTTTCTGAGGAGAAAGTATTGTAGCATTTTATTATTATACAACCTTGCTGGTACTTCAGACCATCGCATTACGCGATGGTTTTTTTTTGTCCGACAGCAATCATAATTACTGATGATGCACGTCATCTTCTACATTTTGCCGGCGTACTATCTTGCATCAGAATTAAGGAATTAATATTTACCATTATGAAAACATCAATAGCACTCTTGGTTTTTATTCTGCTGACCGGATATGTATCAAAAGCACAAGTACAGTATCAGCAAAAAAATGATTTTAATCTTACAATAAGTGGTACATCTACCCTGCACGACTGGCAAATGAAAACCTCTAAAATAGCCTGTAATGCAACATTTACATTTTATGAAGATGGGGACCTGGGAGGCTTGACACTGCTGAACTTCACAATGCCGGCAGAAAGCCTGAAAAGCGATCATACCGGTATGGATGACAACGCCTACAGGGCATTGAAAACATCTAAAAATCCTACTATCACTTTTAACCTTACCAATGCTACGGTATCCTCTGATGGGAAAAAGATAACCTGTATGGGTAAACTAACACTGGCAGGGGTTACAAAGGATATAGAACTGGTAGCTGCGGCAAAAGTAAATGCAGACAAAAGCATCAATGTAAAAGGAAGTAAGAAACTCAATATGAGAGATTACGATATTGATCCACCTTCTTTTATGATGGGCGCCGTTAAAACCGGCGAAAATGTAACAGTTGATTTTAACCTGACTTTCAGACAATAAAATATATTTTTTATGAAATCCACATACTTTTTACTAACAGTTCTTCTTTCTCCTGTAGCGCTGATGGCGCAACAACAACCTAAGATCGCTAACCTTAGAGCTTATGACCAGAGTGGGATCAATGTTTTTGAAGATCCCAAAGATACAGCAGCAGTATTTGACGGATTAAAAGTAAAGTTTGGCGCAGGCTTTACCCAACAGTTCCAAAATCTGAAGCATAAAAATCCGGATGCATTGAATAATAATGTAGGTGCCTTCTCTGGTGGCGTCTCTACACCGGGTAATAAGCTGAAAGTGATTACATCGGGCTTCCAGACAGCGCAGGCAAACCTTTATATGGATGTGCAACTGGCAGATGGTATCCGGTTAAATGTAACCTCTTATCTGTCATCCAAACACCATAATGAAACCTGGGTAAAAGGAGGGTATTTACAGTTTGATAAACTACCTTTTAAAGGACAGATGTGGGCTGATATCATGAAAGTAACCACTATTAAAGTGGGTCACTATGAAGTAAATTATGGTGATGCACATTTTCGCAGGAGTGACGGCGGACAGGCTTTATACAATCCTTTCATGGAAGGGAATATTATGGATGCGTACTCTACAGAAATCGGCGGTGAAATTTATGTGAGAAAGAACGGCTGGTTTGGAATGGTAGGTGCTACAAACGGGATGATCAAAGGGAATATAGATTCTTTATATGCAGCAAAGAATACCGACGGTGATCTTCATAAATCTCCCAGTATTTTACTGAAAGCAGGTTTTGACAGGAAGGTAGCAAAAGATTTACGTGTAAGGGTAAGTGCGTCTTATTATGGCAATCAGAGCAGTGGCGGGAATGTGTTGTATGGTGGTGACCGTTCCGGATCCAACTACCAGTTTGTGATGGAAGAAAACTCTGCGAACCCAAGCAGTACAACAGGAGCTGGTACTCCACTGGCTTTCTCCGGCCGTTTTAATCCAGGGTTTAGCAAGAAAGTAAACGCTGTCATGTTGAACGGATTCTTAAAAGCAAAAGGCCTGGAACTGTTCGGTACATATGAAACAGCCTCCGGTCGTACAGCAAACGAAACTTCCACCAGGAGTGCCAACCAGTATGCCGTAGATGCAGTATATCGTTTCCTGAAAGATGAAAGACTTTTTGTAGGGGCACGTTATAATGCAGTAAGTGCAAGGCTGGCAAATAATCCGGCTGGTACAGGGGCAGGTGCCATCGTTTACACAGGTGATGTAAAAGTAAACCGTTTTGCAGCAGCAGCAGGCTGGTTCCTTACCCGGAATATTTTACTGAAAGGCGAATATGTTATCCAGCAATATAAAGATTTCCCTGTGGCAGACTATCGTGCCGGTGGCCAGTTCAACGGCTATGTGATTGAGGCGGTTGTCGGTTTCTAAGAGGAATCATTTTACACGATTGCAAGTCAGGATGCTTCAGGCATTCTGACTTTTTTTCTGAAAAACAGGTATTATGAATGTCAGGACCTTACTGTTTCTTTTTGCATTTATTCCTTCAATGGAAAAGGTGAGATGGGTGGCTAACGGTGGATCATTAAAAGTAAATGGTACTACGAACGTAAATAAGTTCAGCTGTCAGGTAAAAGACTATAATCATCCTGATACCCTTACATTTTATACGGCCTCCCAGTCTGTACAGATGTCCGGGAGTGTAAAGCTGCCTGTAATGAATTTTGATTGTATGAACGGGGCTATGACCGACGGGCTACGTAAAGCGTTGAATGCAAAAGAATTTCCCCGGCTGAGTATCACTTTTCTATCACTGGAAAAGTATCCTGTGCTTAAATCTGCAGAAGAGAGCATTAAAGGTATGGTGAATATTGAGATGGCTGGGGTTTCGAAGAAGCTTGTTGTGAACTATCGTATTCTTATGGATGATCAGCAGGTAATACATCTGGTAGGTAATCAAACAATTCTATTTACATCTTTTGGATTGACCCCTCCCCGGAAGCTGGGAGGGATGATCAGAACAGATGATCAGCTGCAGGTTGAATTCCATATCAGTTTTAAAGTACTTAAGGATTGATTCTCGCAAAGATAATTCCTGCAATGACAGATTGTGTTAATCCATAGAAAAACCAGCTTAAAACGATCGGAATAGTAATGTCCAGAGAACTAAAGGTAATCCACATCACAGGCAACAAGGCAACAATGGCATAAACGCATCCGAATTCTACTCCTCTCAATATAAAAGACCCTTTAAACATTCCCTTAAATCTTTCCCAGAACCAGGATAATGCAAAGCTGAGAACAAAGGCATGCGCATAAAATAAAAGGTCCCTGCTACCATCGGAGTTAAACAGGGGATTGTTATAATCAATAAAAAGCGAAGGGAAGAATTTTACTGCCAGATACAGGCCACCATAACTGATAAGGGAAAGGATGCATCCGGCGGATAGTCCTGATAACAGTATTTTTTTCATCCTGTAAAAGTACTGTTTTTGAATGTTTCCATGCATGATAAGGGTCATCCTGTTGCCTTATTCACATCATTTACAGGACGGGTCATAGTTTCAGATCTTTAGCAGAAATCACGGTGCGTTAATTGTGCCGGATTAAATCCTAAAAAATAACATTATGGAAAAGAAAGCATACCTGGTTGGCAGTGGTATTGCCTCAATGGCAAGTGCGGCTTTTATGATCAGGGACGGTAATATGCCGGGAAAGAACATTCATATTTTTGATGCAGCAGGTTTAAAAGGCGGGAGCCTGGATGGTGCCGGTACTCCTGATAAAGGTTATGTATTGCGTGGAGGCAGAATGCTGAATTTCTCTTATGTGTGTACGTATGACCTGCTATCATTCATTCCTTCACTGACAGATCCTGAGAAGACAGTGCTGGACGAGATTGAGCTTTTTAATGAAAAGTTCAGAACGGCATCCAAAGCCAGGGTGATAGCGAATGGTGAAATTACTGATGTGACATCTATGGGCTTTAGTCATAAAGACAGGTTGGACCTCATTGAGATCATGTTGCATGGAGAGGACCATCTTGGAGTAAAACGTATCTCTGATTGTTTCCAGCCTTCTTTTTTTGAAACGAATTTCTGGTACATGTGGTGTTCTATGTTCGCATTTGAACCATGGCATAGTGCGGTGGAATTCAAGCGTTACCTGCACAGGTTTGTGCATGAATTCCCTCGTATTAATACACTGGCGGGTGTGGACCGCACTCCTTATAATCAATATGATGCTATTGTATTACCATTGGTTAAATGGCTGGGCGAACAGGGCGTTGTTTTTGAAATGTGCACACAGGTGACAGACCTGGAATTCAGTCCTGCGAAATTTGTTAAAAGAATTCATCATTCCAAAGGGACTGTTACCGTAAATGAGAACGATATTGTGTTTGTTACGATTGGTTCTATGACAGCCGCATCAACCCTGGGGTCTATGACAGCGGCACCAGTGTTGAACACTCAGATACCGGTTGACTGGGCGCTATGGGAAAAGATTGCACAGGGCAGGCCGGAATTCGGAAATCCATCTGTGTTCGATAGCCGTATTGAGGAATCTAAATGGGAATCATTTACAGTCACCTTCCGTGATCCGCTTTTTTTTCAGCTGATGGAAGAATTCTCCGGTAATGAAGCAGGTTCCGGCGGACTGGTCACCTTTAAGGATTCAAATTGGTTAATGTCTATCGTGCTGGCACATCAGCCTCACTTTATTAATCAGCCCGCAAATATACAGGTATGCTGGGGATATGCCTTATTCCCTGATAAGGTGGGGAATTATGTGCAGAAGAAAATGAGCGAATGTACCGGTGAGGAGATTATGAGAGAGTTGCTGGGTCATCTTAAGTTTGAGGAAAGTATCCTGAACACATGTATCTGTATCCCCTGTATGATGCCTTATATTACCAGCCAGTTTTTAACAAGAAAGAAAGGTGACAGGCCACAGGTCATACCTGAAGGATATCCTAACATTGCATTTATAGGACAGTTCTGCGAAATACCGGATGATGTGGTTTTTACAGTGGAGTATTCTGTACGTGCTGCACAGACCGCTGTATATGCATTATTAAATCCTGCTAAGAAACCTGTGCCCATGTATAAGGGAGATCATGACCCAAAAGTATTATTCAATGCTGTGAAAACTTCCCTTAAATAGTTAACTTTAGCCTATGGGTATAGATAATATGTTGATGCAGGATTTGGCTTATGCAACGTCTAGGGAATACCTGGTGGTATCTTATGCCGGAGGCTATGCCGCAGCTACCATTTCAGGGTGTAATACAAGGAAATATCATGGACTGCTGGTAGCGCCACAACCTCAGCTGGATGGAGATGATCATGTGTTATTGTCTGCATTAGCTGAGACTGTATCATATAAAGATAATATGTTTCCTATGGGCGTACACCGTTATCCGGGGGAGTATAAACCTGATGGTCATACATTCATTGCCGTATTTTCAGCAGATCCTGTACCATTCTGGACATTCAAAATGGGAGATGCTGTTATTACAAAAGAGCTGTTGATGGATGAATCAGAAAACCGTGTATCTGTACGGTATACATTAAAGGAAGGGCCTTTATCTGTTTCATTACAGCTACAGCCTTTTGTAGCATTCAGGAACATGCATACAGTAGGGAAGGCCAATGCATTTGCCGATCTTTCTGCAAACAGAATTGAGAATGGTGTGCAGATGAGATTGTACGAAGGTTATGACCCTCTTTTCATGCAGTTGACAGGAAATGCTGCATTTACGGATAATGGCTACTGGTATTATAATGCAGAATATGCAGTAGAGCAGGAACGGGGATATGAATCTCATGAAGACCTGTATTCTCCAGGATATTTTGAGGTAATGCTGATGAAAGAGCAACCTGTTATTTTTACTGCAGGATTATCTCTCAATAATAAATTTAATTTTACACTGCCAGCGTCTGCAAAGACAATGAAAGAACGGTTGCTGAAAGCCGCAAAGCAGTTTATCATCAATACAGACCATGGTGTTGCTATCAGGGCCGGTTATTACTGGTTTGGCAGCTGGGGACGTGATACCTGTATTGCATTACCCGGATTAACATTGCTTACCGGTAATGCACCTGTGTTTGCAGAGGTCGTCGAAACATTACAGGCAGGGTTGAACAATGGTTTGTTGTCTAATGCCGGGATAGGAAAGCATGCTTTATATAATACGGTAGATGCTTCCTTGTGGTTTGTATGGAGTTTACAGCAGTATAATGTAAAGATCTGGGCTACATATAAAGAAGCGCTTTCCAATATTCTGCATAATTACCGGCAGGGTACACTGTTTGGCATAAAGATGCTGGACAATGGTTTGATTACTGCCGGAGAAGAGGGAGTAGCGCTTACCTGGATGGATGCTGTTATTGGCGGTGTGCCTGTAACACCACGCAGGGGAGTGGTAGTGGAAATAAATGCACTGTGGTACAATGCCGTTTGCTTCTGCCTGGAAGCTGCCCGTAATGCAGGTGATGCGACGTTTGTAAAAGAGTGGGAAGCATTACCAGCAAAAATAGCGGCTTCTTTTACAGATGTTTTCTGGAATGAGGAGAAACAATACCTGGCAGATGTAGAGAATGACTGGTCGGTACGTCCTAACCAGATCTTTGCAGTATCATTACCTTTTACACCATTGAAGCCTCATATGCAGAAAGCAGTTGTGGATAAGGTAAGGAATGAGTTGCTGACGCCACGGGGATTACGTACTTTATCTCCTTTGGATGAGCGTTACAGTGGTCATTACGGTGGAGATCAGGGGAGCCGTGATCATTCTTATCATCAGGGAGCGGTATGGCCCTGGCTACTGGCACATTTTGCAGAGGCGTATCTGCGCACAGATAAAGAAGCCGCATTGCCTTTATTAGAAGAACTGTATGAAGGGATGTCGGATACACTGGAGGAATGTTGTTTGTATTCTGTACCGGAAATATTTGATGGCAATTTCCCTTATAAGGCAGGGGGTGCTGTAGCACAGGCATGGAGTGTAGCGGAGTTAATCAGGATGGAACATATTATCAATACATACAAAAGGCCTGTCAGTTGACAGACCTTCTGTTTTTTATATATGGATGAAAGGCTTAGCGATGAATTTTACTTAATTTATAACTGGCGCCTAATTGAAAACTCTCTGAATGATCGGTTACGTTTATTTGTGTAAAAACAGTGAACTTAGGACGTGAATACTGGAATGTGGTAGAAAAATATATAGGCACCACATAAGTGGTTCTCAGATCAGATCTTCCTAATTCAATTGTTTTATACAAAGAGCTTCCCAGCGCCCATTTTATACCAAAAGTATTTTGCCTCTTTTTGAAAACCAGTTCACTGGTTAATCCTATATATCCATAGTGATCATTTTTCGAGATCGCAATAGCCGAAGAATCCGGCATGCTTTTTCTAAAATTCAGATAATCACCCCACTCTTTTCCTATGGATGTTTCTATCCCAAGAACTCTCCATTCATGTCCTCTGCGCAATGGCATTACAAGATTTATTCCGCCTACCAGTCCTGCTCCTGCAAAGTATTTATGCCCTCCCAGTAATTTGCTCAAATCTGCTCCTGCATAATTGCCTTCATAATGAAGGGAGTCGTAACGGGTTACTTCATAAGTCCCTGTCGTAAAAGAAGCACCGTAATAAGCCTGAAAAAACTTAGATGTATGGCTCCTGTGAAATGAGAACTGAAAAGCTTCCAGATTATCTGACAGCTGCTTCTTATTGTTGTCGTCATATGTATAATATTCATTGTTTGGGTCACCTGCTGTAAATGTAGCGCTGAAATAAGTCGCAGATTTCGCAGAATCGGCTAACAATGGTTTGGCATAATAAGTCATAGCATTTCCATTGAATGGACTTAAATAATAAGATTTTCTTGCACAGCTACTAAAAACAAAAAGTATAAGTAAAAACAGGAGGGTAGAATTTCTATTCATCGAATGGTTGTTGGTGAATACCAAATTAGTACATTCTTCAAGACAAAGTGAGTCTTACGTGGAATTTAACATATTTTAAGGACAATGTTAATATTTTATGAAAATCGCTTTTAGGTGTAACATTTACAGTACTGGTTAATTTCAATTCACCAGCCGGAACAGGGTATTAACGGCACTATCTGCTAAATAAATTCTCTATCTCCAAAGTAAATTACGCTATCTACTAAATAATATGGGTACCTGCTACTGTATTTTTGAAACGGAAAGCGATATTTTTTTTATTACTGCATTGTATTTGTGATCGAAAGAAAAACTGAATTATGTTGCTAACTGTGAATAGTATACCATTGATGAACCATTACAGATAACCCGATTTTACATTCTTTTCAATCAGCCTCTTCGATAACTTAAAGACAAAGGTTATCAGGAAATGTATGGTTAAACCTGTTTAAAACTTCTTAAACAGATATGTATTTAAGCTAAAAATATTATAAGATTTCAAGTTGTTAACAACGGACTGTCTATGCTTGCAAGAATAGGCAGTAATTAATGGGGAAGCTGAAAACCATTGAAAGAGTAAGCGTGTTAATTAACCAAAGGTTTAGCCTTTTGATTTACAAAGGCAACTATTTTATGAAAAAAGCCCAAATAGCACTATCTCTGATCGTCGTATTTGCAATAGTAGGTGCAACCTTGGCATTGAAAGCAAACAAACGTGGATTAGGCCGTGTATACTGCCCTACTACTACAAACCCTGCCGGATTAGCCATTTCAACTGTTAATTATGTACCATTCGTAGTTTCAGGTGCTGCAACAACTACTAAACCTTGTGCGCTGACAACTAATTATGCAACAACCACGACTACAACTGCCGGTATATTTGGTACAGTATATTCTACCATACAATAAGCATAGTTGATAAGAAGTTTAGAATCAGAATAAGCCTAAATTTTTGCGGGATTCAATTTGAATCCCGCTTTTTTATTTACTTTTTTTAAATCCCGGATCAATACCTTTAAGTCTTGCCTTGATTCCATTTGTCATCCATTCAGGAGCTATGGAATCTTTAAGATAGTGGTCGAAGAATTGCCCAAGCCTGATTGTATAATCAATTCCTCCTCCCTGATGCCCTCCATTCTCATATTCAAGCAGCCAGACTTTCTTTTTCATACGCCGCAAAGCCAGAAAGTACCCGACGCCTTGTTGTGAAGGAACTGAATTATCATTTTTACCAACCATTAGTAATAAGGGTGTTGTTACCTTATTAGCCTGGAAAAAGGGCGAATTTTTAAGATATAAGTTCTGTTTATTCCAGGGGGACCCTCCAATGCGCCCCTGATAAGTTTCAGTCATATACCGGCTATAACTGCTCATGCCATATATACTGAAAAGATCTGTAGGCCCGGATGCGGATGCCGCAGCGGCAAAAGCGTGGGTAGCTGTTACGAGGTAATTGACTTCATATCCTCCAAAACTGTGTCCTTGTAATCCTACATGATGAATATCTATCCAACGGTTATGACTCAGATATTTCAATGAGCTCATTACTGCATTATATGCACTCGCACCTGGTTCTCCAACTTTGTAATAAATATCCGAACGAAATACGATGTAACCATTACTGACGAAATATGGAATGTTCATATCCCCACTTGATTTTTCAAAATCATACCAGGAATTTAGTTCATTAGCTACTCTTTCATACAGGAAGAATATAACGGGATATTTTTTATCAGGATCAAAATTTTCAGGTTTATATAATATTCCTTCTGCTGTTTTACCATCTGGCAAATTCCATTTAACTAATTCAGAAGTCATCCAGTTATAATTCTTTTGTGGCTCATTACAGCTTATTTTAGCATAATCCCTAAAATCATTAGTATAGAAAAAATTAGGCGCATCAGTGACACTGGACCTCCGGATAATATATATGTTTGCATCACGGGCCTTTACAGGAGGGTAATCGTATAGTAGTTGCGAATTGGGTGAAATAAGACCTACATAATCTAAATGCTTACCCATGGATAATTTTACAGGGTCCTTTTTTTTATCAGCATCTATGCTATAAAATCCATTCTCTTTATTGTTAAGATTAAACGCACTTAAGATTAAAGAGCCGTCCTCCATGTATTTATCAGTATTCCATTTTGTTTCAATAATCCGAAAGACAATGTGATGTTTCTTGCCGTAACCGTTAGTGATATTTATTGGAAATTTAATTCCCAGGGGATCTATTTTCCATATATCGTATCGGTCATAGATTAACACGGCGCTATCATTTTGAGACCATATAAAACTCTTAGGTGCATAATAAGATGGCACACGGGGATGATCTCCTTCTACATCATATAAAGGTTCTTTAATAGATTTGGAAACATTGACAGTATTGCCTGTTTTAATATTATAGGTGAAATATTGCCTTTGTTCAGCATCGTAATATAATACATATGACTTAGATAGACTGCCATTTCCGAGAATCATATGTTTATTAACAATTTTCCGGATATTGTTTTTTACATTAAATAAGTAAAGAGAGGATCGTACTTCCTTTAGCCAGTCGCTATCATAATTAAAATTTGTTTTAATAAGAATGTTTTCATCGATATTATTATTGTCGAGGTCAGATACTACACTTTCATTTTCATTGACAAATCTTATAACAAAACCATTTTTTTTCTGAATTACGGCCTGGTAATGATTCGTTATATCTTTTAGCTGATCTTGTTGTATTATCTTATCATTATAATGCCAGATATTGACTGTTTTTGTATTATCATCCAGTTGCTCATCAATAGTTGGGGGAGGGGAGACTAATTCAAAATATATATAATTACCGTCTTTACTAAATTTGGGAGCACTATTGTTTAATACTATACCTTTTTCCATCCCAACTGTTTGATTGTTCACAAGTATAGTTGCCCTTTCATCTCCCTGTTTATACAACCATAGTATATTTACAGATTCATTCCCATCACCCGTTTTTTCTATAAATGAACATTGATCTGAAGTGGCATTAAATACACAATTATATACTCTTTCTCCTCTCCATATGGTATTAATTGTATTTGTCTCAACATTTAACCATTGAAGTTCGTGAGTAGCAGGTAGTTTTGGACCAGAGTTTTTCTGCAACAAAATTACCTTTCCATCATTGTTACAAAAGTAGTCATCAATATCTGTGTATATTTGTTGGATGCCTGTTTGCAAATTTCGAACTATTAATCTTTGGTCCTGAGAATTCAACAGATAGGTTAACGATTGATGATTTAGTGCAAAGGATTTTATCTGAGAAATATGCTCAATGTCTCCTGTTTTCAGGTTCATTATACAAAGCGTATCCTGACTCTGAGTGAATATGGCAAACCGGCTATCTTCTGTAAAAGTTGCTTTCCAGGTATCCACATTTGGGATCTCCATTTGCCGGTCCGGCCTTTTAATATCCTGGATAATCATTGATGCATGATTATCGGAGCCCAAATAATAAAGAACATAATTCCCATTATTACTAATTTTTATGTCATCCACCCTTGTCCAATTGGAGTATAATGTATGATCAAGAGGTTTCTTTTGTGCCCATATGGAAATACTGAGAAAAATAAGCAATGGAGTTATTAAAGCACTTTTCATATTGAGAATAGTAATAGTTTAATAGCAATAGGGCACCCGAATAATTTGATATTCACATGCCCTATTGTTATAAGTTGATTGTTTAATTATTGCCAGGTAGAGACTCCCTTTTTCATTTTTTCCAAGTTAATTTTAAATTCCTGATTTTCCGGTTCTAATTTTACTGCTTTTTCTTCCAGCAATATTGCTTCTTTACTTTTTCCCAGTTTATATAATATATTGGCGTTCGTATCCATCCAGTTTGCTGAAGCAGGCTCTAGTTCTAATGAATAGTTGCTCCATTTTAAAGCTGTATTTAGTTCATCTGTTTTATTGCTGTGTTCAAAAATAGACCAGGCTTTATTATTAAGATTAAATGCACTTTTATCCGTATCATATTTCTCAACAAAGATCACTAAATTTTTAGTATACTCTTGCCAGTCTTGTTTCCATGATGCCCATCTTATTTTTGCACCTGTTACGGTACGATAGGCATAATCGGCATTATATTTCCTGCTGATGGTAGCGATTATTTTATCCCAATCTGGTTTGTAATTTTCCGGATTTGATTTTGAAAATATTATAGGGTCTATTTCTTCTTTAGCAATTATGAAATCTATGATTCCCTGTGAATAGTTAGGAGTACCTATAATTGAATCAACTTTTAGTCTGTTTTTATACAGAACATTAAAGCTACTATCATTTGAACTTTGTACAAAGCTCATTAAGAAATTGATATTATCCTTTGTGAATATGTTTTCTTTTTTGTTTACTGCCTGTGCATGTATATTATAAGGAATTAATAAGGCTAGCAAGAAGGGCAGAATGTTCATTATATAATGTTTTAATTATTTCGATTGTTAGATGATCCTCCGTAATGAATTAATATCCGTCATTCTGTTTAAGGTGAGGGTTAAGTTTTATGTCAGAATAAGGCACAGGATATAATTGCCAGTTATTACTCCACGAACCACCCTTGATAGGAGTTACTATATTCATTATATCATTCACAGTACCGTTCCTTTTTATATCAAGCCATCTATGTCCCCATTCTGTAAATAATTCAACTCGCCTTTCTTTCATGATAACTGACATTAGCTCAGTTGTTGAAGAGGTACTATATTCAACCAATCCGGATCTGGTCCTGATTTTATTCAGGTCTTCCAATCCTCCGGTTATATTCTCCTGCTGTGTACGGGCTTCCGCACGTATTAAATATTGTTCTGCCAAACGAAAAACCATCGTATATTCTGTAAGCGGTGCACCTGCTTCTGCACTTTTATATTTAGAAGGATAATAATAGGTAGATGTATCGGCTTTATTTTCTCCCACCCAATTTTTTCGACGTAAATCATTTGACTCGAATGAGTTTAATAAAAAAGGACTTAGATAAACAGGATGATCGTCATTATCAGGACCGTTGGTAAGTATAAATGATTTAGCATCATAAGTATTCCATGTAGGATCTACTGGCATCAACTGCCAGATTGCCTCATTACTGGTGTACAGAAATACGTTATTAAGGTCGGTTTCCAAAGTATAGGTACCAGCGTTAATTATATTGGTTGACTGTGTTTCCGCTCCTACCCAATTTTGCATATATAAGTAAACTCTTGCAAGTAAAGCTGTTGCCGTCCATTTATTAGGACGAACCCGTTCAGGCGTGGTGCTTACGCCATCTGAAGCTATGTAATTATCAGTAAGTAAGTTTTGAGCTTCTATTAAATCACTAACGATTTGTTTATAAACATCTGCCTTATTTGTACGCGAGCTTGTCGCATTAGTACGATAATCGCTGGTAGTTGATAATGGAACATCCCCATAAAGGTTTACGAGGTAGAAATAGAAGAACGCGCGTAAGAATTTAGCTTCACCCTGTAACTGCTTTTTAACGGCTGGGGTAAGGCTTATGCTTTTCGACAGACCTTCAATAGCAGCATTCACTGTTTGTAAGTATGTATATGAATGCTCCCATATCCCATAATAATCCTGGCAAGAAAGAGCGTTTAAGTAAGTTTTTTGAAGCAATGTATTTGATACACCGGAATAAAGGGTCAGTTCATCTGAAGATAGTCCTGTGCGTATTGAAATGCCATTTAACCCGCTGGCTAGTGTATTGTCAGAAAGTCTTACATATATACCTGTTACAGCTCCGATTGCGGTAGCATCATCTGTGTAAACAGATTCTCCTGTAATAGCGGTTTCGGGGGGATTTACTTCTGTTAATTTGTTGCATGACATTAACGTGGTAATGAGCAGACTATAAAGTGAAAATTTGATATGATGAGTGTGCATAATTCAATTTTTACAAAGAAAGCTGGATACCGGCAGTTAAAACCTTTAGAGAAGGCAATGATGTCAGACTTCTCGTTTCAGGATCGCCTCCCAGATATTTAGTGATGGTAAATAAATTCTGTCCCTGAACATAGACTCTCAGTTTTTGAAGGTGAAGATTTTCAGTTATAGATGTGGGGAGAGAGTAGGAAAGAGAAATATTCTTGAACCGAATGAAAGATGCATCAGAATAAGCAGCGTTACTTCCACTTGCCTTACTATAACCATCGTAAAGTGAAAAGTCTTGATTATAACCTTGAACAGGTGCAACATCCCCTGTTTTTTGCCAGCGGTTTAATATGGTGACAGGCTGATTTCCAAAATAAAATCCGCCTGGATAGTTTCCAAATTTATTATTAAGACCAATTTGTTTTATGAATTGTAATGAAATGCTCAATTGAAAACTCTTATATTCAAAGTTGTTCTGAAAGCCACCATAAAATTTCGGTGTCAGATTAATTGGAACGATTAAATCTGTATAGTTGGGATTAGTTGTAGTCGTTCCTTTATTATCAATAAATTGGTACTGACCTGTTACAGGATTAACATTTGATAAATTATAAGTAAAAAAGGTACCTAGTGGGTGGCCAACATATTGACTATCTATGCCAAGTACAGTTGGCCCAATCGAAACAAGTTTGTTTTTTGTAACAGATAAATTGAATGAACTTGTCCAACGGAAACTGGTAGACTGAATATTAATTGTATTAATCAAAAATTCCCACCCGCTATTTTGTATATTTGCATCCTGATTAGCGTCTATTGAACCAAACCCCGTAACGCTTGGTAAACTATAATTTGTTAATTGATTTGATGAACGGTTTTTATAGTAACTGATACTTGTGAATATCCGATCTTTTAAAAAACCTAATTCAATACCAGCTTCTAGTTTTTTGGTTTTTTCCCATGCTAAAAGAGGGTTGTATAAATTCTGATTATACAGTCCAACTATTCCCTGATAGCTCAGATTAGTAGCATAATAAAGATCCAGGTAACGATAATTACCAATTTGATCATTACCTGTTACACCATAACTTCCTCTGATCTTTGCAAAGCTTAGCAACCGGCTTGATTGCTGAAAGAAATTCTCATTGGAAAGGATCCATCCGACACCTAAAGCCCCAAAATTATGAAAACGATTTTCCGGGCCAAATCTGCTGCTGCCATCCCTGCGCATAGTTAGATTAATCAAGTATTTATTTTCCCAGTTGTAATTTAATCGTCCAAATACTGCGTTGTATTTGTATTGAGCAATTGTTGTTGAAGTGATTTTAACAATAGGCGCTGATTTTATATCCTCCATTACTTTATCACTAATGAAATTTTCTCCATGTAAAATTTGCCCATTATCATCACTCTGCTGGATAGTTGCTCCTGCTAAAGCCTGGAATTCACCTTTAGCTATACGATGCTTGTAAGTAATTTGAGGTTCAATTATCCATGTTTTGCTTGTGTTATTAGTAAAGTTTGATTGTCTTAAATCTGTAGACCAATATGCAGGGTCAACTGAAGAATGGGGTCTTACATTAACTTCATTAATCTGCATGCTATTATAACCCAGGCTTGTTTTTATCTCCAGGCTTTTCGATAATTTGTACCCAAGTATTGCATTACTTATCAGATTGCTTGTCTGACTTTTAAACCTTTGTTGCAAGTATGAAAGAGGGTTTGTCCAGGTAGAATTTGCCCAATTTAAACTACCATCCTTGTTATATACTTCCGGAGCATCGGGGGCAAGAATAATATTATTGGTTAAATCAAATTGTAGCAATTTGTTAATATCAGATAAGTAATTCCCCGAAAATGTAGCAGTGAATCTTTTATCAGTAGTGCTGCTTGTAATGTTAAAATGTACCGATGTCTTTTGGTCGTTGAAATCTCCGGGAAACACAGTAGTTTCCTGATGATAAGTTCCCCCGATTAAATATTGTGTAGTGGAATTTCCACCAGATACAGAAGCTCTTGCTTCATTGTAATGAGCGGTGCCTCCTATAAGTACTTTTTGCCAATCGGTATAACGGGTTGTATCCCATTTTGTTAAATCAATATCGCCACCAATTCCGCTACCTATGGTTGTATTATCATTTTTTAATGCTTCATAGCGCATGTCGAGATATTGCCTGGTATTTAACAGATCAATTTTCCTTGTTACTTTTCCAATGCCGCTTTGTACGTTAACATCCACTCTTGTTTGACCCGCTTTCCCTTTTTTTGTCGTAATTAGTATGGCTCCATTAGCAGCGCGTGAACCATAAATAGCGGTAGCGTCTGCATCCTTCAAAACGTCGATTGACTCAATATCGTTTGGATTAATATAGCTAAGCGGACTACCGTAAACCCCTGTACTTTCATTTCCTGAGCCTCCTAATATGCTGCCAAGATTTTTTAATAATTGTGATGTATAAGGTACTCCGTCTATAATGTACAATGGATCGTTACCATTAAAATAGCTGTTTTGTCCACGTATTCTTATCTTCACTCCACTTCCCGCCAGACCGGTGCTTTGTGTTATCTCCATTCCCGGAACTCTTCCTTCTAAAGCTAATAAAGGGTTATTTACCGGCTGTTTTTCAATTTCCTCTGCTTTCACTGTAACCACGTTACCAGTATTAAATCTTTTAGTAGTCGTTCCATAAGCTATCACAACCGTCTCATCTAATTTTCCAACATACTCTTTCAACTGGATATTCCCCAAAGAACCTTTCTTTTTATAGGATATTTCCTGACTTATATAGCCTATACTCGATATAATTAAAGTACTATTGAAGCGGATATTATTTGCAACAAAGCTACCATCAGTAGCCGTTGTCACTCCATTCTTCGTCCCTTTCACTATCACCGTCGCCCCAATAAGAGGCTCCCCCTTCTCATTTGTTACCCTCCCGGTAACTGTAATGGTCGTATCTGCTTCAGTGAACGTAGATTTTGGGGTTGGTTGGTTTTTGATTTCTACGATAGTGATAAACTTAGGCTCGATAGACCATTCCAGTTTCTTACCGGAGAGGATTTGTGATAACACCTCTGTGATTGTACTATTAACTGCTTTGATATTTACTTTTTGCTGGTCATCTAATATACTGTTCGCATAAAAAATACGCTTCCCTGTCTGCTGCTCAATTTTTTGAAAGATCTTCTGTAACGTGTAGGTACCTGATATAGAAATTGTAGGTTCAATCTGCCCGTACGCTGAGCTATAGACGGGTAATTGTAGGCACAGCAGGCTAACTAAAAACCACTTTGACAATTTCATAGTATGCAATTGAATTGGCTGATAAATCATATTTGTCCCGGATGAAGAGCGGAAAATAAAACCGTTTGGTGACACACGTGAAAACTAATTTTGTTAATAATTGGTTAATGGTAAATCAGTCGCCACTTTTTTCTCGGCTGTAATCCCCTTGTATTACAACTGCACTGGCAATTTACCAGGGCAGTTGTGTTACGCTATGCAGAGATATGCAACATAAATTATATTGAGGAGTAAATAAAACAGACTCAATTGTCACTTATTATAAAATTGGTTCAGTTGACAAAGTATTTTGATACTGGAAAACCAACCGATACGCTATTTGCGTAGATAAATCGTAACCTTTGGCGGTCGTGATTTATGATAATTTTATTATAATTGATGCCAATATATGTCAGGTGTGTCAGAAAATATCTTATTACAGGGACTGATAAAAGGAGATGCAAAAGCCTTTGAACAACTGTATAAAAAGGAGTATAACGTCCTGTTTTCCAAAGCAATGAAAGTACTGGGAGATGAGTTTAAAGCAAAAGATGCTATTAACGAAGTCTTTTTACAATTATGGGAAAGAAATACTTTCTGCAATGTGAAGGTGTCTCCTGAAGCATACCTGATGGTAATTCTACATCACAAATGTATTAATATGGCTGCTGCAGAAACGAAGGTAAGGGCCAGATTAAGGGATTTTGGAATGGCGTTTAAGCATCAGCAGGAAGAACAGTCCGAACCGGCTGCGGAGGAGCTAAACAGGTTACAGCTGGCTACTGCCGAACTATCTATGAAACAAAAGGACGCCATTGATAAAATATACTGGCAAAAACTCTCTTATAAAGAAGCATCTGCACAAATGGGACTGTCAATAAACAGTTTTAATGAACATATGAAAAGGGCCATGCAGAAATACAGGAGAATTTTCACCTGATGTTGTCACTAAAAACCATTACATATAGCTCTCTATAATGGAACAATAAAAAATATATGTTATACAATGAGGATAGTTCGAGTGTAGAACGATTGTTAATTAAACAACAACAGAACAGGATCAGTCCTGAAGAACTGGCTCATTTGGAACAACTCCTTAAAGAAAATCCAGCGGCAAAAGCCTTTGCTGAATTTTATAAGAGTGAGCCTCCTGCACTGCAAAGCGATGAAGCAGTACAGGCTGTATGGCAACAACTGGAAAAAAGAATGCTGCAACCTAAAAGAGAGGTTGTTAAAATGCGCAAACGCTGGTTTGCAGCTGCATCTATACTGATAATAGTGGGTGGTTATTTAATATTCAGGCAAACACCGGAAAAAGTAAGTCCTGTATCATCCAATGCTGTCATTCTTCGTGTAACAGGCGGCAAGGCTATTGATTTAACCAGTAATAATGCCATCTCTACCCGCTCTACCACTCGACAGTTAATGGAAGTAAGTGGCGAAGGGCAGGGTTGGAACACAATAGAAATTCCCCCGCGGCTGGACTATAGATTAAAATTGTCCGATGGTACAGACGTAACACTAAACTCAGCTACCAAACTGAAATTCCCTTTTTCTTTTTCAGGAGATAAAAGAGAAGTATATATAGATGGAGAAGCATATTTTAATATCGCTAAAAATGCAGGCCATCCTTTTATCGTACACACCGGAAAAGGGGATATCACCGTATTGGGAACTGAATTTAATGTAAATACATATGTAGCAGATGTATTGAAAACGGCGCTCGTGAAAGGATCCGTGAATGTGAGCAGTAATAACCAGGTAATTCATCTTAATCCCGGAGAAGAACTTATCTGGGATAAACACACACCTTCCATCTCGGAACTGGATGAACGTGTAACACTATCCTGGATGCAGGGCGTATTGTATTTTCATAATGCACCATTATCTGAAATAGCTAAGATGATTGAACGATGGTATGCTGTTCCCGTGAAGATCGATGATGAAAAACTGGCGGCAGAAACATTTACCGGTAACCTGGAGAAGAGCCAGCCACTGGATGATTTTCTTAAACCGATGAAAGGAATTGTGAAGATGCGCTGTTACTATGAAGGCAATACACTGCATATGACCCGCCAATAACTAACAAATTCTCCTGAAGATTCTCTTACTATAACAAACACTTCCTGGTCCCGGTAATCAGCTGATTTACTGTTTTAATAACATTAAATCCGGCTGGGCATATTTATATACTTTAAAATACATTGTTGTATTGGTCTGAAATACGCCTTCAAATGCAGATATTTCATTGATAAAGGCTACCAGATGATCATTATCCCTGCACATGACGTTCACTTCCAGGTCATAAGCACCTGATGTCATGGCCAGGAAACTCACTTCCGGCATCTGGGCTATCCTTTTGGCTACCTGCTCCTTTAAGGTAGCGGGTCTTATGTATACGGCAATATGGGCATAAGACCTGAACCCTACTTTGTCCGGATCAACCCTGCCAACGATACTGATAGTACCTTCTTCTATCAACCTGTTGAACCGCGTTCTGATGGTCCCTATAGATACATTTAGCTTGTCTGCAATAACGGTAAATGAAACCCTGCCATCCTTTTGCAGGTGGGTAAGGATAGAAAAATCCAGGTCGTCCGGAACGGTGAGTTTATTTTTTCCCATTGCCTGTATAGAATTTTCAGAAAATATATATTAAATGTACATTTTTTTCAGTAAATTAAAGGTATAGTACAGAATATGTACTTCCCCTCAAAACCCCCGTTATATGAAATACGAACGGATAAGAAACTTTATCAACGGTAATTTTAAGCCTGTATCGTCTGCAAGGACGCTTATCATTACGTCACCAACAGATGGAACGCCATTGGCAGAAATGCCCTGTTCATCTGCTACGGACCTGGACGAGGCTGTGAATGCAGCGAAAACAGCATTTCCTGCCTGGAGTAAAATGCCCGTTAAAGAAAGGGTACAGGTATTCTTCCGCTATAAATATTTATTAGAAAAGAATTTGCAGGAACTGGCGGAACTGGTAAGTGAAGAGAACGGGAAGACAATAGGAGAAGCGATTGCGGAAGTAGAGAAGTGCATTGAGTTAACTGAGTTCGCTACTTCATTACCGCAACTGATTACGGGAGAAGTGCTGGAAGTAAGTAAGGGCGTAGAATGCCGAACATCACATGTGCCATTAGGCGTTGTAGCGGCGATAGTCCCTTTTAACTTCCCTGCTATGGTACCTAACTGGACTATTCCCAACGCCATTGCCCTGGGCAATTGTATGATCATAAAACCTTCTGAAAAAGTACCATTAAGTCTTACCATCATTGCCCGTTTATTAAAAGAAGCAGGGTTGCCCGATGGCATATTTAATATTGTAAACGGAGACAGTGAAATAGTGAACGCTATCTGTGATCATCCTGACATAGAAGCCGTATCTTTTGTAGGTTCCACCAAAGTAGCTAAAATCGTTTACAGGCGTGCTACGCAAAATCTTAAGCGTTGTCTTGCCCTGGGCGGAGCTAAAAATCATTTGTTAGTATTGCCGGATGCCAGACCAGATATGACTGCAGCCAATGTAGCGGCATCCATGAGTGGTTGTGCCGGTCAGCGTTGTATGGCAGCATCGGCAATGATAGGAGTAGGCGCTGTTGATCATATCGTGGAAAAGATCTGTGCAGAAGCAAAGAAGATCATTCCGGGCCAGAATCTGGGGGCCGTTATCAGCAAAGAGTCTAAAGAAAGAATAGAAAGATATATTACGGAAGCGGAAAGCGCCGGGGCTAAAATATTAGTGGATGGCAGAGGAATTACCGTAGCAGGAAAAGAGAACGGCACTTATATAGGACCTACCGTAATTGATTATGTAACACCGGATATGGCAATTGCCAGAGAAGAAGTTTTCGGACCTGTTATCAGTATACTTCGTACAAATACATTAGATGAAGCATTGATAATTGAGAATGCCAGTCCATATGGTAATGCTGCATCTGTGTTCACCGAAAATGGTGGTTTGGCGCGTTATGTAGCAGATAATGCCAGTGCGGGCATGATAGGAGTAAATGTAGGCGTTCCTGTTCCCCGTGAGCCTTTTTCTTTTGGAGGCTGGAATGAAAGTAAATTCGGTGTAGGAGATATTACCGGCAAAAGTTCGATAGAATTCTGGACGAAACTAAAGAAGAGTACGACTAAATGGAACCCCGAAGCGGGGGTGAACTGGATGAGTTGACCTAATATACAACCAAAATTCAATGACATGGCAGAATTAATTGCTGTATCAAATGCGCAGGAAATCATACAGGATAACCTGGACTACACCTTGTTTTCATGGAGTAAACAAAAGGGACTTGCACCGATTGCTATAAAACATGCAGAAGGGGTTTATCTCTATGATTATGATGATAAACGCTATATAGATTTCTCTTCCGGATTGATTAATGTAAACATCGGGCACGGCAATCAGCGTGTTACTGCTGCTGTTGTAAAACAAATGCAGGAAGTGAGTTATGTAACACCGGGATGTGTTACACAAGCCCGTGGCGAACTGGGAAAGAAACTGGCTGAGATTACACCCGGTAACCTGCAGAAAACATTATTTACCGTATGTGGGGCCAGCGCTATTGAAAACGCTATCAAGCTGGCAAGATTGTATACCGGCCGCCATAAAATAATTGCCCGTTACCGCGCATTTCACGGGGCTTCCTATGGTGCCATGACAGCCGGCGGAGATCCACGGAAACTGGCACTGGATGCTCAGCAGGCGCCTAATATTGTTCATGTGGAAGATCCCTATTGTTATCGTTGCCCTTTTGGGAAAGAGATCAGCACCTGTAACAGGGAATGTGTAAGTCATGTAGAAAGAGTCATTGAATTTGAAGGTCCGGAAAATGTAGCTGCTATTCTTATGGAAGGAGAAAGCGGTTCTTCGGGTTGTATCAAATATCCGCCGGACTATCTGCAAAAGATCAGGGCTATATGTGATAAACACGGCATCCTCCTGATTGCTGATGAAGTAATGAGTGGATTTGGCAGAACAGGTAAATGGTTCGCCTGCGACCTGCACGGCGTGGTGCCGGATATGATTGCCACTGCGAAAGGTATTACAGCAGGGTATCTCCCCCTAGGTGCTTTGATTGTAAGTGATACCATTGCAGCGCATTTTAATGACCATGTATTGTGGCTGGGATTAACCTATTCGGCTCATCCTGTTGCCTGTGCTGCGGGTGTGGAAGTATTGAAGATTTATGAAGAAGAACACCTGATAGAAAATGCGGCTGCAATGGGCGTATATATAGAAGCAAGGATCGAAGAAATGAAAGGGCAACATCCCTGTATCGGTGATTTCAGGAATACCGGTTTACTGGGTTGTATAGAGCTTGTGAAAAACCGCACTACTAAAGAACCTATGGCACCATTCAATGCCAAACCGGAAGAAATGGTTATCATGAATAAGGTTGCTGCTAAGTTGAAACAATTAGGCATGTATGCTTTCGTGCGCTGGAACTATGTATTCATTGCACCACCATTAAGTATTACAAGAGAACAGGTAGAGGAAGGATTAGCGATGATAGATGAAGCCTTGTCCATTGCGGATGAATACGTAATCTAACCATACACTATGGATACTAATACAACATTGTACAGTGATGACCTTGCACCTGTGCCTTCTTCGAAAAGGACGTGGAATACCTGGAACTACGCTGCCCTATGGATCAGTATGAGCCTGTGTATCCCTACCTACATGCTGGCCAGTTCACTGATAGAAGGTGGTATGAACTGGTGGCAGGCTATCCTAACCATCTTTGCGGGTAATACTGTCGTGTTGATCCCAATGCTGTTAAATGGACATGCAGGTGCTAAATACGGTATTCCGTTCCCTGTATTTGCCAGGGCCAGCTTTGGCACAAAGGGCGCTAATATCCCGGCTATGCTGCGTGCAATTGTAGCCTGCGGATGGTTCGGTATTCAAACATGGATAGGTGGCTTTGCGCTTTTCCAGATGCTGCACTTATGGATACCTGCTCTTGCTACATTACCTCCGGTATTCCCTGCGTCTTTTGGCTTGCCTACAGGACCTGCTATCTGCTTCCTGTTGTTCTGGTTACTGAATATGTATATCGTATACCTGGGGATAGACAGCATTAAAAAACTGCTGGTATTTAAAGCTATATTTCTGCCATTGGCTGCACTGGCATTATTATACTGGGCCATTACAGCTGTGAGTGGCGGCCTGGGACCTATATTAACACAACCATCTAAATTTACCACAACGGCTGCTTTCTGGGCTTTCTTTATTCCCGGATTAACAGCCATGGTCGGCTTTTGGGCCACACTTTCCCTTAATATACCGGACTTTACAAGATATGCTGTTAACCAGCGTGCGCAGATAAAAGGACAGGCATTGGGCCTGCCCTCATCTATGACATTATTTTCATTCATAGGTGTAGTGGTCACTTCCGCTACTACCATTGTTTACGGGACTACCATCTGGGACCCTGTAGTACTGGCAGGCAAGTTCGATAACAAAATACTGGTAAGCTTTGCCATGATCGCAGTCGCAATATCTACACTCGCTACGAACATCGCTGCGAATATTGTAAGTCCTGCAAATGATTTTGCCAATCTATCTCCTGCAAAGATCAATTTCCGCACAGGGGGATATATAACCGGTATTATCGGCATCCTTATTTTCCCATGGAAACTGGTGGCCGATCCTACCGGTTATATTTTTACCTGGCTGGTGGGATATTCCAGTTTATTAGGACCAGTAGGCGGAATTATGATCGCTGATTATTACCTGGTGCGTAAACAGGAATTAGAAGTAGAGGAACTGTATAAACCAGCAGGGATCTATAGTTTCACAAATGGGTTTAACCGGTATGCATTGATCACATTGCTATTAGGGATACTTCCCAATATTCCCGGTTTCCTGAAAACGATCGGACTAATATCTCCGGATGCTGTTCCCCAATGGTTATCCGGCATATATAGTTATGCCTGGTTTGTCGGGTTCTTTGTGTCAGGGATCAGTTATTATATCCTTACTACTATCACTAAAGAGAAAGTTAATTATGTCACTGCTGATTAAAAACGGAAGGATCATTACGGCCATAGATGATTATATCGCTGATATCTTCATCGAAGGAGAAACCGTTTCTGCGATTGGTAAAAACCTGCCAGTAAAAGCAGCACAGGAAATAGACGCATCCGGCATGCTGGTAATGCCAGGTGGTATAGATCCACATGTGCATCTCGATATGCCTTTTATGGGCACCTTTTCCAGTGATACACATGAAACAGGTACCCGCGCTGCACTATATGGTGGCACAACTACCGTCATCGATTTCGTATTGCAGAAACAGGGACATTCATTAAGAGAGGCACTGAATGAATGGAATGGCAGAGCGGAAGGGACCGCCGTTGGTGATTACAGTTTTCATATGGCAGTCACTGATTTTAACGATCAAACCAAAAAGGAAATAAAAGAAATGGTGGATGAGGGGATCACCTCTTTCAAAACATTTATGGCATATAAAGGCGCCCTGATGATCAATGACAGCCAGATGACAGGGTTAATGCAGGAAGTGAGGAAACAGGGCGGAATGGTGACTGTACATGCCACAAACGGAGATATGATCGACTACCTGATAGCTCAGCATAAAAGTGAAGGGAAATTATCTCCCCGTTATCATTACCTCTCTCAACCGGAAGTAACAGAGGCAGAAGCTTCCGGGCGCTTTGCTGATATCGCGAATTATACAGGATGCACTGCTTATATTGTGCATCTCACCTGCGAAGGTGCATTGAATGCAGTACGCAATGCTACCAAAAGGAATCAACACATATTCGTAGAAACCTGTATCCAGTATTTGCTGCTGGATGATTCCTATTATGAAAAGGACTTTGAAAGTGCCAAATGGGTAATGAGTCCGCCTTTGCGTAAGAAAAAGGACCAGGATACCTTATGGGCGGGGATTAACCAGGGACTTGTAAACATAGTGGCAACAGACCATTGTCCGTTTATGTGGAAGCAAAAACTGATGGGGGCTGAAGACTTTTCCAAAATACCTAATGGTCATCCTGCCATAGAAAACAGGATGGAATTGCTATATAGTGAAGGAGTGCATAAAAAGAAGATCTCGCTCAATAAATATGTGGAGATAACGTCTGCCAATCCTGCAAAAATATTTGGCATGTTCCCACGTAAAGGTACCATCGCAATAGGCAGCGATGCGGATATCGTCATTTTTGATCCGGGGGAAAAGCATGTATTATCTGCCACTACCCATCATATGAACGTGGATTATTCTGCTTATGAAGGATGGGAAATAAATGGAAAAGTAAAAACAGTTTTATTGAGAGGGAAAATAGCGGTAGATAATGGTGAATGCCTGGTGCCAAGGGGCTATGGGAAATTCATTAAACGTAAAACAGTAAATTAAATCACTATGTCGCGTATTATCAAATCAGGATTAATTCAAATGAGCTTGCCTAAAACAGAGGGCGAAGGGACTATTGAGGAAATCAAGGAGGCTATGATCCAAAAACATATCCCGCTGATTGAAGAAGCGGGAGAGAAAGGTGTGCAGATCCTGTGTTTGCAGGAGATTTTCAGCACCCCCTACTTTTGTCCGGGACAGGATAGTAAGTGGTATCAGTCGGCCGAAAGTGTACCCGGACCTACAACAGACCGTATGGCTGTTTATGCTGCTAAATACAACATGGTGATCATCGTACCGGTATATGAAAAAGAACAGGCCGGCATATTGTATAATACTGCTGCGGTTATTGATGCAGATGGCACTTACCTGGGAAAATACCGTAAGAACCATATTCCGCATACTTCCGGTTTCTGGGAGAAATTCTTCTTTAAACCGGGCAACCTCGGGTACCCCGTATTTCAGACAAGGTATGCTAAAGTGGGCGTCTACATTTGCTATGACCGCCATTTTCCTGATGGGGCTAGATGTCTTGGGTTAAATGGGGCCGAGATCGTCTATAATCCATCGGCGACAGTGGCCGGATTATCTCAGTATTTATGGAAACTGGAACAGCCTGCACATGCTGCTGCCAACGGTTATTTCATGGGATGTATCAACCGGGTGGGAGAAGAGAAGCCCTGGAACCTGGGCAGGTTTTATGGCTCTTCTTATTTCGTAGATCCACGCGGACAAATATTGGTTACTGCTTCTGAAGATAAGGACGAATTGCTGATCGCATCATTTGACCTTGATATGATAGAAGAAGTAAGAAATATATGGCAGTTCTTCCGCGACAGAAGACCGGAAACCTATGGTAAACTGACAGAACTTTAAATTATTGCTATGGCAATCCGTAATAACAGGTTAACAGCTGAGGAATACAAGGAGCAATTCAGCGATATACGCCCGCCGTTTGACACAAATGATGCTGCTTTGGTAGAAGCTAATCGTTGCCTGTATTGTTACGATGCTCCCTGTACCAAAAGCTGCCCTACCGGTATCGACGTCCCTAAGTTTATCAAACAAATCACTACAGAGAACCTCAGAGGTGCTGCCTACACTGTATTAGTGTCTAACATTATGGGTGGAGGCTGTGCAAAGGTATGCCCGGTAGAAAAATTATGCGAAGGGGCCTGTGTGTACAACCTCATGGAAGAAGAGGCAATATCCATCGCCCGTCTGCAACGATTTGCCACAGAAAGAGCTATACAGGAGCAATGGCCGCTGTTTACAAGAAAGCCATCTACCGGTAAGAAGGTGGCGATAATAGGTGCAGGCCCTTCCGGACTTAGTTGCGCGCATGCTTTATCCAGGGAAGGGGTAGATGTAACGATCTATGAAAAGGAAAGTAAAGGTGGTGGATTGATGACCTATGGTATTGCTGCCTATAAGGTTACGCCGCAGTTTTGCCAGGAAGAGGTAGACTATATTACTTCTATTGGAGGTATCGACATCATATACAACCAGGAACTGGGAAAGAACGTGAGCCTGGAGACCTTACAGAACAGTTATGATGCAGTGTACCTGGCATTTGGGGTAGGATTGGCCCGCCAGCTGGAAATACCCGGAGAACAGCTATATGGGGTGGTAGATGCTATCAGCTTCATTTATGATATCAGGACAAAGGGGTACCCTGCCATTCCTGTAGGAGATCGGGTAGTGGTAATAGGAATGGGTATGACGGCTATTGATGCCGCTACACAGGCAAAGCGGCTGGGCGCTAAAGAGGTGACCCTGGTTTACAGGAGAACCCAACAGGAAATGCCTTGTACAGAAGCAGAACTGGATATAGCTAAACTGGATGGTTGTAAGATCGTATGGCTGGCTGCCCCCAAAGAGATAACAGGTGAAGACGGTAAGGCCGCTCAACTGGTCTGTAATGTAGTGAAACTGGATGCAGGCGGTATGCCGGTAGCTACCGGAGAGATCATCACCTTCGCGGTTGATATGGTGATTAAGGCCGCTGGTCAGATGCCGTTTGAAGAACTGGTATACGGCCATCAGCTGGATAATAATAAGGGAAAGGTGATCATTGATAGTAATAGTACTACCAGTATAAAAGGGGTATTTGCAGGGGGAGATTGTGTGAATGGCGGCAAAGAGGTAGTAGATGCCGTTCAGGCAGGAAAGGATAGCGCAAAAGCAATATTGCAATATTTGTTTTAAACTTTTCATATGGCAGACATATCAGCTAATTTTCTTGGTATCAGATCACCTAATCCTTTCTGGCTGGCGAGTGCGCCACCAACAGATAAGCAGGTAAATGTACTGCGTGCTTTTGAGGCAGGCTGGGGTGGGGTGGTATGGAAGACCCTGGGTAGCCAGGTGAAGAACGTATCTTCCCGTTATTCAGCAGTTGATTACAACGGGCGTCGTGTAATGGGGTTCAACAATATTGAACTGATCAGCGATCGTCCACTGGAAATTAACCTGAAGGAGATCAAAGAGTGTGTGCGGTTGTTCCCCGACCGGGCGATGATTGTTTCACTGATGGCGGACAATGACCGTAACAGCTGGCATGAACTGATTAAGAAGGTGGAGGATACGGGAGCACATGGGCTGGAGCTGAATTTTGGCTGTCCGCACGGCATGACGGAAAGGGGGATGGGCGCGGCAGTAGGGCAGGACCCTGATATTGCCAGGAAGGTGGTCGAATGGGTGATGGAAGCCGCTACTATTCCTGTTATTACTAAATTAACGCCTAACGTGCATTCTGTAGTGCCTACCGGCAGGGCAGCGGTAGAAGCAGGTACGCATGCATTATCACTTATTAATACAATTCAATCAGTTACCGGGGTAGATCTGGATACATTTGTGCCTAATCCCAATGTTGGGGGAAAATCTACGTTTGGGGGATATTGCGGTCCTGCTGTAAAGCCTATTGCTTTAAAGATGCTCACGACTATCGGTCAGGACAGGGTGACCTCTACCGTACCCGTTTCAGGCATCGGAGGGATCGAAACCTGGAAGGATGCGGTAGAGTTCATGTTGCTGGGAGCTACTACCCTGCAGGTTTGTACGGCTGCCATGAAATATGGCTTCCGTATTATTGAGGATATGTGTGATGGGTTAAACAACTGGATGAATGAAAAAGGGTTTCAAACAATAGATGAATTTATTGGGAGATCACTTTCTACTTTAACAAACTGGGAAGAGCTGGATATGAACTTTCATATTGTTGCTCACATTAATCAGGATAAATGTATCCATTGCGGGTTATGCTATATTGGATGCGAAGACGGCTCACACCAGGCTATTAACCTGTCTTACGGTAATCCCTATAACACTTACTCTGTTAAAGAGGATGAGTGCGTAGGGTGTAACCTGTGCCAGCTTGTTTGTCCTGTTGATAACTGTATAACAATGACAGAACAAAGAAAGGGCGATGAGTACCTGAACTGGAAAGAGTTTCAGCGCAGGGGGCTACCTTTAAACGATCATTAATTAAGATCTACGTTCATCAGCATAAATTCTTCTCTGATGCTATGTATTTCATCAGACTCTATGCATCCGGTCCTTGCTTCCCTTTTCAGATTTTTCCATTCAAGCAATAGTACCTGCTGGCCGTAATTCACCAGTTGCTGAATAGCAGCTTCTATTTCCCATCCGTTGGTACGTGTGGTGATAGCTGCCAGTCTGATTTCCTGGATATAATAAGTGAGTTTCTGGTCCACAGGATTATTATTATCCAGAAACAAGGTGATGAGCGTATACTTTTTTTCCAGTTCTTTTATCAACTGGTGTCTTTCAACTCCCGTTTTGTTATTTCCGGCAAAGATGGCTTTATTACATTCCATAGCCATGGAAAGATATTCAGCTATATGCAGACGCAAATCTTCGATGTACTTCGCTTTTAACGAAGTAATCTGATTAATATAATTCCTGCGTCTGAGGTTTCTTACACTTACTGCCAGGGCAATGATTGAAATCAGTACTATTAACAAGACTGCAAAAGTTTTAATATATTCTCCTGTATCTGATTGCAAAAAGCGGGCAATTGGTGATTGTAACATTAATCTATTCTTTTAGTTGGTTGTATAAAAAAATGGGTTAACAAACAATTGAAAGCGTTTAGTTCTGCTAGTCTACTGCTAAACTAAATAGAAGGTTATTATGAGGAGGATTATCCTGGTTAAATGAGGGTTTTCATAGAAAAGTTGACAAAAAGAAAAAACTATTTCAGATGAATTTCCTCACCTTGTTTATAAGAAGTAATTTCTTTGGTGGCATTTAGTTGAAACAGCAAGTCTTCTATCGGCTTATTACGGTTGTAAGTAATACCTATGAATTTCTTACCGGTTGCAGATTGATCAACAATCATCTTTATTCCGGAGTACCTGGGCACTGCTTTGGCAATTTCATTAATTGTAACACCATCAGGAAATCTAAAGATTCCGTTTTGCCAGTCCATGATATCTTCCAGGTCAAATGAATTTATTGTGATGTCCTTTCCAGCGAAAGAGGACATTCTGCCTGGTTTTAATAAAATACTTTTACTGCCGGCATTTATTTTTACACTTCCTTCCACAAGGGCAACTTTTACGGTGCCACTATCGTACGTATTTACATTAAATTCAGTACCAAGCACCTGCACATCACTGTTGGGTGTATGGACGATAAAAGGTTGTGTATGCTTAGCTATTTTGAAGAATGCTTCTCCTGTAACGCTGATCTCCCGCGAATTGCCATGAAACTTCATCGGAAATTCCAGTTTAGAGGCAGAATTAAGGATAACGGTACTTCCATCGCTAAGTATTACGGTATAATCTTTTCCTGAAGGAACAGTCAGCGTACTGGCGGTATAAATTTCTCCGGCTCCTGTATATGTTAATGTCTTATTATTACTACTTAACAGGAAACCGTTGACGTTCTCTAAGGTCTTGCTTTCCAGATCTATTTTCCTGTTTCCAACAGTCAGCATTATCTTATTATCATTCATTTTATCACTCACATATGTGGGTGCATCGGGCCTCATGGAAGAGTTGATATAATATAATAAGCTTCCTCCAATAATGAGCATAGTACCCGCAGCAACAGCCAAACCTCTTACTATTATTTTATTGCGCTTCCGTTTCCCGGCAATTGTTAGCAACTGGTCTGCAGTCGCATAATCTTGTCCGGCAATCTGAGTGCCTGCTGATGCCAATTCCTTTTGGATATATTCATATTGGAGTCTTACTTCTTCATACTCTGACTTCAGCTTATTCAGCTGAATCTTTTCTTCAGGCGTAATTGATCCTAATATGTCAGCAATAATAAGGGTCTGTATGTCAATAGCGTCTAAATCCATAGTATTACATTATAGACAGTGCTAAATATTAAAAAGTATGAAGTGGATCGAAATTATTTTAAATGAAGTTTGGAGCGCATTAGTTTTAAGGAGGAATAAACCTGTGTTTTAACGGTATTAACAGACAGGCCTATGAGGGCAGCGACCTCTTTGTGGGATTTCTCTTCGAAGTAAACGAGTTCCAGGGAACGACGGCTCTTTTCAGGTAACGCTTTCATCGCATTATTAAGAGTGTCCCTTTGTTCGTTATTATTTACATATGGGTAAGGAGGTTCAAAATTGACATTCATCCTGCTATAACGCTGGTTACGTTTGGCGTGGTTGGAATTATGTTCTATTTTATTGATGCTCATATTATGAGCGATCCGGGAGAGATAAAATTTGACAGTTGATTTGATCTCGATCTTACCTCTCTGTGACCAAAGAGCCAGGAATACCTCCTGCATCACATCTTCAGCATCAGTTTTATCATGCAGCACCAGGTAAGCAGTAGTATAGACAGCTTCGCGATACTTTTCATATATCACTGAGAACGCTTTTCTGTCTCCGGCTTTAATTTGCCGGAATAACTCAAAATCATCCTGTATCTGCCATTCTTGCACGGGTGTATAAATTTAAGTTACATGACTTCTAAAAGATCTAACTATCTGATGTGTCTTTGTTTTTTTGTCCGGGGCATATCCGTACATGGAAATTATTACCGAAATTACCTATTTTTTCAATGTCAAAATGAACAGCCGGAACTAATTTTTCAGAAAAGAAAATGAAAAGTACTAAAAGGCCGTCCATCATGGATTACAGGGTAATGCCCCCTCTATAACCCAGGAATGGATAAAAAATATTTTAGAATCGCTCATACTTTTTTAAAATCAGAATTGTCTTATATGGTTGGGGAATTTCAAAAGACACAGCCGAAGAAACGGTTCCACGCTTCTCTATGCTAAAAACACCAAAATTAAGTGGTGCATTTTACAACGCACTATGCCTGCTATTTCTTCTGATTGCCAGCGTAATGACTGCGATGGGGCAGGATAATGTGCCTCCGGGTTTGAACCGGCGTATGAGTATATCTGTGAGTAATAAACCTCTCTTATCAGTACTGCGCAAGGTTTGCAGGAAGGCTGATCTTAATGTAGTAACTGCAATGACCGTAATTGAGGATAAAGGATTATGCAGTATTACAGCACAGAACGAAACAGTGCTGAACATTTTGACCAGGCTGGCAAAGGATAAATCCCTTACCTGGGTTATCAAGGATGATAAGATCATTTTCTCTAATTTATCTGATACTTCTTCTCCTAAAATAGTTGTTCAGGATAAAACCATTACTATTAAAGGCATCATAACAGATGATAAGAATATGCCTCTTCCCGGCGCCTCAGTCCAAATAAATAATACCAGCATAGGTACCGCTTCGGATGAACTTGGTAATTTTATGTTACATGCTGACAAGCAGACGTTCATCTTAAACATTACCTATACAGGATATAAGAAGCAACAGGTAGTTGTTTCAGCAGGTAATTATATACATATCAAGTTATCCAGAGCGGATAATATGCTGGATGAGGTTGTTGCGATCGCTTACGGGACTACCTCCCGGCGATTAAGTACGGGTAACGTTATCAGGATTACCGGAAAGGAGATCAGCCAGACAGGAGGAGCCAACCCCATTGCTGCATTACAGGGAAGGGTGGCAGGATTACCTATTACTGCTTCCAGTGGTGTTGCCGGAACAAGTTACACCATGCAAATTCAGGGGAGGAGCTCTATAGATAATGGTTCTGAACCATTATTTATTCTTGATGGCATTCCTATTATTACGCCAGGTAAAAAATTAAATATATTGTCTTCTGTTGCTTCCCAGAATATAGGGGATGGAGGTATTAGTTTTTTCAATAATCTTAATCCTGCTGATATTGAAAGTATAGATATTTTAAAAGGGGCTGATGCTACAGCCATTTATGGAAGCCGTGGTGCAAATGGTGTAATATTAATCAATACCAAACGGGGGAGCCCGGGAAAAATCAGGTATGATCTGGATGTTTCCAAAGGTATTAAGGTGGTGGGCCATATGCTTCCATTGCTTTCTACCCCGCAATATCTGAAAATGAGAAATGAGGCATTTTCCAATGATGGAATAATGCCAGATACTGTTCCGGGCGAGATTAACTATGCGCCGGATCTCAAACTTTGGGATCAGCACAGGGATGTTAACTGGCAGAAATATTTAATAGGTGGTACAGCAATGACTACAGATGTCAATACCTCTGTTTCTGGTGGGAATAGCAGTACGCAGTTTCTGCTGGGGGCAGGGTATCATCACGAAACGTCTGTGTTTCCTTTACACATTTCAGACATGAGCTACAATAAAGGAACGCTCAATTTCAATTTGAACCATAAGTCTGCTAATTCCAGATTCTCCCTGGATTTTAATACTAAATATTCCAAAGACGATAATAATTTGTACAACGCAGATTTCAGCAGTTTCCTTTTGCCTCCCAATGCTCCTGTTCTATATGATCAGTCAGGCAAATTAAACTGGCAGGAAAATAAAGGTATTTTTGATAATCCTGCTGCAGACCTGCTGAACACATATGAGATTAAAACGGATAATTGGTTAATTAGTCTTAATCCTGGCTATAAAATAATGGATAGGCTCATCTTCCACACTAATTTTGGTTATAATGGTTTAAGAACGCATGAGCATTCCCAGATACCTATAGCATCACAAAACCCTTTCACGAACTCTGTGAGAACAGGTACAGCTAACTTTGCGGCCAGCACATTTAATAATTACATTATAGAGCCGCAACTGGACTATTCCGGGGTATTATTAAAAGGGAAAATACAGGCTTTGCTGGGTGGTTCCTGGCAGTCTAATAGTCTCTATCGCACAAATGTATCCGGACAGGGCTATACCAGCGATTTGGCACTCAATTCATTAGCTGGCGCCAACGACACCCTATATCAGCCCAGTGAACGTTATTACTATAAGTATGCTGCCGTATTCGGACGCTTCAATTATAATTATAACGACAGGTATATTGCAAATATATCTGTAAGAAGAGACGGATCCAGTCGTTTTGGGCCTAAGAAACCATATGCGACTTTCGGGTCCATGGGTGTTGCCTGGCTTTTTACAAATGAAGATTTTGCGAAAGACCTACTCCCTTTCCTTAGTTTTGGTAAACTGCGTGCCAGTTATGGGGTAACCGGTAACGATCAGATTGGGGATTATAAATATCTTGATCTATGGTCATCAACGAGTATTCTTCCCTATCAGGGAGTGACGACCACTCAACCTACGGCACTTTTAAACCCCACTTTCTCCTGGGAAAGGAACAAAAAGCTGGAGGCTGCTTTTGAATTAAGGACTTTGCACGACCGGTTGTTTTTATCCATAGCTTATTACAGGAACAGGAGTGATAATCAATTACTGGAATTTAAATTACCCTCACAGACGGGCTTTATGACCATTACCAGAAATTTACCGGCAGTTATACGAAATACGGGACTGGAGTTAACCGCAACATTGGATGTGATTAAACGTACTGGTTTTGACTGGACAATAGACATGAATTTAACCGTGCCTTCGAACAAACTGGTAAGCTATCCGGGTATAGAAAATTCATCATATAATACAAACTATGCAGTAGGACATTCGGTAAATGTCATTAAAGGATATCAGTCAACAGGTGTAGACAGGAATACAGGATTGTATACATTTAAAGATGCTGATAAGGATAACAAGTTAACAGCGGGGGATTACCAGATTTTAGGAAACCTGGACCCTGCATATTATGGTGGAGTAAATAGCTCGATCAGTTTTCATCAGTTTCAGCTGGATATTTTGTTAGAGTTTAAGAAACAAACAGTACTGAGTTATTACTATACTGCTTTTATCACTTCTCTGATACCTGGTTTTGCGTCCAATCAGCCTACGTTAGTGCTCGACCGCTGGCAAAAACCGGGGGATATTACCAATGTCCAGAAATTTACTGCAGTCACCACCAGCCAGGCATATGCATTAAAGGAGAATGTCGCTTTTTCTGACATTGCATATACCAGTGGTACATATCTGAAAATCAGAAATGTTTCTTTTTCTTACACGATAAAAGAAGCGTTAGCGAAAAAATTAAAGCTGAAAAATCTGCATGTTTATTTACAAGGACAAAACCTGTTTACCTTTACCGGTTATAAAGGATTTGATCCTGAAACTCCTTATTACTTTTCGCTTCCACCACTTAGAACAATCAGGGCTGGTTTGCAGGTAGGATTGTAAAAATTGTTACTGGTTCTTATGATTACCCGCAGACAATAATAAAGTTAGCGTTATGCATTACCGAATTAGCTGTATTTTCTGTATTCTTTTAACTTTGGTTTCCGGATGTAAGAAACTGATAGATGTACAGGGGCCGGAAAACCAGACTGAAAGCTCAGAAGTTTTTAAAACTGATGCATCCTCTACGGCTGCAGTTACAGGCATTTATTCAAGAGCGATACCATTCTCTCTTAGTTTTTTAAATGGGGGTATTACAATTTATGCAGGTTTATCCGCTGATGAACTTACTCAGAATGAAATCAACATTACTATTCAGGAATTCTTTACCAACTCACTGCAGCCTTCTAATCAGCTTTTAAGAAAAGATTTATGGGTAAGAGCTTATAGTCTTATCTATGATATTAATGCCTGTATAGAAGGTCTTAACAGCAGTAAAACATTAACGGCGTCTACAAAGAACCAATTACTTGGAGAATCTTACGTTTTAAGATCATTAGTATATTTTAATATGGTTAATCTTTTTGGAGATGTTCCATTAGTCATTACAACTGATTATGCAAAGAACGCAACTTTACCAAGAACGAACGCAACGATTGTAAAGGGCAGGATAAAAGCAGATCTTACCAATGCCATCAATTTGCTTACTCCTGCTTATCCTTCACCTAACAGGGCGAGAATAAATAAATGGGCGGCAATGGCATTGCTGGCCAGGGTTAATTTGTATGATAATAACTGGCAGGAGGCAGCTTCTGCAGCAAGCATAGTGATTAACTCCGGCACATACTCATTGGAAAAGGACCTGAATAAGACTTTCCTCTTCACCAGCAATGAGAGTATTTTTCAAATAATGCCAGTAGCAACAGGTTATAATACAACAGAAGGAAGCCAGTTTATTCCGGCAGGTACATCTTCCATACCTTCTTATTCATTAAGTAAATTCCTGTTAAATGAATTTGAACCTGGGGATAAACGTTTTACTGACTGGATAGGGACCCGGTCAATTGGAGGCACTTTATATACCTTTCCTGGTAAGTATAAATTAAGGCCCGACTTTTCAGCATCATTTGTTCTTAAGGAATATTATATAGTATTCAGACTGGCAGAACAATATCTGATCAGGGCAGAGGCCAGGGCTAATCTGGGAGATCTTCCGGGTGCTATTCAGGATATGGATACTATACGTTACAGGGCAGGGTTGCCATTCATTGATCCATCTCTCAATAAGACGGACCTGCTGACTGCTATTCAAAAGGAGCGGCAGACAGAACTATTTGCAGAATGGGGGCATCGTTGGTTTGATCTGAAAAGGACCAATCAGGCAGACCTTATTTTGAAAACCAGGAAACCGGGATGGAATGCAACAGATACATTATATCCTATTCCTGCAGCTGAACGTTTATTAAATTCCAATCTTACACAGAACGATGGGTATAATTAACAACAAGAAGATTGCAGTAAAAATAAATAAAGGGGGTTGAGAATCGTCTAAATGGCGAGGTCCCCGAATGAAAAAGGGGTGTATCATACAATTGATACACCCTCCTCATTAACCCTGAAATCACTGAAGTTCTTTAACAATTAAAGATGGAGAATCTGCTGCTCTTAAGCAGAATACGTCATTACCCGGGCATCCGGCTTCGGCTTCGCCTGTTGTACCAATCACCTGGGTTACGCCATTAATGTCTTTCCAGACATGTACTGTTGCATTTTTTGAGCTTGGTTTGGAAGCATATGCTCCGCCGATGCCAACAAGTGCAGCCATCGCTGCAAATGCAAATTTCATTTTTGTCATGACTTAAATTTTGAAGTTACTAATACTGATAATTCGTCCCGATTTTGTTGTAATTCCTGACTGCTGGCTTTTATTTAGTGCTATATCTGTCTTTCTTTATTAGGAAGATGGCCAGTACCCCTGCAAATACAAAGAATAGATTAAAGAAGAGGTGTTGTGTCCAGCTTAATGCTGCTATGGCGCCTCCACATGCGCAAGGGATTTTTCCAAAAAGATTCAGTTCTATCAGGATGATATATCCTGTAAATAAAACCATCATGGCTGTAGCCATTTTTAATGCCAGCACACGGGTTTTATCGAACATCATCATAAGAGATAGGGTGATTTCTGAAATAGGTATTCCCCAAACGAGCAGGGGTGTAAATTTATCATTAAAAGGCTGCTTATTAATCTGGGAAACGAAGACATTAAACATCATCCATTTACTTGCGGCAGCATATGTAAACATGGTGATGAACAGGAAATAAACTGTGTTGATAATTAATCCTCTTTTTTTCATGGTATTTATTATTAAACCTTAATGAAATCATCTGCTTTCAACGCATTTATAATTGCAGGTAGTGAAGGTCTGTTCTCTGCTACCGGGTCCAGACACCTGATAATTGTCTCCAGAATGTTTTCTTCCAGATTCAGGTTGACCAATGCATTATAAATGTTGCCAGAAAATTCAAGGTTACTTTGAGGATTCAAAATCATAAAAGCAAGTAATGCTCCTAATGAATAAATATCTTCAGCCGGAGTGGGTGTCAGGCTTATCCTTTGTTCAGGCGATACAAATCCTGCGGTGCCGAAACCAAAAGCAGGGTTAGGTATGCCACCTGGCATATAGTATGCCAGCTCAAAATCTATAATGTATACTTTTTGATCTTTGACAATGAAATTATTAATCTGAATATCTCTGTGTAAATAGCCAAGCCGATGAAGTCCATTTATAATCTCTGTTATCTGTAAAAAGTAATTCAATAATTCATTCCTTTTTCTGACAGGCAGTTTTTCCCAGTTCTGATCACCGTGTATAGTGATGATTTTCTGTAAGAGATTTTCTCCTTCTATATATTCCAGGATCAGGTAGTGGTCTCTTCCTTTTCTGCAAAAATCTATTACGCCCGGAGCCGGTATTTTGCCCTGTAGTGCCTCCAGCACAGTCTTTTGCCATTGCAGTTTATGAAAGGACTGCCGTTTGAATTTGTCGGTAAATGATCCTGCACGTGCCTGTTTGATAATGCAGGGTGTGAATGATAAACCTTTCAGGCTCACGCCTAGGTTGACATCTCCTTTAGGGCTGAACTTCAATAACCGGATGGGAACATAATAATTTCCTATTATTCCTTTCCTGTTTTTAATACGATAAATCTTAGGTATTTTAAACGAAATGTTCTCAGGCGTATATAATACTTTCCCTATACGGATGCAATCATCTATTATAATGCCTTCAAGCTCAGAAGTGACCAGTTCCAGTTCTTCCGCCAGTAATGCCGCCTGTTTATCTGAAGAAGGATAAATCATAAAGACCTTACCGGCATCATTTGTACCAAATGCAAGTCCATTACTTAAATCGAAGAGATGGCTATTTTGTAAAAGTCTGAATGGCACATTATATGCCTGCAGCAGGGGTGCTACATTATGAATTAATTTTTCTGCATGCTGTGACAGCACAGAGATATAAAGGATCCTACTATTAGCAGAACCGCAATTCCCTATCTCCAGCCATGGATCATTGACACGGTATGAAATACCGAATTTCAACAAAAATCTTCCATAGGCAACTATTTCAGTGGTACAATGAGAATGCCCGTTGTCCATATTTAAAATGAATTTCGCAGACTATATCATAAGTATTAAATCAGAAATGTATCCCCCCTGTTTACGTTTGTTAAATCAATGCGGCTGTTTACACAATAAGAAGATGTGTTTAATGAGATTACTTAAACACCTTGCCCCCCTTTTATGACAGTCTTACTCCAAACGAACATACGAATTTAATAACAAGACAAGTTCTAAAATGTTCACAATAATTTAATACAAAATTACGACGGATCGTAATCGCGTCATAAATATACGAAATGAAGTAAAAATATTTTTTTGTATGTCACTGGCTAGTAATTAATTATTGCATGGCACAGGCTTTGAGAACACGGGATGTATTTATAATAACCATTATTCATCAATTATCTTATGAGAAAAACCAATTTACTGTACTTAGTACTAGTACACACATTGTTCAGTTGTACCAGGAAGGATGCTTCTTTTGAAAAACCAGTTCAATTAGCCGTTACACCATCAATTTCTCCGGAAGGAGATGTAGTAGGAAAGGTGACTGTTGGTTACCAGGGGTGGTTCACAGCACCAGGGGATGGGTCTGCCGTTAATGACTGGACACATCAGAACCTTGATATGTGGCCTGATACGCGTGAATACGCTACTACCTATCAGACCGTCGCGGGTAATCTTGGAAATGGACAACCTGCTAAAATGTTCTCTTCTTATGACCAGTCAACAGTTAATCTGCATTTCCAATGGATGCAGCAGAATGGAATTGATGCCGCGGCGTTACAACGTTTTAGCGGAGAGTTAAGTGACCCCAGGTTTAAGTCGATGAGAGACGGAATGGCCCTTAAAGTAAAGAGTGCAGCAGAGGCAACCGGAAGAAAGTTTTATATCATGTATGATATATCCGGTCACCAGGATATGCAGTCTGTTCTAAAAACTGACTGGGTGAATACGATACAGGGTACACTCAATTTGTTATCATCTCCCGCCTATGCAAAACAAAACGGGAAACCGGTCGTGTGCATATTCGGTATGGGATATAAAGGAGCTCCTGCCCAGGGCCCCGGCGATTCTGTTGCATGTCTGGATGTAGTGAACTGGTTCAAAAACCAGGGATGTTATGTGATAGGGAGCGTTCCTATGGACTGGCGTATTCCCAACGCATCCTCCAGGAATAATTTTGCTACTGTTTACGGTTCGTTTAATATGTTGGCACCATGGGCGGTCGGAGCGCTGGTTGTTGCTTCTTATCAGCCATGGATACAGGGCGATTATGATTATTGTACAGCGCATGGTATGGACTATCAGCCAATTGCTTACCCCGGATTTTCGTTCCATAATTCTGAGGCAGGAAGTGCTTTGAACCTGATACCCCGGAATCATGGCAATTTTCTGTGGGCACAGGTGGCCGTAATGAAAACTGTGGGAGTGAAGAGCTTGTACATTGCCATGTTTGATGAGATGAATGAAGGTACTGCTATATTCAAAGTAGCTGAGAATACTTCACAGGCGCCTACCGATAAATCATATGTGAATCTTGATCAGGATGGGGTAGCTGTGTCATCTGATTTCTACCTGCGACTGGTGAATGATGCAGGCAGAATGATTAAAGGTCTGATCCCTTATCAGGCTACTCATCCCACCCAACATATAATAGGAGGGGCTGGTCCACTGGCGGATGGCACCTATAAAATCATTAACCGGAATAGCGGCATGGCATTAGACGTAGTAGCTCAACTGACGACCAATGGTAGTGCCATTCAGCAGTGGGGCTATAATGGCGGCAGCAATCAGCGTTGGGTATTAACCAGTCTGGGCGGCGATCATTACAAAATTACCGGTGTACAAAGCGGGCGTTCATTGCGTGTAACGGGAGATGATCTTACAGATGGTGCCAGGATCCAGTTGTATGATTATACCGGTAGTGCAAGTGAGCAATGGATTATCACACCTGCAACCGGTGGCTACTATTTTATTCAGGGAGTACAAAGCGGGAAGGTAATTAATGTGCCGAGACAATCAACTGAGGCCGGTACATTAATAGAGCAATGGACCAATGATGGTGGTGGTAATCAGCAATGGCTGATCCAGATTCCCTGATTAAAATGAGGACCAGAAATTGATAGCGGTTTCTTTTTTACTCATCAGCGATGGGCCTTAAAATATCCTCTGGCTCCGGTAGATACTACCGGAGCCATTCGTTACCTTTGCGCCATGTCGCACAGAGTTTACCTATATAATGTTAGCACCCCTTCATCCGCACAGGACGATGACAAAATGATAATGGAATGGGGATATGAAATGCCACTGTTATTACAGCCCCTGCTGATAGACGGTGCATTTATTTCAGGCAATAATTATAATGATCATACAGATAGTAATGCAGGATTGTATTATAATGCTCAACCGGGAATTGAGAACCTGAAACGGTTTTATAATTTCCTGGAGGAACAGGAATCCGTTATTACGGATAAAGCAGCTTTCTCAGCAGCTAAAAATAACCTGTTCAAATACCTGGATAGCCTGCAGCATACTTATTTTAATCTGGATATGTGGGATGTGTTTAATATGGAGGAAACACCACATGAAGATCAGGCTGCAATATGGCAGGCAGATATTGCATATAATAATGAGGTCATTACCAGGGCTATGGATAACAACGATATCTCCCTGTTATCTTATAAAGAGTTAAAGAATGTTAGCCTGGCGTTCCAGACATTTGCCGATCTGCTTAATTACGCAGGATATCATTACGGCTGGGCACATATTTATGAAGAAATACCTACTGTAGAAATTTACCAGGAAGATGAATTATGGGGATTAAAGGGACCGGATGGGGATGTGCTGTTAAGTCCGCAGTTTGATGAATTCTATGAGTTTAGTATACAGGACCTTGCTGTAGTGATGAAAGACGGGAAATACGGATATGTACATACTTCCGGCAAGATCGTGATCCCCCTGGAATGGGATGATGCATACGACTTTGAATATTCATACCTGGCAGTTGTTAAGAAGAACGATCTTTTCGGGCTGGTCAATTTGGAGGGCAGGGTAGTAGTCTCACCGGAATATGAAGATATCGACAACTTTGGGAACGAGGGGCACTTTATTATGCAGAAAAATGGGAAGTGGGGAATGCTGGATAATGATGGCCGGATACTCTTCCAGGCAGAATATGAAAAAATAATGCCGTTGCATGAGAATGTATTTATCATGCAGAAAAATAACTTATGGGTTATTGCGGATTCACCGGAGCATATACTGAGTGATGATTTGTTTGATCTTGTAGTCAGCAAAGAGCCTCATCAGGGATTTGCCTATGCCTTTAAAGGTAAGGATGTTTACCTGGTGGATAAATATGGGTTATCCAGGGCTAATAAAGATCTTGTACAGCAGGATGCAGGAAGTGAGTACTATCATTATTATTATGATGATACAGTGCGCAACCGTTTGCTGGCTTATGCTGCCTCTCCTGATGAGGATACAGTCATCGATGCATACACTCCTGTAGAAGAGCTGTATAACATCGGAGTAGATGCTCATAACAGTCAGGACTATCAATCAGCTATTCATTATTACACGCTTGCAGCTGAAAAGGGATATGGGTACGCCATGAATAACCTGGCACATACATATTATATGGTGGATGATTATATTGACCATGATAAAGCCTTTTACTGGTATGAAAAAGGAGCAGCCGCAGGCAATACGAATGCGATGAACGGCCTGAGCCTGTGTTATCAGAATGGTATTGGTACTATCCCCGACAGGGAGAAGGCTATCTCCCTGTTAGAACAGGCGGCGAACGACGGGCTGGCGGCAGCCCATAATAATCTTGGTTTCTTATATTTTGATAATGATCCCGATCTGGCATTGTATCATTATCAGCAGGCCGAAGAGCTGGGAGAGCCTGATTATGGAGGGCTGGGTTATATGTATGAAGGCAAAGAAGATTTTGAAAAAGCCATTGCATATTACCGGAAGGATGAAACTGAAATCGGGGCCTATAACCTGGGTAATCTTTACCGGAAGGGATTAGGAGTAATGAAGGATATAAAGGCTGCTATTGGTTACTATAATGCGGCTGTAGAAGGAGGGTATGATGCTGCTCATATCGAACTGGCCTGGATATATTTGTTTGAAGAGGGCTTTACTGATGCTAGGCAGGCTGCAAAGCATATTACAGCGGCTGAAGGCGCTGGCCTGGACATCCCTGATGATATAATTTCTTTTTATAAAAATTTGGAATAATTAAAAAACTCTTTACCTTTGCAATCCCTAACACGGAAATGATGCCCAGATGGCGAAATTGGTAGACGCACTGTGTTCAGGTCGCAGCGCTCGCAAGGGTGTGCTGGTTCGAATCCAGTTCTGGGCACACTAGTGGAAAGGTCGGAGAATTCTCCGACCTTTCTTTTTTTGTCTTCTTCTGAGCCCGGTATGGGCCTGCTTATCAACTCTAATATTACATTCGGTTCTGTGGTTCGAAGTTTGTTTTCTGAGAAAATCAGTTTTTCCGGGAAGATCGAACCAATGATTTGTTTTTTGCCGATAGGGGAAGCTGCGATATAGCGGGTGGCGATGTTTTTCATGATCTCTCCTCCTTTGCTTAGGTATTCCTGGTAATCGTCTTTGGTAGATAGTAGCCGGATCTTTTGCTTTTCCAGGTCCTCTATTTGTTGCAGCAGGTCTTTCTTTGTCTCCTTAAACTCATCAGCGGAGAAGTCTCCATCTAATAAAAGTGTACGTGCGTTCTGTACCCTTAGATATAACTTATCTATTGCAGCCTGTACTTCTTTCTGTTCTTTCTCCTTCCCTTGTTCAGTTCCTTTTAATGCTTTGCTTATAAGCTGGCAATAGTAGTCTATTATAGGAGCATTGGTTGCTATCTGGTTTAATTGCTTAATAAATGCTTCATTAGCTGTTTCTGCCCGGAAACGCTCTTTACATAGTTTCACTGACTGACAGTGATAATAGTAATACACTCCTCCATTACCACGGGAGCCACTGCCACTTAGAGGCTTTCCGCAACGTTTACAGGTCAGGAAGCCTCTAAGCGGTAGGTATTCATCAATCTCTGTAAAGGAGTTTACTCTTACCTTACGCTTCTTACCTTTTAATACGTCTTGCACATCATCAAATAACTCTTCCGATACAATTGGTTGATGAATACCCTTTACACAATGTGCGGCTTCGTTCTTATAAGCAGCCAGAAACACTTTACCACAATAGACAGGGTTACGTACTAAGCTCCAGAACTGGCTGCGCCCTACCTTTATTCCCTTGCGATTTACCATACGCCGGAGCGCATCTATATCCCAAATACCTCTTGATAGTTCTTCAAATGCCCATAGCACGGTTGCCGCCTTTTCATTAGGAATGAGGAAAGGTTTATTATGAGCATCCCTGCCATTATTATATCCTATTGGTGCAATCCCCAGGTAACGGCCATCCTTCTTTGCCCGTCGCATACCATGCAAGGTATTTAATGCTCTCCTATCGTTTTCTACTTCGGGTGTTGTTAGATAAATAGCCAGCATGATCTTGCTCTCTGGAATTTCCATATCCAGAGGCTGCTCAATAGACTGGGGTTCTACGGCATACTTCTTTAACTTGCCTATCATTTCATAGGCTGCAGCTACATTACGCGAGAACCGATCCCACTTGGAGAACAGAATCAAATTGACAATGCCTTTATTCTTGCTTACCACATTCAACATCTTCTGAAATTCAGGTCTGTCAAATGTTTTTGCAGAGTGATCCTCCCGGTAAATACCGACGACTTGTATATTCTCTTTTTCACAATAACGAACCAATACATCTTCCTGATGGGCAAGACTATAGCCGTCAGCCTGTTCGTCTGTGCTTACTCTGGGATATAGAAATGCTTTTCGCTGAGTGATCATCTTTATACTCTTTAATGTGAATGACTGGTGTATCTCTACTTATTGCATCTTCATAAATGCTAAGATCAATTGCTGCCAAACGATATAAGAAATCAATTATCAGGGAGACTTCTTCATCTGTATAAGCATATTTTTCTGCTTGCAATAATCGTTTGGATGCCTCCATAGATGGCTTAACGGGTAACTGACGTTGGACTTCATGTTTCATATAATTGGATATAAAACGAAGGTATAACAACGTGAAATTTCACTTTCCCACTTGTGCTCGATCGTGCCCGAACGTGTACGAATGTTTCCAAAAGTTGCAAAGAAATGTTGTTTTATGCAAAGTTTACTGCCTACTGTCAACATGAGATTTATTTTACTGCAATATATTACAGCCTAATAAGCCCAATTACCAGTTATGCAGACTTATGTAGAATTGTGCAGACTTGTGCGCAGTTGTGCAGAATAATGAGAAATTGTGTAAAAACATAGTCACCGAATAATTACCTTAGCCGGACGAGACTCCACCCTGGTGTACAAGGACGAGACAACCTATTGGCCGACATATTGATTACACATTGATTACCTGTTGAAAATCTTTGAAAATATTTACGTTCTATTCAATTTCATTTGAAAGCAGGTTTAAATAGTATTATATTTCTCACCACGCGTTATTACATCTGCGATATGCACATTATAGTACTTACAGAGTGTCAGTAGTCTTGTTAAACAAAGGTTATCGTATTGGCCCTTTTCCACTTTACTGATTATACCGGGAGACATTTTTGTAGCCTTCGCGACCGTCTTTAAACTTTTATTATGGCTTTTCCGCAATTCAGACATTTCCTTCCCGATACATTGCAGGAAATTGTCCAATTTCTGCTTAAGATTACTTTTATTAAATTCAGACTGGCTCATTTATTATTTATTTTTAAAGGGAAGCTAATAGGTTGACTGGATTCCAGGCTAAGCTGCTTCCTGTCGTAAAACTTTTCAGCCATGTCTAATAAAGTCGTGACCCTACCTAGTAATATTTTCGCGATCTCAGTAGTTACTGTGTACTTCTCATTGTATCGAGCCTCTGAATAAGCCCTGTTCAATGTATTAAAGAGTTCTGTTTCCTCTTTTGTCTGACGGGGAAAGAGCGTTACCAGTTCCTGGGAGAAATTACATATTAAGTCCAATAACCGGGAAAGATTATGTGTCGTTGGCCGGAAGCCGGTATATGCCCTTATTATTGCGACACAGGCATGTTCTACAGACTGGTGTAAGTCAAAGATTGTCTGTTCATTCCAGCCATTATCCAAACAGTAAGTCGCTGTCTTTAAAAAACGACGTGACATACCAAAACGTCTGTGCCAGTTATCTTCTATCAAATTTTTCAACACAGATATATCTGATTCGTCGGGAGGCGTAGATAAGGGTAAGCCGTCACCGTTATATAGCATTATGCCCTTACGATAAACGGTAGAAATAAAACGGCTACCATTTACCAATGCCTGATTAGCCGCGTTCAGTTGTTGTACAATAATAGTAGTATCACACCCCAATGGGTATGCTTGTTGTTCTGCAATTTCAATTATTTCATAATGGGCTCTTTGTTCTTCGTCACTAGTTATAATCAAAAAATCATAAGTAGGATTTATTCTTTTATTATGGGTATCCGCATCAAAAAAACAACTCCAATCATCCATAGTGCAGGTGCGATAACCATAACATATAATTTTGACTGGATAAATAGCCTGGACTATCCTCTGTATTAACTGTACAAGTTGTGCTACCTGTTGTTTGGGCAGGTGTTGTAATGCCGTTGCATCCATATAAATGAGTTAAATTTTTAATTATCGAGTTAGGCTTAGCCTTGTGTATTTATCAGGACTAAAAAGGAGGTGCCACTGGTATCGCTCTTAGCAAGCATAAGATCTCCTCCTAATGATATTGCATATAATTTACTGATGTATAGCCCCAATCCCATACCGCCTAACCCTTGATCAATAGATTGAAACGGTTGAAATAAAAAGGGAATCTTATCAGCGGGAATACCTTGACCAGAATCAGATATTTGGAGAAACAAACGGTTTTCTCTCAGAGAACAGATGTAAATGCAAATATTCGTGTTAGCCGGGGCAAATTTCAAAGCATTGTCTATTAAGTTCTTTAGAATTTGCCCAAGCTTTACTTCATCTGTTGTAATGTATTCTGGTACGTTACGTCGGAAATTGGTTTTGATTTTTACGGAACGGATGGCGGTAATGTGCTTATATTGTAGAATCTGCTCCTTTAACCAATGGCGAATTTGGATACGTTTTGGTAACGCCTTAATTGCTAACTTCCCATCTTCAATGGTACTTGTTGCCATCATATTATTTAAAACATGCAAGACATTTATACTCATTGAGTTAATGTGTGATAGATAGAAGTTCTTATTCTTTCTGCTCTCTGTGTCATGCAAGAGTAGATTACTGGCAGTACAGATACCGGCTATCTGAGTTCGCATCTCATGGGCAAGCATTCCCATAAAGATTTGCATTGTCTGGCTATCAGCCGCAGGGATGGCTTTAGATGGATTGTTGGGTACTACTAACATAAAAGGATTTAGAGAGTAAATGACATAGATTACCGTATCCCATTTGAAGGATAATTTGAAGAGGGTAATACTTGGGAATTGTTGGAGAAGTATCCTGGGTGGGAACGGGCAAAAATAAAAGGTGCAGGCTATTCTCACTGGTGCTGAAGGGCTACGACACCCCATGACTCCAAATAAGAACGCCCACACCAGTGATGTGAGCGATTTACCTTACTATCCAGAGTCGTTGAAAGGTCGTAGTTTTCAGCACCGAACATAAAGCAAACACGCTTATAATATTTTATGTGTTCGCAAATTACACTTCTTTTTTAACAAGTGTTATTCAATAGAACGATATTCATATTACTATTTTTTTAATTAAGTAAACAGGCAAATATTTCTTTTTGATTATTATTTATAACAATAATAGTCATATTTATTGTTTTTATTGTTATTTTTTTGATTATTGAAATCACTATAATGATTATAAAGTCACTTTAATGACTAAAAACCAGTTAGTTAAATTTGCTTATAGCCTAATAGCAAATGAAAAAAGTTGAATACAATAGGATAAAAATTGTGCTGGTCGAGAAGAAAAAGACTAATAAGGAATTAGCTACCTATTTGAAAAATAAACCCGAGACGGTTTCACGTTGGTGTACTAATGATAGTCAGCCTAATATAGCGACGCTGTTTAAAATAGCGAAATTCCTAGGAGTGAAGGCATCTACTTTGCTAGTAGACCAAGATTAATAGCATTACTCAATAACGGTATAAGCGAAAAACATTAAGACTATAAGCACATATGTTGGAAGCTTTTTCGGTTGACAATATGTTTCGAATGCTTTAGCTGAATAATCTTCGAATCACTGATTCGTTCTTATGGTAAAGGAATCCGAAGGGGTACGCGCAAAATCTTTAAGAGACAAGATCAAAAAGCACATCGAATTAATTTTTAGTAATTCTAAAAGCGAGAGTGCAATTAAATTGTACTGTAACGCATAAAATTGATATTATGAACAAAATTGGCTTCCGGAATTTCAGAAGATTCACCGATTTCAAACCAATTGAGTTTAAAGGATTAACCTTTCTAGTAGGAAAAAATAACTCAGGTAAATCTACATTAGTAAAAGCATTGCTTCTAATTATTGATTATTTGAAAGCCGATACATTAAAGACCTTGTCTTTTAATCAAAATAATATTGAAGATGTCAATATTGTCACCTTTGAGAGGGCATTAAATAAGAGAGCCAAGCTAAATAAAGAAGAGTTTATTGAATTTATTTTAGAAATTAATGGACTGCGATTTCACCTGACAATCACAGGAAAAGAACATAGCACTGAAGTTGATGTAATAAACTTATCGATTGATGACATAAGTGGCGGATTTTTATTTACTATTAAACCACAGGAAAACTCTGTTACAATTTCAAATAATTCAGAAGGTATTGAGATAATTCCTGAAAATGAAGAAAACTTATTAATTGAACTTGAAGATAAAAAAACAGAAATAACAAACGGGTTAAAAGGAATTAAACAGAAATCTAGTCAGGAATATATACAACTCAATAATGAGTTAAAACAGATAAAAAAGAAAATTGCTGATTTACGTAAAAGTATAAAATCCACACTAAGGGCTGGTCAATTCACCCTCCATTCCCATTATAGCTATACTACTCTGAAAGACGTATTGCAAGAAGCCGTGACAGAACATTCAGCAGAATACGAAGTGCAGTATCATGAGATACAGAAAGGGAAAAAGCCAAAAAAGATATTCGAATTACTAAAAGCTTTCAAGGATAGTAAATTCAAAATTGAAAAATCAATATCATCTATTCTTGAATTTAAAAATCAGGTCGAAAATGTTTATCTCGGAGCAACTTTAAATAAGCAATCAGCCCTTTTTGCTATTAGGGATAAGCGTAACCCGTTAGCACAAGCCATACATGAATACAAACAATTGGGTATTGATAAGGACCAAGGCAATGATGCATTTAAATTTGTTCGTAAATGGACTAAAGAAGCAGAATTTGAAATCGGTGATTCTTTTGAAATAGATATGCATGCCGGTGAAGCTTATGAGGTACTCGTTAATTCACACGGGTTAAAAATTCCTTTAGCCGATAAAGGTATGGGATCGATACAGGCTATGCTTTTAATAATTCGGCTTGCGGTTATTATTCATAAAAAAGAAACTAACAAAAAAGGGTATACCATAATTATTGAAGAGCCGGAATTAAATTTACACCCTGCTTTACAAAGTAAACTGGCCGAAATGTTTCATGAAGTATATAAAATTCATGGAATATCATTTATCGTAGAAACCCATTCGGAATATGTGATCAGAAAAACACAGATCCTTGTTAAACTCAATGAATATGAAGTTGCTCCCAATGAAAATCCATTTGCTGTCTTATATTTCGACAAGAGACTAAATCAATGGAATATGAATTACAGAGAAGATGGACGATTTAAAGAATCATTTGGTGAAGGATTTTTTGATGAATCAGCTAATTTAACTTTTGAACTACTCTGATAGATATATGAACCTCTATATTGATAAAGAAAATCTTCTTTCGATTATTAAACAAAGCAGACACCCGCTTTATGGGGATGCTATAAAGATGATGAAAAAGCAATTAAGCTTATTTTTTAACTTTCCCAAAAAGAGTATAAAAGGTGATGAGTTAATCATGGCTCTATTTCAGTTACTTACTGACGGGGTGGGCGACGCAAAGAACATGACTTTTTTAGATGACGAGTTTATCGTTCCTGAGCGTCCAATTAAACAGGATTGTATGAGCACTTTCAGTGACAATAAGTTTTCTGCGATATATCTGATAAACGACATTGATTTGAAAACATTAAAAGGTCACGGAGCGGTTTTGGTTGGTGCTCCTGGCGAGGAGATGTCGATTTTTGACAAACTTTTTTTACAAAACAAAGATTATGATTTCCATAAAGATATAAAGATAGGGGGTCCAGATTTTAAAAAATGGGCTGATTTGTCAAAATTCAATCTCCCTTTGACCGATGTTGTTTTTGTAGATCGCTATATTTTGGCAGACATTTCACTTATTGAAGGAAATTTTATTGAGTATCTAAAAGTATTATGTCAGTACTCCCGTTCTAAAGTAAACGTTGTGCTATATGTTGACAAATCCCAAGTAGGCATTCAATATCAAGACTTGGAATCACTTATTAAGAAAGAAGTATTCGCAATTACCGGTGTTATTCCATCAGTGACTCTAGTAGTGTACTCAGAGCAAGCTGGTCAGGATACACTTGGTGAACACGATAGAACCATTTTTACAAATTATATAAGAATTAAATCAGGGGATTCCTATAATTATTTTTTGACCAATGGAAAAGTAAAAACGAAAGGTAGAGAAATTTCTTACAACAGTCTTGCGAAAAAAGATAGCCATGAATTAGCTAAAACATTAATTTCAGATTTGCAAAAGAATATCGATTTTTTAAAAGCAAATAATACCGGTATACAGGGAGACCGTAGTTCAAATTATCTAAACTTTAAATAAGAATTCAGAACCAATGCACAGTAGGGTTACTACTTGTATTGTCAAAAGAAAAGAACAAAAAATAGAAAATGGCTACTAATAATATAGTTGATGTAGGCTTCATCTTTCAGATTACTGATAAGGTGCTTTGGAATGTGTTCAAGAAAAATGAGATAGGCGATGTATTGCTTCCATTTGTTGTTATTCGCAGGTTAGACTGTATCCTCCATCCTGTAAATGCAAAAGTGAGAGCTGCTTACGAAAACTTTAAGGATAAGGTAATTGAAGAAAAGCTCGACCCCATTCTTCGTAAAGCTGCTGGAGGCTTACAATTCTATAATACTTCAAAGCACACTTTGGATACTTTGAAGGAGAACCCTAAAACAGTGGAAATTGATTTCAACAATTACCTTAATGGCTTCAATAAGGAAGTAAGGGATATTATCGACAATTTTCAGTTTGATAAAGTGATTGCAAGGCTAGTTAAAAATAAACTGCTTTATCAGATGATTGATGCCATCTCTCAGGTGGATTTGCATACCAGCAAAGTTGATAACCATAACATGGGTTACATCTTTGAGGAACTCATTCGTATATCAAACGAGCAAAGCAATGAAACAGCGGGTGAGCACTTTACCCCCCGTGACGTGATTGAATTGATGGTGAAAATTGTTTTTAGCACGGAGAAAGATATACTATCTCAGCCTGGCATTATTCGTACTGTCTATGACCCCACTTTGGGTACTGGTGGCATGATTAACTTGGCTAAAAATTATGTATTGGATGTTTTATTAGCCGGTAGCAAAAACAAGCCGGAGATAAAAGCCTACGGACAGGAGATTAACGAACAATCCTATGCTATTGCTAAATCAGAAGCATTAATTACTGGTGAAAATGGAGATAATATCAGGAATGGGAATACTTTTACGGATGACCGTTTTCTCGATAAGCATTTCCACTACATGTTTGCGAACCCTCCATATGGTGTAACCTGGAGCAAGGATGCTCCCTTTATCCAAAACGAAAGTGCCAACCCAGCCGGTAGATTTTATGCAGGCTTACCGGGTACAAGCGATGGCCAACTATTGTTTTTGCAGCACATGATCAGTAAAATGGAAAGAGAGGGTAGCAAAATTGCGGTTGTTACCAATGGTTCCCCACTCTTCACAGGCAATGCAGGCGGTGGCGAAAGTGATATTCGTAAATGGATTATTAGTAATGATTGGCTCGATTGCATCATTGCTTTACCCAAAGACCTTTTCTACAACACGGGCATTAACACCTATATCTGGTTTTTAAATAACAATAAACCTAAACACCGTAAGGGAAAAGTACAGCTCATTAATGCCAATGTACCAGAAGATAAAGCCAATGGCATAGAAGGATTTTGTCGCCCTGAAAAACGTAGCCTTGGCAACAAGCGAAATAAGATTGAATCGTTCCATATTGAAAAACTGGTCGAAATTTATACCAACTTTGAGGAAGCCCAATATTGCAAAATTTTCCGTAACGATGATTTTGGGTATTACCAGATAACGGTAGAGCAACCAGAATATGATGAAAAAGGAAAACTGATAATGGATAAAAAGGGGAACATAAAGCCTGATACTAAGAAGCGGGACAAAGAAAATATTCCTTTAAACGAAGACATTGAAGTGTATTTTCAAAATGAAGTGTTACCCCATGTGCCGGATGCATGGATTGATTTTGACAAAACACGTATCGGGTATGAAATCAATTTTACTAAATACTTCTATGAATATAAAGGACTAAGACCTTCAGTAGAAATCAAAACTGAAATTGAAACTTTGGAGTTTGGCAGCAATGGACAAAAAGGAATTACAGAACTTTTAAAAGAATTGTTGGGATGATAAAGAAGTATAGTAAATGTAAACAGAGTGGAATTGAATGGATTGGTGAAATCCCAAATCATTGGAACAAATTGAAAATTGGACGTACGTTTAGAAAAATAGGTAGTGGTACAACTCCCAAAAGCGGCAGTGATATTTACTATGAAAATGGTAATATTAACTGGCTTAACACTGGGGACTTAAATGATTCGTATATCACTGAAACAAACAAAAAAATTACTGAAGCTGCACTAAGCGAATTTTCTACCTTGAAGCTATACCCCAAAAATAGTATTGTAATAGCCCTCTATGGTGCAACTATTGGAAAACTTGGTCATTTGAAAATTGAGACCACAACCAATCAGGCATGTTGCGTATTATCTGATTCAGATAATATTGAAAATCGTTATCTCTTTTATTTTCTTTTAAGTGCAAGAGAACACATAATTAGTAAAGCCTATGGAGGTGGTCAGCCCAATATTAGCCAAGACTTAATTAAGCAATTATATATATCTGCCCCTACAAAAGAAGAACAATATCAAATTATTGATTACCTCGACCACCAAACCGCCATTATTGGCCATCTCATTCAGCAAAAAGAAAAGCTGATTGAATTACTGAAAGAAAAAAGGGAAGCGGTAATCAATGAAGCAGTAACAAAAGGGCTTAATCCAAATGCTAAAATGAAAGATAGTGGAATTGAATGGTTGGGACAAGTGCCAGAGCATTGGAAAGTTGCAAGAATAGGACACTATACTCAACTGATAAGAGGAGCAAGCCCAAGACCGGCTGGTGATCCTCGTTACTTTGGAGGTGATTTTATACCTTGGATTACTGTGGGGGAAGTAACTAACGGTGATGACAAATACGTGTTATCTACAGAAAACTATTTAACAAAAGAAGGAAGTGAGAAAAGTCGAATTATTTATCCAGAAACGCTATTGTTATCAAATAGTGGAGCAACTCTGGGAGTTCCTAAAATTTCAAAAATTACTGGATGTATTAATGACGGTTCGGTAGCATTTGTCTCTTTGAACAAAGAATTAGAAAGAGATTTTCTTTTCTACTTTTTCAAAACCCATACTGAAATTTACCGTCAAGAAATGAGTGGATATGGGCAGCCAAATCTAAATACTGAAATAATAAAATCGACGAAATTTCCACTTCCTCCTATTAATGAGCAGAAAGAAATTGTAAATTTTATTGACAGTGAATTTAAAGAATTGGATAAAATCTTGATATTATCAGGTTTACAAATTGAAAAACTTAAGGACTATCGCCAAGCCATCATTTCTGAAGCCGTAATCGGAAAAATAGATTTGAGGGACTGGAAAAAGTCTGAACCGCTGATTAAGAATGATTAATTGGTGAAGTTTTCAAGAAGTGATTTATCAGGGGCATTAGGCATTGAATTAGCAGATAATGGTTTATCTTTTGAAGGAGAAAAGGAGATGCTTACTTGTTATAAAAACCAGCAAATAAGTTTAAGACGTATAGATCGTGGCCAACCTGGGGGTGTAGGAGAACACTTGGATAAGGCACAAGGAAATATGCCGAAGCTTATAAATAATTAAGTACCAGTAAAGAAATTTGGTATTATAAGCAACTAAACTCAAAGCCTTGGCCATGAAAACTAAAAAGTAACTTTCGAAGGAAATAGTAAACGCAGCTATCAGCAGCGAATTGCAGGAACAATCCAAATGATTATTATGGCAGAAGGTACAAAAGAGATACATCTAGAAGAGCATGTCGTAAAATATCTCACAAAAATTGCTCAACCAGAATTTCCTGAATACACAGAGAAAGACAATTTATGTTATGATAAAAACCTGTGCCTTATACCTGAAGATTTAATAGGTTTTATAAAAGAATCGCAGCCAAAAAAGTATGATGCACTTTGTATCCAATACGGAGCTAATACGGATACCAAAATAGTTGAACAGGTTGCTGATAATATCAATAAAAGCAAACTCAAAACGCTACAGGTATTGCGCGAAAAAGTAAAGGACAGAGGGCAATACCTAGACCTTGTTTACTTCAAGCCATCCCATAGTAAAACACCTGAACATATGGAAGGGTATTTGAGAAACAAACTAACTGTAATACGTCAATTGAAATACTCCAAAAAGAGTGAAAAGTCCATCGATATCGTTCTTTTTGTAAATGGCCTGCCTATTGTTACAATGGAATTGAAGAATGCATTAACCGGTCAATATCTTCATAATGCGATTAAACAATACATCGAGGACAGAGATCCAAAAGAATCACTTCTAGAGTTTAAGAGATGTCTTGTACACTTTGCAGTGAGTACAGAGCAGGTTAGCATGTGTACAGAGTTAAAAGGCAGAAGTACATTCTTTTTACCATTTAATAAAGCACTGATTAATCAGGATGATGACGATTATGCTACTTCTTATCTCTGGAAGGACGTTTTAAGGAAAGATTCCTTACTTGACCTCATTCAGAACTATGTTAATCTTCAAATAAACAACGAGAAATATTACGACAATCAAACAAAGGCACTAAAGGAAAAGGAAAAACCAGTTTTGATATTCCCCCGCTTCCATCAGCGAAGGGCAGTACAGAACTTGTTAGAAGTAGTGCGAAAGGATGGCGTTGGAAATAAGTATTTAATACAACACTCAGCAGGTTCGGGTAAATCAAATACAATATCCTGGTTAGCGCACCGTCTATCTGATTTTTACCGCCATCCTGATGATGAAAAGGCGTTATACAATAGTGTTATTGTTGTAACAGACAGGCGTGTATTAGACAAACAAATACAAGATAGTATCAGGCAGTTTGAACAAATGCCCGGTACGGTAGAATACATTGATAAAAACAAAACCGGTCAGGATTTAAAAAATGCAATTGAAAAAGGGAAAAGAGTTATTGTAACAACGCTTCAAAAGTTCCCTGTTATCTCGGATGTAATTGCGCAGAATAAAGATAAAACCTATGCGGTAATTATTGACGAGGCACATAGTTCACAAGCAGGTGAATCAGCAAGGCATTTAAGAAAGGCTTTATCTCTGGAAGATGCAGAATCAGTAGACAGTGCGGATAAGGATCTTGATGATTTGATTGCAGAGGAAATCAAGAAAAAGGGCGATCAGGTTAACATATCCTTCTTTGCATTTACAGCTACACCAAAGCCCAAAACAATAGAATTATTTGGCACAACCAGAAATGGCCAGAAAGAAGCCTTTGACCTTTATACAATGGAGCAGGCAATTAAAGAAGGCTTTATTAAAGATGTGTTGAAAAACTACATGAGTTGGAAGCGTTACTACAAGCTCATAAAGCGAGCTGAAATTGCAGATAAGGAATATGAAAAGAAAAAAACGGTACGGCTGCTTTCGTCTTATGTTGACTTGCAAGACCATGCCATTGAGAAGAAGGCAAGGATAATGATTGAACATTTTGTATCGCAAACACAAAACGAAATACAAGGAAAAGCAAGGGCAATGTTGGTTACCCGCTCCAGGCTTCATGCAGTTCGTTTTAAACGCAAGTTTGATGACATCATGAGGGAAATGAAATTACCCTATGGAGCCTTAGTTGCTTTTAGCGGTACTGTAACAGATGCGGAAACAGGACAGGATTACACCAAAGAAAACATGAACAACCTTGGTGGTAAAATTGAAATTCCGGACGCTTTAAAATTGCCGCAGTACAGAATCCTGATTGTTGCTAATATGTATCAAACCGGATTTGACGAACCATTGCTTCATACCATGTTTGTAGATAAAAAATTAGGTGGTTCAAGTACTGTTCAAACTTTAAGCAGGTTAAACAGAACTGCCCCGGGCAAAGACTCAACAATGGTGTTGGATTTTGTTAATGATCCAGAAAAAGTGCAGGAAGACTTTCAGATGTATTATGGTAGTAATTACATGGAGTTGGATGATCAAACAGACCCAAATAGTCTGTATGATGTGCAGCATAAAATTGAAGGATTCAATATTATATATCTGAATGATATTGAAGCGTATGCTAAACTCTTCTTCACGAAAGGAGACCACAAAGAAAAGTTGCAACCAATTCTGAATGAAGTAGTGAAAAGATATACAACTGAATTGGATGAAGATCCCAAAGTGTCATTCAAAGCTAACATTAAAAGTTTCGTTCGTCTTTACCGCTTTCTGTCGCAGATAATAACTTTTACTGATGTGCAGTTAGAGAAGTATTATGTTTTCTTGTCTGACCTGTTTAAAAAGCTGCCGGCCAGTCCTAATGCTCTTTCTACGGAAGTGTTGGGGGAAATTGATTTAGAAAGTTATAAGCTGCAACACCAGTTCACTACAGATTTAGCCCTGCAAAGCAACAATTCTGCAATGCAGGGAATGATACAAGGAAGTAATGGAAAAAAAGAAGTTGAAGAAATTGAATGGCTAACTCAAATAATTAAAGTGTTGAACGAAACATACGGATTGGATTTGAAAGAAGAAGACAAAGTTGAGTTGGAAAGAATGCGGAAAAACATCTACGCCAATGATGAATTAATGAGCTTCTTTAATACAAAGAATAGCAAAGACAATATTCAAGACAAATTCAATGAGGAAATAGATAATGAGTTGTTGAATTTCATCAATACCAAGCTGGAACTTTATAATAAGCTTTCAGAAGACAAAGTAAACCTGATGTTTAAAAGGCTTTGGTTTAACGATATTTATGACCAAAGAGTAAGAGGGATTATGAAATAAAAAAATATGACACTTTACATCAACCAAACAGGAACATTAAAGGAGGTTAAAGAAAAGCCCTTTAGACTCGTAAAAGACATTCAAAAAAAAAATGAGACAACGCTGCCTGCTCTTGCGGGGCTTGAGTTCCTTAAAAGTGAGTTTACTATTAAAAATAAGCGAATAGATGAATCGGCGCATGATGCACAAGCAAATGCTTTTATAATCATTGAATACAAAAAGATAAAAACATCAGAGTAGTTGATCAAGGATTTACTTACCGTTACGAAAAAACCTCTGTACCAACTTGAAAAGAGCACCATTTTCCGGTAAATATTTCATTCTTCAGCGAACAAAGCAGATTTATTAGATGCCCTGCATTGATTAATCAGCTTATCGATTAGGTTTATCAGTTCAGTAGAATGTATTGGAAAAACGTAAGCCAGCAGAACTAACCGGTTACAATCAAATTTCCCGAAATGGTGCTGGAGATATTCCCTTATTTCACACACGACAAATTACCCGACCACTGCAAGGAGATTCTGTGGCTTTTGTAAAATAAAAGATATATAAAATGAGTTTGTACAATCCAGATATGTGGATCATGAAGATTACCCCTGATGAACCTCATAATACAAAGGTTTTTTTTGAACGGCTTTATGTTTTGGGGGGGACTAAAAAGCTTATAGGCTATACTAAAGAAAGTGGTGATATTGAGCGTTTTTCAAGTCTCTGGAATAAAATGAAGGTGAGTGATTTGATTGTTGTAATTGAAGGTTACAATAAAGTACATGGTGTTGTTGAAATCACCTCTGAACCGTTTGATGATGTTAATGACTTGCGAGATCATCAGTCGGATTGGTTCTATCATAGACGGAAAGTGGAACTTGTAAAATATTTTAATCCATCATTTGAAGCTAAGGCAAATACAAACAGAGATACCATCATTCAATATTCAGGAGAAAGTGCAATAGAGATTTGTGATGAGGTTTGGGATAAAATAAAAGAAGAATACATCAATCAAAAAAAGAGCAAGCAAATGCAACAGAAAATAGACATCCTAAAATATAAAAAACAAATCATTCTGCAAGGCCCTCCCGGCACTGGTAAAACAAGATTAGCTCAATTAATGGCTGATGAAATCATAAAATCTGAAGTGAAGTTGACTCCACTTCAATATGTTGACTGGTACATCAAGACCTTTAAATCTAACAAAGATTTGAATGAGAAAAATGCCCAAAAACTTTCTTTATTAAATGAATTTGCAGCTGCATTTCCAATCGTTAATATACCTCATTTAACTTTAGACAGCTATTCTTTGGGAAGAGGTTCACAGGACAGCTTTTGCTATTGGCTTGAAAAGAAGTTGGGGTCGTTGGGCAGATTTTCTCCCGGTTTAGCCGGTACAACTGTATACGGTGTCTATTACAGTCAGGAACAGAACGTATTTGTAAGTACGGATAAAACTCCACAAGAAAAGTTAGATGATATTAAAAATGCTCTGAATACGCTTTTAACCACCCAAAACTACAGTGCAGCCGCAGCGATTTTCAGGAAAAGTTTTATACTAAAAATTCTGAGTACATATTTCCCGAATGACTACTTCCCGATATTCAGTCAAAACCACCTGAAACTAATTGCCCAAATCTTAGAGATTAATGCTACAGGTTTAGATGACATACAATTAAATAAGAAGATAAATGGGAAGTTTCTTGAAATCAAAGCAAAACATTCAAGCAGTATCTCAAACTTTTACTTTATGGGTCACTTGTATGATAAGTTCAAAATAAAAAATGATGAGGTAAGCCTTGATGATATTCAGGTGATGGATACATTGGGCGAGAAAAAGCTAATACAATTCCATCCTGCATATACCTATGAAGATTTTGTTAGGGGCATTACAGCAGATACAAATACAAAAGGTCAGGTTGAATACAAGGTGGAAAACAAAACACTGGCAGAGTTTGCTCAAAAGGCATTGGATAACCAAGCAATCAATTATGTATTGATAATTGATGAAATCAATAGAGCAAACCTGCCTTCTGTCCTCGGTGAATTAATTTATGCTTTAGAATACCGTTACGATCCGGACAAATCCCAAGAGAATATAGTTGAAAGTATGTATTCTCTAAAACAGGAGGGAATCGCTGAAGCAGGTGACAGAACATTAAGGCTGCCGAATAATCTGTTTATTATTGGCACAATGAATACAGCGGACAGGAGTGTAGGTCATATAGATTATGCTATAAAAAGACGATTTGCTTTTATAGATATTCAACCTACTGATATGGCAATTGATGAAGTAATTACTGATGTTGATTTAAATAGAAAAGCTAAAACATTGTATGCGGAAGTTGCTAAATTGTTCAATGAAGAAAGGGCAGAGAATAACCCCATATATCTACAATCGGATTTTAAGGCTAAGGCTGTGCAATTAGGTCACAGCTACTTTTTAGCACAATCCCTTTCAGAACTGGAAATGAAGTTACAATTTGAAATAAAGCCTATTCTTTTTGAATACGTTAAGGACGGTGTACTAAGTCAGGAAGCTGAAAACGCAATTAATACTTTAAAGATTAATGAGTAAATTATTATTCAATACAATAACTGAACACCACAAACATCCGCATGGTGAGCCTATTCCTGAGGGAATAGATGTTGATTTATTGCAAAAAGAAATTCTATTTCAGAACAATCCGGAAAAAAAGTGCATTGAAATAAAAGATAACAATACGCTGCACACTCACTATTTCATTGGGGTAGATTGGATTAGTAACGACAAGGCTATCTGTGTTACCCCCAAACTAAATTCAAAAATTCCTGATACTCCTGCATCGCTTGATGGTATAGACCTAAAAGAAACTGATTTTATAAAAATGTTATTCCATTGTTTAAGGTATCAGGATATTGCCGATGAAATAGATGAATTGTTTGAGATTAAATGGGAGAGGCCACAAATTGAAATTGAGCAAAAAAGAGATTTGCTTACGCCTTTGTTAGTGGTACAGTTTCTTGGATTGGTAAAAAAAATTATTCGCAAAGGCTTAAAGAAATCATATTACAAAATTGAGCACAATTTAAACAGTAGAATTAAAGGCCGTGTTTTAGTGGGCAAAACATTAAAAGAAAACATTTTCAAGAATAGGAATCTGAATACCATTTGTAGTTATGACGAATTTAGCTTAAATGGACTTGAAAACAGATTGTTAAAACGAACACTTTCATTCATCAAAAGTTATCTTCCTGTGTATGCAACTTTGAACACGGATGTCTATATACAAAACTTATTCAATTATATTTCACCGGCATTTGAGCCAGTTTCAGAAGAAGTAAATCTCAATGATATTCGATTTACAAAAACCAATCCCTTTTATAAAGAATATGAACAAGCTATAAAGTTAGCTAAAATGATCCTCAAAAGGTTTGGATACAATATTTCAAATGTAGAGAAGCAAACTATCAATACTCATCCATTTTGGATTGACATGAGCAAACTATTTGAATTGTACGTTTTAGGCTTATTGAAAGAGCAATTCAGGAACCAGGTAATTTATCACCCTACATACAACAGCCAGGAATTAGATTATCTATTGCTCAGCCCACCAATGATAATTGATGCCAAATATAAACCAAGATACTTATACACTTCAGTATTAGAAGATGCAAGGCAGTTAAGTGGCTATTCTCGGATGCATAAAGTGTATGATGCACTAAATTATCCAAAGGATAAAATCATTGACTGTTTGATTATCTACCCAAATCAGGAAAGCAATAACAAAGACTTATCTAAGTTTAGTGAATTGATAAAAGATCCTAATTCATCAATAAATGAATATGTCAACTTCTTCAAAATTGGCATTGAATTACCAGTTGTGAATAACCCACCCAGTCAGCCCACAAACACAGCTTAAATAAATTAGATTGTTTCTAATTAAATTCAATTATTCCGATAAATACTGCATAATCAAATTATATTATCTAGTCCCACCTAATATTACAAAATTGGAAAATAGACTAATTTCCTTATCTTCGTTTCGACAGGTAGAAAGGGTTGGAAATCGTGCAAAACAGGCACGTTTTTTCAGAGTTTTAAATACCCTGTCATTCATTTGACTTTCAGGATTTATAAAATATTGATATCCAGAACAATAGTATTCCAGTTCTGGGCACACTAGTGGAAAGGTCGGAGAATTCTCCGACCTTTCCTTTTTTATCCTCTTCTGAGCCCGCTACGAGCCTACTTATCAACTCTAATATTACATTCGGTTCTGTGGTATGTAACTACATTTATTTCTCTGAAATTATCTAACACATTCCAGGATCCTTTTTGTATTTTTACTCACTTAACCACTACAATACTCTAGATGCGAAATATCTGTGCTTTAACTTTTCTGTCACTATCTCTGTATTCCTGTAAGAAAAATGTTATAGATGAGCTAAGTAAATTATCACCAATCACGGTTGAAGTAGTCCAGCGTAGCCCCAATTCAGCAATTATTAAATGGACATCCTCACAAAGTGCAACAGAATTGGCTCAATATGACATTATATTGGCAGGAAAAGTTATAAGGACTAACCTGAATACTACTATGGATACTATTATGAATTTGCGTCAGGGTAGTGCTTATTTAGGGCGGGTTATTGCACATACAAGTTCCGGGGATACCACATCAGCACCGTTTACGCTCGAAAAGGTTGATGGATATATTTTGTTCGGGAATTACAGAAATAACTCGCTGTTTAGTTGTTATAATATTTATTCCAGTGGCAAAATATGGACTACTCCTTACTACGGTGCCTTTTATTTTGATAATATACCTACAATAGTTAATGATACTGTTTATGCCAATTCATCAGAATCGGGAACATGGGCGCTTAACCTGAAAACGGGAAAGGAAATTTGGAATAGTCCCAAGGGTGGTAAGCTTGCTCCTTTGTACAATAATGGCATTATTTACTCAGTTGGAATGAATGACATAACGGCGCTGAATACAAAAAGCGGTGACATAATCTGGACTTATACATATAATATAACTATTGGATTTTATTGCAACCCTGTCATAGCAGGTAATTATCTTATTACAGGTACACAATGGCTCTTAATAGCTGTAAATATTGCTAATGGAACAAAAGCCTGGGAGTATGAGTTTAAGAGCAATACTATGAGTCATCCTGTTGTTTACAAGAATCTGTTGATAACAGGTTGTTCCGATGGTAAAATCTATGCATTTAATAACCAGACGGGTAAAGTCGTGTGGATAAAAGATTTAAGTAGGGTTGATAATAACTTTGGAACTGATGACATCAGTCCGATAATATATAATGATAATGTGATCGTTCATAGTGGTAACAGCGGTTATTATTCATTGAATCCATTAACAGGAACAACCATCTGGAATTATCCGGATGCATATAATGTTTCATCACCAGCGGCAGGTAATGGATTGATATATTTTGCAAATATCCTTTCACCCCACACCGCTGTTGCTCTAAATGCATCAATAGGAACTGTCGCATGGGAACGTAGTATTGGTAATCCAGTAACACCAATATATATAAAAGGTAGATTGTATTTTGGATTCACGGTACTTGATGCCACATCCGGAAATAGATATTTAACCCTGGCAGGGAATGAGGACGATGGAGCCACTACTACCGCCATCGTTGAAAATGGTGTTTCTTATTATCCTGCGGAAAGCGGCATGGTACAATAAACATTTAAAATATCTCCCCTGCTGGCTTTCAATTTAAGGGATTTCAATTGGTTTTCTAATTGATAGTTTACTGATAATCAAGCATAGTTGGTTCGAAAACTTACCACTAGTGGGCACGTTATAGCTCTGTAAGTCATTGATTTACAGAGCTTTTTTATGCACTGAGTGTCAAAAAACCACGCTTTTTAGCCCTTTCTACCACTATTTACGACACTCAAATGACACTCGCAATGACACTCAGTTTTGCAAGCATCCTACCGGAACACCACCGGAACTACGAAAGGGTAATTATGCTCAAAGGTGTGGCTAAAACACACTATTTAACACCCGGTTTAACACTCGAAATAACACCACGTTTTGGCAGTCATTTAAAAGCCGAAATGTCAGTACTGACAAAGGTTACAGGTAAGGTGAAAAAATTAATTTCAAGTTTCTTTTTCTCACCTTTTCACAAGATCTCCCGTTTGCTCTTAGACGTTATTTCCCAAGGGACTTTTTTTATTGGCATGGCACATTCATTGAGCCTTTCTTGTAAATTCTGGTCATGTTGACCCAGGTCTCTGGGATGTTGACCCACCTGCGAAGCAGGCAATAAGAGTAAGAGCTTTATGCGCGGATAAAAATACGATGTGTTATTGATTGTCCGATGTTTTTTT